>Ga0335069_10004235_pt1 | contig 21386 bp, 18 predicted proteins | sample Lox_Sample_11_FD_206714 | JGI IMG/M metagenome (GOLD analysis project Ga0335069, IMG submission 206714) | Soil microbial communities from Loxahatchee National Wildlife Refuge, Florida, United States - Lox_Sample_1.1 | ecosystem: Environmental > Terrestrial > Soil > Wetlands | place: USA...
AAAGCGTGGCGTGGGCGTACTGGATGGCGGCCTCGGTGTCTGTGAGGTAGTAAACACGATCGAGGAAGTCAGCAGGCTCACGATGATTCATCTCGACATAAGTGAGCCCGCTGGCGGCAACAAAAGGCAAGTCGGGCTCAATCGCGTGGTAGTCGGGGGCCTCGAACCTGCCCGCGTGATTCTTAGGCAGTTCAACCTGCCACTCGGCAAGCGTATGCCCGAGAAAAACCAACGGGACCAACGCGGCCGCGAACACGGTGATCAGCGCAGCATACTTCGCGCCCTGGAAGAGCGAGTAGATGAAGACCATGATCAGGATCGCAATTGGAATGCAGCCGGGCAGACCGTATCGCAGAAAGAACGCCCCGTGGATTTGCATGATGGCAACGACAACCATCGCTGGCTGCAGAAGCATGCCGGCCAAAAGAACAAGCTCGGCCCGGGTGGCGGTCAGGGCTCCGGATGAGGCTTCCGCTACTGGGGACCCCTGGCTCACTCGCGCACGCGAAAAGAAACTCATCACCATGTAGACCGCAAGGAGCACGCCAAGAATCAGTGCGCTGTGGCCCACCATCAACGCGTACTCCACAGGGACGCCGACCCATGTCGGCTGAAAATCAAATGGAAAGACAATGGACTGATATCCGGCGATCTTTGCGAAGTAGGCCACCGGAATGGCAAACGGAAGAATATAGCTGATCAGCAAAAGGAGATCCGGACGGCCTCGGGAGACGCCTGAAACCACGGTCGCGGCGACAAAAGCAACAAGCACAATGCCCGACATGAAGTGGCTGCCCATCAGCGCAAGGCCGAGCGCGAGCGTCAGCGCCACCCAGGCCAAGCTGCGGCCTGCTTGCACGGCGCGTTCCCACACGCAGATCAGCATCACAATCAGCCCTGAAACAAGCGCGTATGGGCGGTCTTCAACTACGTAAGTAAAAAACGGGGTATTCCAATAGACGCAGACCAGCGCGAATGCATAGAGAGCGCCAATCCTGCGGCGCATCAGGGCAAACAGCCCCACCGATGCGACGAGGCCGCCAAAGATGGAGGGCAGCCGTGCGGCAAGCCAAATGAGATGGTCGTTGGAGTGCAATCCTGGTATCCGGATCGCGGCATAGTCGAGCACATAGAGGACCGGCGGGTTCAGATCGATCAGCCGGATTCCCCTCAGCATCTCGGAGACGGACGGCATCGATGCCAGATCGTACGTGATGAGTTCGTCGTGCCAGAGCGGCTTGAAGAAGGCCACCGTCATCGAAATGCAGGCATACACGGCGATCAGAACGATGAGCAACAGGCGCGGTCGGGCATCGAGCCACTCCCCGACGCTCTTTCCAGGAGTCGATCGCACCTCCGAACTCTCGGGCGCAGAGGAGTCGATCAGTACTGAATCGACGCTCTCTTGACCGCGAATCGTCATTTGGCGCTCTTTTCTGCCGGCTGGTTGTCGCCGCAACTAAGCGCCCGGAACTCCGGGTCAGCCACCACCGGCGACAGGTTCCAAACCCAGCTTCGCTTATCCTGCCACGCCGGGTCGTAGATATTGGCGACAAGATACTGAATGCCATACGCCCGGCACGTGGAGCGAGCCTGATCGGCCGTCGCGCCCTCAAATAACGCTCCAATCGCCGAACTCATCGCGGGACATCCCGACGGGTCTCCGCCCAATTCCGAGCCGCACCAGAGTGCATTTGCGGCAATGGCAACCTGATGATTGACATTGACCAGGTCGACATTCTTCCAGAAGATCCATGGATCGCCGGCGTTGAATTGCACAACCGCATCGGTCGGAATCGCCGCGTCAAGATGCTCATAACCCGAATAGGAGAAGAAGGCCTTATGAGAAAGCTCGGCGATATGCGACAAGTCGGCGGCAGCACGACCTCTGGCGGCCTTGGCTTGAGCTTCAGAAATCGGCAGCAGTAGGCGCATCACAAGAACCCGATAGCCGGTGCCGATGACCCCGCACGCAATTGCGAGAACAGCCAACGATCGAAGCCATCCTACTGCTGGCTGGGGCAGGCTCCGCGCAAGATTCGGATCACTCGGATTTTCCTTCTGCAGTCTCCAACCCATGAGTAGTTCTGAGGCCAAGAGCAGCAACGGAAACTGCAGGAACATCGCTGCGTGAATTCCGAAATCGTTGACCGACAGCACGCCCGAGCGGATAAACGACATGACCGGAAGCGTTGCAATAATCAGGACGACAAGCGTTCTCTGCGGCGCCGTGAGCTGATTGTGTCGCCGTAGCTTTGGAAAGGCAAAGACCACCAGTACCAGAAGAAAAAAGCCCAGCTCGATCACAGAGGCAGGCAGCAGAAGAATTGTTCGGGCAGCATTCTCGCTGGCTTCACGATATCGGGTTGCGACCTCACTCACAAATGGCAGTGTCAACAGCCAACGAGTTGAGATTGTGGGACGAACGGCAAGCTCGAGAACACTGCCGTCATGTATTTTCGACTGCGACGACATCAGTTCCAGAAGATAGGGGACCAGCAACACGAGCGCCCCAGCGCCGCCCGATGCGAGCATAGCTGTCGCTCGCCACTCGCGCTCGGATACAAAACTCCAGATCGCCCACGCAACGACTACAAAGAAGAATGCGCACGTCACATACACCGAGAGCCCGAAGGCGCTCGCCAAAGCAGCGGCGATCAATGTCACGCTTTGAATGCGGGTGTCCGAATTTCCGCGCACCGCTAAACGCGCGAGCAGAAAGGCCAGCATTGTACATACAAGGCTGGCAAGGTGATGAGGATAAAAGAAGAGGATGCTCGGCCAATCCGGGATCTGAATTTCCGACGACCAGCCGTCCGACGGAGGCGCTTTGTGAAGGAAGACGATCTTCCAGAACGCGACAAGCACAAAGAGTCCGCTGACGGGAACCAGCGACACGGCGAGGATAAACTGCCGACGCAGGCGCGCACCGACTGCGAGAAAATGTTTCAGATAGAGGCCCACCAATGCCACAAAGCCGAATCCGCTCCAGATGCAACTCGCCGTCATCACTGCGCGTGCGGATAAATGCCAGAGCTTTGCGACTGCGGCGCAATCGACCAGCCAGAAGTAGTAGTAGCGTAGATGCGCGCTGTGCCCGTACCGGTAGAGCGGATTATTCGGGGGAACTCCCGTACGCAGCAGGCTCTGCATCCAGTTGACCCGTGCGCCGTGATCATAAAACGCAAGGTTCAGAAAGAGCCTCTGGCCCTCTTGAAAATCCACGAGCGAAATCACTGCGACAGCAATCCACGCGAGCGCGCAAAGCAACGCCAGATTTCCCATCGGCATTCTGCGATCATCTCGATGTGCCTTAATCCACTCGAAACCGACGATCGCGAGGCAGAGAAGAGTGCACAACAGGAAGAGAAAGACAACCGCACCCAGGGAGAGGAATCGTCCAACCAGAACAGAAGCGATGGTGGAGACAGAGAGCGAAAGTGGCAGGCTCCAGAAGATGCGCTCAACCATCGAGCGGCTTCTGAAACCGTGCAAGTTGGTCGTCCACCCAACCAGATATCCGGTGCAGACCGTAACCGGGACAAAGCCGGGTATCGCGAGAAGGCTCTCGGCAATCTGAGCCGCTGTAATGTTGGAAAGGGTAACGATTTCAACCCCCCGCATCGTTTGAGATGGTGCGAATTTTCGAAGGGACTTCCGTTTAGCTATTCTCTCGCGCAAGTGGCGGGAAACAGGAAGTTCGAGGAATCCTAAGTAACCTGATCAGGCAATGGAGGGGTAGCGCGCTCTCGCGGCTCCTCACCGTCGTTCAACGCCATCACTCGGCGTGTTTCACAAGCCGCATCGACCACCCGTCGGGATTCAAAGGAATGACGACGGTGGCGCCGGCTGGAGCAGATTCGAAACGCGCTACTGACTCAGCAAAATGAAAGTCCTGCAATGGAGTCCGTCGCCATCTACCGGCGACGCCAAAACAGAGTGCACAGAGCAGGACTGCCGAAACAGACTTGAGAAGCTCATTGCGGCCGTTCAATGCGGTGATCATTGACCATGCAAAGGCCAGCGTTGGAAGAAACCAGTACCGGACTGCACTGGCTCCTGCAACCAGTTCCCATCTCGTCGTTCCGGGGGGAGCGTAGGAGGAAGGCGAGATCAGGGAAGCCGCAAAGATCGTAAACGCCAGGATGATAAAGAGCCTCATGTTCAGCGTCGACCGAACAAACACCGATACAAGGAAGGCAATCCCGCCGAGTGCGACGAACAAGAGGAAAAGGAAGAAACCATGGCTCCATTGGATGGCTAGATGATTTGCGCCGATCAAGGTCCCAAGAAACACGTTCCCTGAGATGATTCGGACAAAAAGTGTGGGATTCGCGCCGAGAACGCCCCACTGCGCACGCGCCGCGGGGCTCACGAACAACAGCGCCGAAGCCTGCAAGAGCGAGCACGCCGCAAGAATATAAACCGGAATTCTTCGCCACGGACTGCGGTCACGGAATGCCATGTAAGCCGCGATCGGTGTAAGGAAGAAGCAGAATGGCCCCGTTAGTCCTGAAAGCAGGATGACCGTAAAATCAACGAACCTGCCGGCAGTGCGTTGTGGAGGCGACGCGACAATCAGGATAAAGACGCACAGGGCTAGCAGCCACTGTGAGTTTGTGATGTTTGCATGGATTTCAGGACTGCTGGGCAGGCCTATGTAAATCGCGCCGAGCAAAGCTCGAAATACGGAACCTCCCCAGCTTGCAGACCGCTTCATGAGCAGAAGGTTCACGGGCAGCGCCTGAATTGCGATTGCGATCAGATTCAGCAGCAGGGGGGCTCGGGCCAAGGGTACGAGGAGCGCCAACCCAGCAGCAAGGCGCGGCAGCGTTAGAAAATAGCCCGTCCACGTGCGAGACAAGGCCGCGAACCATCCAAGGTTGTAAGCATCCGCATACCAGACTCGACCGTCCTCGGCCCAGAATTGAGGATGAAACACAGCGTCCGGGCGTCTCGAAACGAGGAGAGCGCAGGCAATCAGGTAAACGGTGACGTGCTGCCATGGTCGAACCGCAATATGTCTGGCCGATTGCCCAAACCATTCTCCCTTCAATCTGTATTCTCCTTCTGCAGAGTGCTGAGCCGCGTGCCGATATCCTCTAGCCTGCGCGGCCCATCCAGCACCGCTTCTCTGGCCCCCTTCTGCCTCACGAACACACAGATGTAGAACACCGACATGGCAAGCAGCAGAATCGAGCCTGGACGTGTCAGAACTACCGTTGCCAGCCGGCTGAAGAGATTCGGCTGCGGAACAAGGAACCTGTCTGTGAGCGCTATACGAATGCCCGAGCAGATGTCGCCATTGATCGCAATTGCCCCGCCCGTCAGAATCGCCGCGAGCCATGCTGAAACACCGCCCTCCACCCAGACCAAAGCGCATGCTGGGATTGCCAGGAGCAACAGCTTCGCGTCGTGCTGCAAATGATAGAGAGGCAGCATCGACAGCGAACTGATGGCCGCAAGCCCAATCCACGCCCTCGCCCCTCTCGGTTGAGAGAAATACGTGACAAGCATCCACACAAAAAGAAGCACGCCCCAAATCATCCAGGTAATCAGGTTGTAAGTTCTCGGGTTCTCCCAGAACACGCTGACTGCAGACTGCAATTCAACAACCGAGTCCATATTCCGTCCCGCCATACCGGCGACGCCGGGATCCGTAATTCCCCCGACTTCGGAAAATGAAACAGCGTTCCCCTGAATCTCATGAATCCAGTGCGGTGAGACTCTCATAACCCAAAGGAAGGCCGGCAAGCTCAGCACAGCGAGCACGACAAGCGTCAGTAGCGCCCGCCTCCGAAAGGTCCCACCTGCCAGAAGAAAGAAAAGCCATACAAATCCAGTGTCGTGCGGCTTGAGAGCGAGACTCATTGCGAGAAGCACAATTCCCGCAGTCACCCACCGCTCCCTCATAAAACACCAAACCGCCCCGGCGCAGAGGCTGATGGCGATGGCAGCTGAGTTTCCAATCATAAGGAGCCAAAAGCTGCTCATTAAGAGGAAGCCAAGCAGGGCACCCGACAGGACGGGTGCGATGTCTTTGCACAGATCCCACACCAGAAGCGCAGCCAGGATAAGGCAGCCTCCCGACAGTATCATCCAAAGCACATGGCCGATACCGTATCCGAGCAACGCAAAAGGAACCGTCAGTATAAATGCGGGTGGCGGATAGAAAAACCTCGTCATTACCTCCCGGCTGCGTGCCGTGGTCGAGGCCGGTTCCCTTCCCTCCGCATCGTAGACTTTGGCCACCTCGCGCGCGTCGTATGGATCGCCGCCATGCAAAAGGCAGCGGGCGCTGTAGTAGACGACTTTAAAGTCGCCCATCGCAATCGACGTTGACTGGCTCCAGGCGATCCCGATGACAACGAAGATGACCGCGCCGCCAAGTACCAGCGACAGGCCGCGATTGCTCTTCTTCGTTAACGTCACGGTGTGTTCGATCCTCTCAGCTATGAAACTCGTGCCTGTTCCCTGACGGCCCGATCCGCATCGGCCTCTGCAGCTCTTGTGCGTTGCAGATACTGCCATAGAAAGAAGGCCGCAAGTATCAGCAACGCGACTGGCGCCGGTCGCAGCATGGGAATCGCCAACGCCTTCTCTGCGAGGCTCATGGAATGAATGTCCACTTGGCTGAAGATCCGCGTGAGAATTGCCAGCGGGATGTCTCCGGTAGCCAACACAGCCGCGGTGGTAAATGCCAACGCCATTCGGCCGGCCAAGCCTCCTCGAGACCAGAGCCACGCGCATCCGGGGACGGAGAGCATCAGCAACTTCGCGTCGTAAGGCCGGTGATACGTAGGAAGCATCGACAGGGCCGCAATGGTTGCCAGCGCCAACCCCATATGCGCTTGCGGCGCTTCGGATCTAAAGGTCTTCAGCGACCAAAGAGCCAAAAGCGACCCACAGATCAAGTAGCTGATGATGTTGTAGACCCGTGGCTCGTCGTAGAAGACGCTGATGACCGTCTGCAGATTGATGAGGATGTCAGCACTGCCTCTGCGACTTGCGTTATCCGGTCCGGGGTCGCTGATATCGCCACGCATGGATGTCTCAGCAAGGTTTGTCTGAAGCTCGTGCCTCCAATGCGGGGCAATTGCCGATACCCACAGAACGGCGGGAACGACAAAAACAGCTGTCAGCATCAAACTCTGCATAGCACGCTTGCGATATGCCCCGCCGGCAAGCAGGAAATAAAGCCAGACGAAGCCCGAGTCGTGAGGCTTCATGGCGAGGCTGATTGCAAGACAGGCGACGCCGGCAAGAGCGAAGCGATCTTTGGCAAAACACCATACAGCCGCTACGCAGAGTCCAACTGCGAATGCCGCTGTGTTGCCCACAATGAAGAGCACCTGACTGTTGGCGGCCAGCAAACACATCAATACAACAGACACCTTTGGCGCATCATCCGCGGCAAGATCCCAGGCGAAGAGTGCAGCTCCTGTGAAAACTACCGCGATGAGGCCGAGCCAGAGCAACTGCGCCGATCCCCAGGACAACCACGCAAAGGGAGTCACCAGAAGTAGTGTGGTCGGCAGGTTGACGCAGATGGGAACTGCCCGCAGGAACAATGAGGCTTTACCTGGATCCTGAGGGAACTCTCCGCTCTCTTCGCGATACACACGCAGAAATTCGGTCGGGCTATACGGATCGGTATGCCGAATCAGACAGCGTGCACCGTAGTAAACCGCCCTGAAATTCATCGCCCCGCCAGACGAGGAACGGTTCAGAGCGACTCCTGAAGCGATCGAGAACGCGCAGCAGAGCAGAATTGACCCAATACTCAGCCTGCGCACCCTTGTCATTCGTTCTCACCTTCAATGTCTATTGGTGGTTTGCAATCTCTGAATAATACGGCTGAGTGATCTTTCTTCCCGCGGTCCCGTAAAGCGGCGACCGGCGAATTCGCAGTTTGTGAGCGACGAATCCCATGGTGGTGCCCAGCACAGCGAGGCCATACTGGACACTGCGTCTGAAGTTGATCGACGAGGCCTCTTTGAAATACTTCGTCGGACACGAGATCTCGCCGATTCTGAAGCCGAACATAACCGCCTGGGCGATCATCTGATTGTCAAAGACGAAGTCGAAGGAGTTTTCCAGAATTGGAAGCGTTTCGAGCAGTTCGCGCGAGAAAGCCCGAAAACCGGTGTGATACTCCGACAGCTTCACGCCCAGGAAAAGATTCTGAAATGCCGTCAGCAGGCGATTCGACACATACTTGTACACGGGCATCCCGCCCTTGAGCGCGCCTCCGCCAAGAATGCGCGACGCAAGCACCAAATCGTAAACGCCGCTGGCGATCATGCCAGCCATTGCAGGAACCAGGGAGGGCGTGTACTGGTAGTCAGGATGCACCATGACCACAATGTCCGCTCCGGCAGCAAGGGCTTCGCGATAGCAGGTCTGCTGATTGCGGCCATACCCGTAGTTCGCATCATGGATGAATGTCTGAAGCCCGAGCTGCTTTGAAATGCGCGCCGTCTCGTCTTTGCTTGAGTCGTCGACGAGAATCTTGATGTCGACCACGTCTGACAGTTCCTTGACGGTCATCTCCAAAGTCTTCTCGGCGTTGTAAGCCGGAAGCACGACCGCGATTTTTTTGCCGTTGATCATCGGTTTGCTCGGAATATATCTATTTTCACACTACTCCTCAGTAAGCCAACTATCGAGACGCCGCGGTAACCTGTTCAGCCAATGGGTAGGGGGTCAGCTCAACCGTATCGCTGTCCGGCTGGGCCAGCCACGCCTTGCGATCGTTGTAGTACCGGATCAGCTCGCGGTTGCTTGCTTCGTCCATGTCGCGGGCCCAGATAATCTTCGAACCATCGATATCCGCTCCATTGAATACCCACTCATCGATCGGGTCGTGAGCAGAGGTATAGCGCACAATGACCAATTGCCCTCCAGGGTGTTTCTCCAGCTCTCTCTCGACTCTTCTGCGCTCGGGCTCAAAGTGATCCGGTCCGTACCAGTTACAGATCCATGTAGAGACTGGTCGACCGGGTACCGGACAACCGAGTTGGCGATCAAACAGTCGTAATCCGGCCATCAGGATGCAGACCATCACAACACCGCGCACGATTGCAAGTCCTGTGTCTTTGCCGCCGGGACGCCACTGCCGGAGATGCCGCATTGCCTGCAGTCCCGCCGCATAGAAAGCCACGGTGAAGGGCGCCAAGTAGTGGGGAAACAAGTAGACCTCGATAGTCATTCCCACTGCAAGAACGCAAAGTCCTGCCACCAGGAAGCGAATGCGCCGGTCGCGAAGAGCCCACGGGAGCATGAACAAGGGCGGAATAAGCGCCAGCCCGGAGAAGAAATATATGCCCCTGACTGCCTTGATCAGGGTCATCTTTGGAAAGCCGGAGGCTGAGTGAACCCGCTCGTAGTCGTGAAGCTCATCAATCTCGTAAAACCGGCGCATCTCCTCGTGCCGATATGCCGGTTCATGACGCGGCTTTTGCCACACGTAATAGGGCGCCAGCGCGTAAGTCGCGCGGTTAACGCTGTAGGGAAGAGTAAACGGGCTGCCAAACGCCTGCTTGTCGTAGTAGCCCATCCACAATCCACCCAAAACAAGCGCGAGTACTGCCGGAAGGGCCCTCCGAACCAGCGTCGCAGCGGAAGGAACTCTCTTGGACGTCCAGAGCCAGCGGCCCAGGACCACCGCGACCGGAAGGCACAAAAGCATCCCTTCGTATGGTCGGGAAAGGGCGAGGATCACGACTCCCACAGCCATCAGAAGCAGGTCCCGCGTGCGCGCATTCCTTGTGACTCGCGGCAGTGAACCCAGCACCAGGGCCCCGCCGAGGGCAGCAACGACCCCCGCTGTATGATACGTATTCGTCCAGTAACTAAAGAGAGAGAGCCGCAGAACGGTCAGAAAACCACCGAGTAGAGCCCACGACGGCGGCAGCCACGCCTGAAGCATCCAGCAAATGGCGCCGCACATCAGGCCGCTGAAGATCAGAATGCCAAACCATGGATGGCCGAAAAGGACCATGCCTCCTGCCATCATCAGCCCCTGCCCGGGGAAGTACATCGATGTGTAAGTTGGCTCCATGTCGACGTGCATCGTCTCAAAGTGAACCCACATTGCGGGCGTGGGGTTGGCGAGTCTGCCGTGAGCAAAGGTATCCGCTGCGAGCAGGTTGCTGAAGTCATCGATCACAGAGGGAACCGGAATGGGATGGAGCGGCAAAATAGCGAGTCGCAGCAGGATGGCGGACAATCCAACCACAGCAACCGATAAGGCCCGCCTGGCCGCCAACCGGCCCAGGCCAGTCTCCGCGCGTCGGAACAAGCCATCGCCGAATCGAGGCCACGCAAAAGAGAGTGCGACCGCAACTACGGTGAGAGAAGCCTCCAGCACCATCAGAGAGAGACTTCCCTCAGGGGACGGCGATACGATCATAACCATCGAAGTGGCTCTGCGAGATTTCCGGGAAAGAGAATATCGAATAACGCAGGAATTGAAGGCATGTTATCAGACTGGAACCGGATGAAAATAGTGTATGGAAAGGTGCCCTCACGAGGCTAGATGTCGGACGTTTGGAGAGCGCAAAACGTGTGATGAGAACCAGCAAGGCCATCGTCGGGCCTTGCTTCGAGTGCTATGCTCAAACACCCTCGGGGCTCCCGGCACAGGAACGACGAGGGGTCCGTTGCTCCGGACCCCGAGTGCCGCTTCACTGCCCGATAAGCTCACCGTGCGAGAGGTCTTCTCCGGAGACCCGGAGTCGACGACTAGACGTCGGTGGTTAGGGTCGTAGCGATACCAGAGAAGGCATTGTTGATGCCCGTGGCAAGCTGCGACATGCCGGCTATGGCTCCGAAGGCGATCAGGGCAACGACGAGCGCATACTCGACCAGATCCTGACCTTCTTCGCGAACGACGAGATTACGCAAATGGAGATAGAGACTACTCAACAGTGTGTTCATGCCCGCTCCTGTGAGGAAGATTGCCTCGTTTCTACCAATGCACCGTGGGGTCCGGCAACATCCGGACCCCACGGGTTAAGTGACTTTCGTTTCAAATGATGCTCCAGTTTGGAGACCAGCTTGCTTCGATTCCTCGCTCGAGCATCAAGAGACTACACGTCTGTGGTGAGGGTGGTGGCAATGCCCGAGAAGGCATTGTTGATGCCCTTGGCGAGCTGCGACATGCCAGCAATTGCTCCGAAGGCGATCAGGGCGACGACGAGCGCATACTCGACCAGATCCTGACCTTCTTCCCGAGCCATGACGGACTTAAGGGTGACGTACAGCTTAATCATCAGATCGTTCATTCAAGATTCTCCAATTCCTGGGTTGGGGTTCCAGTCAGCGACTGGTTTTCAGCATTCTGAGCAAGTGTTGTGCCAAGGGTTCTAGCACTTCGTTACATTAGAAGTCAATCCATTTCAGAAGTGGATACCACGAAAGGTGTAGAAGCACTGCACGATAGCGGTTTGACAGGAGTTCTACTAACACTAAAGTACTGAATTCCAAGATTAGGCAGCTACATTTCGAGGAAGCCTCGCCATGCGCAATGTTCATGAATCGATTCATCACGCACGAAGGTAGGTTTGGTGCTCGGGAGATGTTGCTTCACCAGTTGAAGCATCGCCGATTCCCGCCGTCACGTCCGCAAGAACGGTACCGATGACCATCAGAAGAACGCCGCCGATCACATCGATTCCGTAGTGCCATCCAGTCGTTATCGTTGAGATGGTAATGAGGCCAGCCGCCAGGATCGCGGGATACCTCAGGAAGCGTATCGAGAGAAGTGCATAAGCAGACACCAATGCCCAGAAAACGTGAAAGGACGGGAAGCAGATGATTCCTCCAAAAGAATCATCTCCAGAGATGGCTCCGCTTCTCAGGGACTCAATACTGGCCTGGCACGCCTGCTGTAGCGGTGTCGCCGCGAAGTGCCAGCCGACCCACGGACCTACTGCGGGCAGGAAGAGCATGCAGGGCATAGCAAGCACAAAGCCAAAGGCATTCGTGAGAATGAACCTCTCCGCAGCCTCCTTCCTGCCTAGTAAAACGGGCAGAAAGATCGCAGAGAGAATCAGGGGGTGGAGCAGGAACGCATAGCTGTACCGCGAGAACCGGTCGATAACCGGATGTCGAGCCACGAGCGCCATGATGTCCGGGATGCGGATTCCCATATGCTCATCGATGCGACGCCACAGCATATCTCGCAATGGAAATGCGTGCGTGGTTGCCGAAGGAGCAACCTGGGTCACGAGCAACGCGATCACCAGCGTCCAGGGAAGCATGAGTGCGGCATCCCGGTATCTCCACGCCTTGCGCTCATGCAGGAGCGCCGGCGGGATCAAGAGAGGAATCACCAGCAGAATCGCCGTTTCAATCTTGGGGAGGCTGAAATGCAGTGCCCCGCTTGGCGCGGCCACGATGCAGAACACAAGCATGATCAGGCTGCAGGCGCCCAGCGTGATATGCACCGACGTGGACGGAGCCTGTGCCGCCGCTGCGACCGGCGTGCCGGGACCCGGTTTTCCGATCGCTGTGGTGCTCATGCTCATAATCTATATCAGTTGCATCTCTCCCTTACATGCGTGGAGGCCGCCCGCAGTTACTTCCGCGAGGGCTCGGAGTATCCCCTCACATACACCCACAGGTAAAAGGTCCCTGATGCAAGCAAGGCAAGGGGTATGAAACGAGCAAGCAACACCGCGGCGACCTTGTCTGGCAGGCTTCCCATCGATAGATGCAGGTTCTCGGTCAGGACGTAGCCAACCGCCAGTGGGATATCCGAGGTGGCCACGATGCCCACAGACGTCAGAACAAGTGCCAGGCGCCCGAACAGACCCCCGCGAGCCCAGAGGGCGGCACAAGCTGGGATCGTAAGCAGAAGAAGCTTCGCATCGTAGGGCCGATGATAGATCGGTACCAGCGAAAGCGCAGAGATGGCCGCTAAGGCAAGCCAGGTCCCCTTCGTCGATGCTGCCTGGCGAATTACCCAAAAGGCCCAGATCAGCAGCAGGGGCCCGCAGACGGCGTAGGTGGCGATGTTGTAGATTCGCGGGTCGTCCCGGAAGACACTGATGGCTGTTTGCAAATCGATGATCATTCCAGGACCAAGCCTCATTCCTGAAGATGGACCTGGATCGGCGTTGCCTCCGTCCGTAGAGGTTGCCAGAAGATTCGTCTGTACCTCGTGAATCCAATTCGGAGCAACCTGGTGGATCCAGATGGCTGCTGGCACCGAGAGAACGGCAACGACAATCAGGCTCTGCAGCGCGCGCTTCCGATGGACGGTCCCGGAAAGCAGGAAGTAAAGCCAGATCAGCCCCGAGTCGTGCGGCTTGATCGCGAGACTCGCGCCAAGACAGAGAATCCCGAGAAGAACGAGCCGCCCTTCGACAAAGGTCCAGACAGCAACTACACACAGGCTGATCGCCATTCCAGCGGCATTTCCGCCGGCAAACAGAACTCCGCAGTTCAGGAGCATGAAAGCGATCAGGCCAAACGACACATCTGCCGAGTGCTTCGCCCCGACCCGAAAGATCAGAAAGGACGCCAGTGTAAATGCAATCGCGGTGATGCCCGTCCAGAGCGCATGCGCTACAGGCCACCCAAGCAGCGCAAACGGAGCGATGAATAGAAAGGCCGTCGGCAAATACACTTGGGACGGCATCGATTTTGCAATCAGTCGACGTTGACCCGGGTCAGACGGAACCTTGTTTCCCTCGGCCGCATACACATCCCACATCTCATCTGCTGAATAGGGATCGCAGCCCCGAAGCAGACATCGCGTATCGTAGTAGGCCAATTTGAAGTCAGCGATCCTGCCCCGGGCGGAGTGCTCTGCGATCATGCCCCAGAAGATCGAGAATGCGCTGCACAATGCAAGCAGGACAAAGACCATTATGTGCTTCTTGTTCATGCCTCACTTTTTGCGTCTTCGCCGCATCTGGTCTTCACCTGTCCACGATGGTCATTGCAATCTTGCACTTGGACTTCAGGCAATCTCTGAGAACTCCAGCACGTCGCCAGCCTCCGTCTTCGAGTCGGAGATGGCCCCGACGGGAAGCTCGAGCACCGAATGCGCTGTCAGGCAGGCCGAGACTCGCCATGGCGAAACATTCCGCCTCACCTTCTTCACGCGAAGCTTGCGGTCAAGGTAGATCAGGTCGAGGGCAAACTGCATGAAGAACGTGTGCACGGATTCGCAGGGAACGATCCATAGTCCTCCGCCTGGTTCAAGCCCCTTGCGCCCCAGGAGGCCCTTCGAGCGCGTAGCCGCACTCTTCGCAACCTCGGCACTCAGAGCCACTTCTGTGTTCCGTGTTGTGTTGATCACCCGCATGCGAGCATTCCCGCCACCGGAAAAGCTCCGCTGACGCGCTTGAGCCTCAATTGGAGTGGGCGTGTTCGGCGTTTCCATCAGTATCCCCCGTCAGTCCTGGAGCCGATCCGGTCTGTGGCCCTCTCCAGGGCGAATGAGCCCTTCTTGCAGTCGAGAATAGAACTCCAGAAGGCTCCAGATATGGCTTTGCCCCGGCGAGCAACAATTCGTCGGGGCAAAGCGTTCAGGTCAGACTAGCTGCATGCCTCGCTCATTATGGCGCGGTAGGCGTCGCTGCTGTCCCAGCGCCGGAACCGCCACCCGATGACATCCCACCCTCGATGACAAGTGGCGTCTCGGGCTTCATGCTCTCAAGCAACTTCTCCACTGGCATGGTAGCCGGCGTCGGCGGAGGTGCGTAACCGGCAGCCTTGGCATCCGGAGTGTGCATCGGGATGCCGGAGTTAGGCGGCAGGAAGCCTTCCGGGTACTTAAGCTCGGGAAGCGGTGCACCTGCTTCAATCGGATTCACGATCTCCGGCGTCACCAGCACAATGAGTTCCGTGTTGGTCTTATTCTTCTGCATGCTTTGGAAGAACTTGCCAAGAATCGGAATATCGCCGACGAACGGAATCTTCTGGTAGCTGTCCGTTTCGCGATTATCGAGCAAGCCGCCAATCACAAAGCTCTGACCGTCGGCGAGTTCAACTTCTGTCTTCACGCGCCGCACGGTAATGGCAGGAACGGTGAAGCCGCCGATCTGAACTGCGTTGGCAAAGTCGAGTGCGCTGACCTCGGGAGCAACCTGCAATTTGATTGTCCCGCGAGGCGTAATGGTCGGAATGAAGTTCAGCAGTACACCGTACTGTTTGAACTGAATCGTGATCGGGGCGGAAACACCTGCTCCAGAGGATTGTGCAACCGGGTAGGGATATTCTCCGCCTGCCAGGAAGCTCGCTTGATGACCGTTCTTTGCAATGATGTTCGGCTCGGCCAGCACCTCAGCCAGCCCTCTTATTTCGAGCGCCTTGATCGTCACCCCAAGGTTGATGCCTGGATAGAAAGCGAAGAGATTCAGGTTGTCGACAGTCGGGAGTGTTCCGCCAGGCTCCACGACCGCCGGACTGAACTGACCCGTTGAAATCGCGCCAATTGTATTTCCGAACCCAGTGCTGAATATATTGATTCCAAACTGCTTGCTCTTGTTGCGATCGATGCTCGCAAAGCGGACCTTCAGCAGGATCTGCGATTCCGACGCCGGAATATTCACGTTGAGCAGATTCACAACCTTGCCGGCAGTCGAAGCGATCGTTACAGCGCGGTCAGATGCGGTGAGGTTATTCACCGTGCCGCGCAGAAAGACTACGCCATTGTCCTGCGTCACCCGAACATTCTGACCCGGAAGCTCTGTCCGCAGCTCGCGACGAACGGCATCGAGCTGGTCATTCACGGCAAACGTGCCGGGACGAACGGTGACATTAAAGAACTGCCGGCCTCCGCTCTGGTCCCATACGATCAAGCTCGTTTCTCCAGGTGCCTTGCCGCTCAGCAGAATCTGCGTTGGGCTTACCGCCTGCGCCTCCGCGAAGTCTCCCAGCCCAACCACGATCCGGGTCACTGGCCGCGCAAGATCGAGCACAACTGACTTGCCCACTGCGAGGGAAAGATCATTCGTCGAATCCTGACTTGGAGCTGCGACTGGCTGCGATACCGATGGGGTTGCAACAGGCGCAGCGGGAGCCGTCGGGGGCGTCTGGGCCCACACGGGAGCTTTGGCACAAAAGACAAATGTCAAAGCACTAATAGAAGCAATAAAGATCCCCGTTCTCGCTTTCACTGTTTTCCCTCGGGTGCAGCAAATTTTTCTTCAGATCGATGAGAACCGTTGATGACCACGACAGAGAACGTGTCGGGAGCTGCCTTCTTCTGATGAGCCGCCGGCCGCCCAGTCAGGTGCGGTTTTGTCGCGGGAGCATTCTGATCCAGAAACAGATTCGTCATCGCAGTTCCCTGCACCGGGGCGACCTTGGTGTCGAGGGGATTGCGCAGCACAAGCTGAATGTGCGTCTCATTGCTCGCAAGGGCCATCACCTGAGCCTGTTCTGGAGTCACAAGCAAATTGACGACCTGAACCTGCTGCGGTTTGCCTTCAGCATCCTTTTGAATATCCGTGCCGGCAGAGAGAACCTCGATGTTCTGCAGAATGGTCCGCACCTGTGTGTTGTTTGCACTATTTCCGCCGTCATTGACAGGCGGAGTACCAGAAATCAACACGTCCACCCGCATGCCCGGCAGAACGAACCCGGCAACACCGACAACCTGGTCGACCTTCACTGCGATGGCTCTCATGCCATCCTTAATGGTTGCTGCAAGTCCGCCGCCCGATCCCATCGGCGCCAACCGGCCGTCAACAATTGGCTCGCCCTTATAAAGCGGTGAAGTCACGCCGCGACCAATCGCGTTCTTCTGGTCGAGTATGGCGTCCTTCGGGACCTCTCCCATGATTTGCACGGTCGTCAGATCCGTGGCCGCAAGCACCGTGCCGATTTTGATGTCATTGGCAGCGGCAACCACGCGCGTGGACGGCATCGGCTTGGTCGCAGCAATTTTCATGCCGACCAACCGGTACACAAGCACGCCGCAAAGTGCTGCAACGACGAATGCGCTGAGAAGAATGGTTACCAGTCTTCGGTTCATCAGAGTCCTGTCTTCGAGTTGTGTCGAGCGCTCTTCCCACGTCCCGCACCCGGCGTTCTCAATTGGCCTGGGGAAAGAGTCGACTCTTCACACAGAGTTTTTAGTCGAATATGGTTGAATACAAGCACGGGTGAATGCCGCTAGAGTATAGCACTGGGCTGCTTGCGCAGTGCACTGATTTTGAAGCACCAAAACCGAAGTACCTAGAAAGCCACTTGAACGCAGTTTGTGCCGATTTCTTGCTCGCGGCGACCTGATTTTTCGCGGCTTTTGTAGAGATTCTTCGCAGGCTTTTCTGCGACTGTCAATGGTACGAAAGATTCCTTCCGCGGCTGCGATGCAGCCACTGCGGAAAGGCCTTCAGCTAGCACCCGCATGGCCGCTGATCGACATAGTTTTTCGAATCATTTATTACCTAAAGTACCTTGTAGAGTTTTCCAATCTCCTCCATACTTTTCGAGTGCACACCCAATGAAGGAATCGCGCGCCTTGCGTCAAGAAGAGTACGACGGTTCTCACGACGGATAACTCCACCTTCCCAGGTCCACTTAGAGGTGTCTGGAGTAGCAACATCCAGCCCGTTCGAAAGACCGCTCCTTCGGTAAAGTAGGAGCAGGCAGCCCAATACGAGAGGTTTATCCGGCGAATGAGGTCTTCGCGAACGATCACTCTTTTTTCGGTGCAACCGGAAGCGAGACAGGGACCATCCTCTTTCGTGGCCTCGGCTGTGACGCACGTGTGCGCCATCTTCGGCGTCGTTTGCGCTTTTATTTACACCCCGCAATTCAAGCTCCCCACCCCGGACGTGTACATGATGCAGCACGTCAACCTGAATATTCCCTATCCGCCGGTCAAGCGTGCCGGAGGAAGCGGAAGCATGTATCCCAAGTCTTCTTCGTCGGGAGAGGAGACCTCTGCGCATGAAAAACTTGCAGCCCCGGCTTCCAGCCGTCTGCAGCTCCAGCGGCCCAGGCTTGCGCATCAGACACTGATCGAGCCGGATGTCGATCCCAACAAGATGCTCCCCAAGGAGACGCCGCTTCCTTCTCTGATGCTCTGGTCTGGCGCGAGACAGAAGATCAAACTTCTCACTCCGCCAAAGCCCGAACCACCGGCAACTGTCTTTTCAAAACCAAAGCTCAATATCCCGAATCAAGAACGGCAGCTCGCCGACATCAACATGGCATCGACGCGCTTCCCGACGAAACTGCCGATGCCCATGGCTAGTAATACAAGCCCCGTGATCCTCCAACGTCAAGTACCGCTGGAGAGGGTCCCTGAGACGTCATCGATATCCAGCATCGATCCCACTCCTGCCGCGGTTCTATCAGCCTCCGACCTTCATATGGCGCAAGGAACCGTCGCGATGCCCGCAGCAAATCAATCGGCAGCCGGAAACGAGCGAGGAGGGCTGGGAACAGGTCACGCAGAGGCTTCGGTCAACATCGGCTCCGGCGACTCTGGAAGCACCGGCACCGATCGCGGCGCAGGAAAAGGCCAGAGCACGACCGGAGGCAAATCCGCGGGTCCGGGCAACGGCGGCGGACAAAAGGGCGCTGGAAATGGCGCAGCAGGCGAAGGCTCCGCTTCTGGCTCGGGCAATGGAAAGGGCTCCGGAAACCATGCCGGGTCCGGCGAAGGCCCGTCCGAGGGCGCAGGATCAGGAGAGGGCGAAGGAGAATCGATCACTCGCATCAGTCGGCCGAAGAACGGCCAGTTTGGTGTGGTTGTCGTGGGCTCGTCGATGGATGAGCAGTATCCCGAGACGGCTGCTGTGTGGAAAGGAAGGATGGCTTACTCGGTCTACCTCCACGTCGGCATGGCCAAGAGCTGGATCCTCCAGTATTCGCTCCCGCGCGCCGCAGATTCGGCAAATGCCGGTACCGCTCACCTGGAAGCTCCCTGGCCTTACTACATCGTTCGCCCCAACTTCAATCCGGCCGACTCGAATGCCGACTCCGTCATGGTCCACGGCTTCGTGAACGAGTCCGGACATTTCGAAGAATTGGCCGTTGTCTTTCCTACTGACTTCGCGCACGAGCAACTTGTGCTTGGCGCGCTGCGACAATGGCAGTTCCGGCCGGGCACTGAAAACGGGCAGATGGCCAAGCTTGAAGTTCTTCTGATCATTCCAGAGGTCACGGAATAGTCGATTAGATCCGAAAACTCCCGTCAAGCAAATGGGGCGGCGATCACATCGAATTCGGAAATGGATTTCGGCGAGTCGATGCACCCAAGTGCCGTTTTCCCCAAGAAATCGGCACACTCCGCGCGGCCGGATTCCTTACAGGGTTTCCGAATCCGGTCAGCCGCTTCTCTTCTCTTCAGATCGGGTTTTTGAGATCAATCAGCTTGAGGTTTGTACCCGCTGAACGAACCGATTCAGTGCTTTTCTTCCCACTCCCCTGTCGGGAAGGAGAGCGCCTGTGTTCATGTCAACAGCGTTCGAGGGAACGAACGAAAGTCCAAGCCCATCGGTACTCCAGCGGATAACCTTGGTCAAAACTGAGATAAAGTCGTCCGGATCTTCGCCATCGGTATTCGTCCTTTGCAGCGTCATCAGAATGAGGGTGCCTGGAAACCAGCGTTCATCTGTGAGCAGATAAAGTCCGTGGGCGCTGATATCACCAATGTGAAACGCCTCCGGTGCTCCACCGGTCCAGTAGTAGGCGACAAGACCTGGAAGCGGGTGACGCTTTGATGCGCGGCGATCTGTGGATAGCCAGCGCAGAAACTTCACAAACCACGATGCGTTCTCGAGCGCCTCGGCCTCGGTATTATCCTTGTCGATCAGGCGCTGATGGGCGATCTGCATCTCGAGAGTGCGATCCGGCGTCGGTTCCAAATCCTGTTCTCGTGTCGCTACTTCGTCGCTGTAGTCAACCGGGGGGTCTATGGGAACAGGGCCCGATCCGTTTGGAAGGCGCTCAAGGCGCCGTTGCATCTCTTCGGCGCCGCAAATCAGAAGCAGGTCTCCGGTCTGTGTTTGGGTAGAGAAGACAGTGTGAGCAGCGAGTACCAGAACACTGGCGGGCTGTTCCATCAGGGCTTCGATATCGTTGTTCGGAAACGATTCGACCGTCAGAATGACGTGGTTCTCGTCGTCAAGATAAACGAGGTCTACGGGCGTCAGGCCGCGCGATGCCGGGATACCGCGAAAGGGCATGAGCCAGAGACCATTGTCCTGTTTCACCGACAGATTCTCGATCAGCGCCTTCATTTGCTTAAGTGCGCTGTCTACCACTGCGACACCCAGGCTCAGGAAGCTCTCGCGACTTTGGTTATAGACGCAATATCTGTTAACGTCCGTGTTCCGAGCCTCTTCTGAAAGCCGCCTTGCAAGAGACCGAAACGACCCCGACCGGGATGTCGACTCTAAACTCATCTTTCACCAACAACTGATCCGTGAACCACGCCCGGCTCAAAACACCAACAACACCCGCATTCAATCGGAAACAAAGATTGCAAACGTGCGAGGAGGGGTAACGCTTCTGTTCCGCCTTGCCCCCGCAATGCGGAACAGGACAACAAAGGTGTCACCGTCAATGAACGGCGATCTGCGAGAAAGAAGGGCGTTCTGGAAACGTGGAGTGCTCGTCTCTACGTGCGCCAATTCCGCCCTTCGGATAGATTCAGCTACTTGACCCGCGTGCGACGACGCTGAATCAGAATGACCAGCACGATGACAAACAGCACGCCGGCTACAACCCGGATAATCGTGGTACTGTCCATGTCGACTCTCCCTTCGTTTTAATGGTTGAAAAACGTTTTGAACGAATCCGCCATCACAAGTACCGCCGGTCCCAGCACGACAAGAAAGAGCGACGGGAAGATGAACAATACTAGCGGAAACAGCAGCTTCACGGAAAGCTTCGCGGCTTTTTCTTCGATCTCTTGTATCCGCTTGGTTCTCAGGGTGTCAGAATGAACGCGAAGCGTTTTGCCGATGCTGGTTCCGAATTGTTCGGCTTGCACCAGCATTGAAACGAGATTACGGACAACGTCGACATCGGTGCGTTCCGCTAGATGCTTCCAGGCATCGGACCGGGCGCGACCGGCTCGCTGCTCCAACGCAACGATTCCAAGTTCGTCACTCAGTTCCGGCTGCGCCCTGTGCATCTCCTCGGCAGTGCGCGCCGTCGCCTGATCAAGACTCAATCCCGCTTCAACGCAGATCACTAGCAGGTCAAGCACGTCGGGAAGGCCGCGCCTGATTGCGGATTGCCGGTTGGCAATCTTTCTTCCCAACCAGAAGTCAGGCGCAAGGAACCCTCCTCCGAGCGCGACCGCGTACATAAAGAACGGGCTGATGCGCGCAATCCCGGTAACAGCAACGAGCGCCAACAGGAAGAGGGGCGTGATGACCTTCGCCCCGTAAAACATCTTCGCG
>Ga0335069_10004237_pt1 | contig 21385 bp, 48 predicted proteins | sample Lox_Sample_11_FD_206714 | JGI IMG/M metagenome (GOLD analysis project Ga0335069, IMG submission 206714) | Soil microbial communities from Loxahatchee National Wildlife Refuge, Florida, United States - Lox_Sample_1.1 | ecosystem: Environmental > Terrestrial > Soil > Wetlands | place: USA...
ATCAAGGCATGGGAAAAGGAAGGTAATGATCTGGATTGCGTGTCTTCTGACGGCTACAGTGACTTGCTGGCCCACATCGTTGGCCTGGGTGAAGCAGAGTTCATCCTGAGTGTTTCCAACGTCAACCGGATTAAAGAGCGGTTTGACCGTGGGGATTACGGGGAGAGTTTTGCCTACTGTCTCCCGTTCGCTTCTACGGCTGAGGACATTGCCAAATTCCCAGAGTGGAAGGCTCGGATCCACGAAGATGCTCAGAAAGTACTTGAAGTTTTCCCTGAGAGTAAAGAATGTGTTGCAAAGATCCTTGATCTGGTGGATACTGCGGAATCTTCCACGTTGACTTCTGAAGAAGTGTCAAAACAGACACGATCTGTCCTGGCTGAAGTGGAAGCACTCAAGTATTCCGTTGTTGGAACCTATGACAAGTTCTCGGGAATCGCTAAGGTTTTGCCATTTTTCGAGGATTACAGTGTTACCAATTACATATCTGACGTGATCTTGTTGCAAAAAGCAAAGAAGGCATTGGGTGATCTGTAAGTTTGACTCTCCTTACCAAAAGGGTAAGGTTGTCTCATCCAACGGTAAGGAGAAACCCAAATGCGTACTTCCAAAGAGATCAAGGCAGAGATTGACCGGCTTCAACGCGAGTACGAAAGTGCTCGCCGCCAGGAGGAGCCCCAAGAGAAGTTGCGTCGTACAAAGGACCGTTTGATGCAGGAGTTCCTGTCTCAGAAACAATTTGAAAAAGTTGATTCTGACCAAATTACGGTGTGGAACATCCATGGAGAAGACCCCAACCCTGACATGGGTGGACCACACTCTAACCCGCTGTTGGCAACCGTGAAGGGAACCTACGAGGAAGCTGTTGACTACGCCCTGACGCTCGATGGGTTCTTCCAGTGGGGTTATGGTGGGCACCTTTCGTTGCCTCCGCAAGGGATGGTGGTTGACCTTTCCACAATGAAGAAGAACAAGGGGAAGAAGCCATGAGCACCACACCACTGGCTGACGCAGAGAAGCGTATTGCAGAACTTGAAGCCCAGGTTGCTAAGTTGAAGCTGGAAAAGGGCAAGATTAAAGAATCCCATGACCGGGATGGAAAGGCTTTGTTCTTTGCACGGGAAGCCTTGAAGGATGCCCTGGCTTGGATTGAAGACACAGAGGATGAACCTGAAATTGCCAAGGATTTTGCAGACAGGTGTCGGGCCAAGGCTAAAATGTAAGTTTGACAACTCTTACCCTTTTGGTAAGATGTGATCATAAAACCTTTGGAGGTTTCTATGTCATCCCCTTCTTTCACCAATGCTGTTTTGGCCATGACTGCTAAGGATTATGACCAGCCTGTTACGGTCACGTACATGGAATGCAGCACGTGCCACATCACGTTGGATGACAATAACCTTTTGGAGTCGGATGATGCAGATGCAAACGGCGAGTTGTGTTTTGATACGTTGCGTTATGGGTGGTTGATTTATGTTCCAGACAAGGATACCACGGACAGGCTCCCCCACAGTGATGCTTTTAAGACAATTCTGCACTTTGCTCGGGAAAAAGGGTTCAACGTCCTCAATCTGGACCGTGATGCCACGTCGTACTCTCAGTTTCCCACCTTTGACTGGTGACTTTGGAAATTTGGAATAAATCCTAAATCTGGTACTATGTATCCATAACCAAGGAGACATCATGTCAACGCGCAGCGTAATCGGTCGTCGTACAGGAACGGGTTTTACTGGGGTGTACCACCACTGGGATGGTTACCCCTCTGGTCTTGGGGCCACCCTGGTTGGGATGTACCAGGGGCGTTTTGAAAAGAATCTGGATGCCTTGCTCAAGTACGTCATTGACGATCATCCGGGTGGTTGGTCCACGCTCAACATCAGTGAAAGCCGTAAGGTTCCTGAGTGTTTCTGCCATGATGCCAAGGGTAATAAGGTTTCGGGCAACGGCATGAATGCCATGACAGAAAAAAATGCTTCCGGGTGCGGGTGCGAATATGCATACGTTTTTTACCGTGAAGGGGATGAAGACCGCATGTCAATCTTCAGTTCCTACAGCAATGACGGTAAAATGATTGGCATGTTCGGCTTTGGTGACGAGAAGGCCCGGTGGAAGCTCATTGCTGAAGTGGTTTTGGGTAAGGAATCCCCTAATTTTTCTGTTTTGGATTCTTTGTGATTTTGACAAGCTTTACCTTTCTGGTATGATGATCTCAATGGAGGGTCAGCCATGACAACGTCAATTCTGCGGGACAACAACAACGTTCTGGATGATGTGAATGACCTTGAGGCGGAGTTCGGTTATTACCGGCCCCTCATGGATGAGGCGGAAGCAGGGGTGGCGGCAGGTACGGAGCGTCCCCGCCGTGGCCGTCCTCCCAAGGACCCTTCTGCTGCCATGTCTGACGTGCAGAAGGCTGACCGGATGGCTGTCATCATGGAAGCCATTGAACGTATGCGGGAGAAGCAGTCATGAATGTCACTGACAACCTGATTTCAGAATTGATTGCAAGTAAACGTCTGACCTCCGTACAGGCGGAATCTATTGCTCGGGGTCTTTTCACTGACTCCGAAGACTCTAAACGTGAATATGAGGTTAAGTTGGCTCTCTCAACCAAGGCGGTTGAGTGGTATGAGTTGAGCAAGGTCTTGTTCCTGGCTGAAAAGCCACCTGTGAATTTGACCGCCAATGGTCTCACTGAGGCAGAAGAAGCCTTCATCAAGGGTGGGCAGAAGATTTCTGCAATCAAGGCAATCCGTGAACGGTTGCATTTGAGTTTGAAGGAAGCCAAGGACATGGCAGATGTGGTAGCTGACAAATTTGAAGCGGAACGGCAGCAGGGTGAGCTTGCCAAATTGGCAGCGGAACGGGTTGCTCAGGGTCAAGACCCTAATGGTCCTTTCCCCTGATTAAAGGATGTTAAATTCCCTTTTTAAAGACGCTATTTAATATGGCTACCATGTAGCGTCGAAGGAGGGAAGCCATGTCTGCACAGTTACTCTGGATTGAAGCTGTCACCAAGAAATTAGCCCAGCAGAAAGCCATCAAGTCCACCGTTGATACTTGTCCTCTGTGTTGGGCCAAGAGTGGTTTGCCAGCATTTGTTTTTCGTGGCAATCCCAATTCCATGTGTGGAAGCTGCACAGACATTGTTAAACAGGTAAAGATCCAGACAAATTGAAATTTGACAGGGTTTTTACATTAGGATAAAGTGTAAGTACCAACCACGGAGAACACCATGAATACCAAAGATGATTCCACGGATGAACACAAGGTGATTGTGATTTGGATTTCCTCAGCAGCAGAGGCAGAGGAAGGTCTTGTGCACGTTGTTTCTGATAATTACACCGGGGAATCTCGGGTTTATCAGAAGGGCAACATTGATCCCCGCTGCGGTGAAGTGCCCTACGTCCCTGAACTGGGATTGGCCTTGGTGGAAATGTCCGAGAACCCCGGCCCCATGAATGCCCGTCAAATTCCCTTGACGGAAGCCAAGAAATACGGTATTTGTTAAGCGTTGCACCGTGGGGGTACGCTCGCGTTAACCCACGTAAAGCCCAATCTGTAGAGGTACGCTCGCGTTAATCTACAGGTTTTTTGGGGGACTAGCCGGTTGCTGACGCGGGTCTTATAAGCCTGTTTACTGAGTTCAACTCTCAGGTCCCCTACCACTTTGTTTGTTTTTAACACAACTTCACGTTAACTAAGTGTATGCAGCCACCTACACTTGTAATCTATTGGGCAGACACTCTTGACCTTCTGACTTACAGAGAGCGTCAAGCCATGACCCAAACCTGTGAAGTGGTTTCCATAACCCCACATGAAGTTTTGCTGGAAGACCCGGTTTCCAAAAGGAAAATCGTCATCCGTGGGACGTTGGATCCTTACGCTCCAGCCCTACCTTGATTTTGACCTTGAAGGTTTCCCCACCCTTGTGGTAGGATGTTCTTGGCGGTTGGACTGCGGGCCTGTTTGATTCAACCCCCCCCCGGAAGCAGACGGGCCCGCAGTCATTTACCGCCTTTTTCTTTTTCTTTGTTTGGTTTTACCACCGTGGTGTGCCCATTGGGGCACTTCACAATACGATCAACATCAGTTGGTGCGGTGACAAAATGCATCCCGCATTTACGGCATTTTACTGAAATGTTGGCCGGTGGTGTTGTCATAGATTAAAAATAACCCAATTAGGTGTGTTTGTTGAAGGTCTGCACAGTCAGCTTGTGGTCCCTCCAGGGAAGCACAATAGCTCCACTGATGCCCATGACCTCACGGTGTTGAGCGGTGCCACCCTTGCCGTGGTTCAAACCCAGGCAGGAGCATTCACATTCCAACCTGCGTGCGTGCTGGCAGGAAGCGGTGCACTTCTCGTGTTCATGGTGGGGCTGGATGACCAGGGTGGTTCCAAAGTTGGCCACCACTGCCTCAATCAATTCCGTAAACCAAGACTTGGGAACGCTCCAGAACTTCTTTTCCGGGTCCCAGATAGGCTGGAACCGTTTGGCCCCTTGCAGGAAAGCACGGTTACCCTCCCGGTACGGAAGACGGAGCATCAGGTTTCCAGTGGTATCTGGGCGGTAAATCACCGGCAGTTTGTTGTTGCGCCAAATGTTGGGGATGCTGTCCAGCGTGATGGGGGAATTCATGGTCTCTCCCTTGGTTGGTAACATCTAAATTACCACCAAGGTAAACCATTGTCAAAACCCCAAATTTACTGAATCTCCGTTGACCCTTGGTCCACAGCCTTTGCGAAGTCGGCATCGGCTTTGTCCGCAGTCTTCTCCGCAGCCTCCACCCATTCCTCAGGTGTAGCTTTGGACTTGTCAGGGAGTGCAATGGTAGACCGGGCGCAGAACTCAGCCACAGCCTGTTCCAGGGTTTTCCCACAGGAGATCATGGAATTTACGGCACGCTGACGGTGCTTGAGATAGGCTTTATGGTTCTTGGTTGACATTTGGTCTCTCCAGTTCAATGCCCGTAATTGTAGCCGAGCATGTAAAGCGTTCCGTCTTTGTGCTTGACCACAATGTCAACGAATCCACAGCAGCCCTTTTCTTTCTTTTCAGCGTAGGCAGTTTCTGCATCCACATCACCAACCCTGGCCACTCTGATGTTGTTCACGTACTCTGAATCCCTGGTTTCTTGCACCACGGTCTTGGACATCCATTCCTTGTGCTCAGGAAGCACGGGAAGGTCGTACTTAGTCTTACAGCGGCAAGCGGAGTCAAATTCTCCGCAGCCGTAGCAGCGTGATGCACTCATGAGTTTATTCCCGTTCAATGATGACATTTTCTTCAAGTTTCAACGCAGGATACACAATTTCCGGTTGGGGTTTTTCCCCTTCTTGCTTGGGTTTTGGGGACAGTAGAAAAATAACCAAAAAAATGAACTTTGTCAAGGGAAACCTCCTGTGTTTTTGATACTCAAAGATTATCACAGAGGTAAACCTCGTCAAAATTTCATTTCTTGGAGAAAACCAATACTCCCTTTTTGTGATTTCCGTACAACACAAGGTCTTTGTGCTCGTAGCAAAGCACCAGCAGATCCACCAGATTGTAACCCACCTGAAAACCCTTGGTGGTTTGGTAACCGTCGTTGACCTTCTTCCATTTCTGCTTCTTGGCCAGCGGATTAATTTCAGAATCCAAGCGGGTTGCAATGACAAAAACCCCGCCCTTCTTCAGCTTGCTGACTGCATCCTCAATCATGGTTTTTCGTTCTTCCCTTGTGGGGATGACGTTGACCACGTAGAAACACGTGACCACATCAAACTTACCCTTGGGCATTTTAGGCTGGTGATGAAGGTCGTAGCCTTGGGCTTTAATGCCCTTGCTGCGGAGCCACTTGACGTCTGCACCTCTACCACAGCCGTAATCCAAAACCTTGGTCTTCTTGGTTATGATGGGCTTGTCATCATTGGGACTAAGGAGCTTGGCTATCAATTTCATGGGACCAGAGGGACCAACCCTGTGTATGGCAGTCTTTTCGCTACTCATTTTTGCCTCCCATTTCCTCATTTGATTTTCATAAATAATACCGTATGAAATATTGAAAATCAAATTTCCAAAGTTAAGAAAATGTTAACAGTCCGATTTGTCAAGCAAGATCAAGGACTTAAAATTAATAGAATTCCATACTTCGTTTGGAAATAGAAACTTGACACGGGCACAGAATGTGATAGAGTGAATGCGGCAACAACTGTTTTGTTGCTAATTCCGTAGTCTCCGTTGGTTGTTGTTGGGGCGGTTCCTGTGGTGGGAGCCGCCCCATTTTTATTAAAAATCGGTTAATTATCTCTAGGAGATATTTAACCCATGACAAACACAGCACAATTATTGGTAGCGAAGGATTTAATGGCGTTGGCTGAGACAATTCTAGCTGATGCAGATGTGGTAGAGGCGGCCAAGAAGGAGCCTAAACCCCATGATCCTTTGGTGAATGAATTGGGTGACCTCCTGGGCAGCAAGGTCGCTGTGGCGGTGTCTGGGCTTCTAGATAAGAACTTCCCAGGTGTTCCTTTGGCTGGGATGCGTCAGGCCATTCGTATGGATACGGTCAATGCTTTCAAGAAGAGCATGAAGCGGAATTTCAATAGCTACTATGACCGGATGCGTGCTCCTGAGATTACCAAGCTAGAAACCAAGGTTGAGAAGTCCAAGGAAGAAAAGACCGAAGAGAAGATGGCTTCTGAGCCTAAAGAGAACGGCCAGCCCAAGCCTACCGTTTAATACGTATTAAACGTAGCACGGGATTCGGATTAATGCAAAAACCCAAATTTAAGTACAAGGTGGACTTGAAGGTAACCGAGGATCAAGTCTACCTTGACTTTATGGAAACGCTGGAAACTTTGGGGTTGTCTTTGGACAAGTACTGGGCAGCCGCTGCTGGTTTGAAGTTGGAAGACCTAGACCTTGAGGAGTAATATCTAGGTTACTTCCACCACAAAATCACTTGAATCAGCGGACCAAACACAGTCAAGAAGATGTTCATCCAGATGAGAACTTGCTCAAGTCGCTCTAACCGCGAGGTCACCTTGGATGACGTCAACCGAGTGATGGGTTGGTACGTGTGGGCAGCAATAGCTGCTGAAGTGTTCTTGTTCATTCTTCATCTTCAAAGGTGAATTTGGCTCGTTGTGTTCTCACCACGTTGTCCTTGACCACAATCCTGCCCCGGTCCTTCGAGTCTTCCCCTTGCCATTCCACGGTTCCATTGATGGTATAGCCCCAAGGCTGGAGGAAGTGCTTGATGATGTACTGGAGCCATTCCACATAGGAATAGAATTTTTCAGCACCATTCCACTCCAGATACAGCCCTTCCCCGTCTTCTGACATATCTTCCGTGTTCACAACCCACTGGCACCACAGACCGGGCTGCCCTTCTGGTTCCCGGTTGTAATTCAGAATATCATTGGTGCGGCCCTGCCCAAAGTCTGCGGTGTCACCCACGTAATAACCGCCCTGGATGCCCACGGGCAGACCCGCTGCTTCTCGCACAGGGTCAGGCATCTTGGAAACCATAAGCGCATTGCGCCCCATCCTCCGTGTGTTGGAGAACTTGTTGATGTAATTCATGTGTACCGGCCTCATTGGCGGGGAGATTTCAAAACGGCCCGTAAAGTCAGTGGTGTAACCCATGGTGGTGTCTCCTTGGTTGGTACAACTACTGTACTTGAATTTATCTCAGAAGGCAAAACTCCAAATCACTTATGCCAATCTGGCAGTTCCAACGTCACAGTCTTTTTTCCTTCTTTGGTCTTGCCGTATTTCAAAACCTTCAATTCAGCAATGCAATTCTGCCCAGCCCTGTAAAACTTGGTTTCATCTGCGTGGAAGGTTGGCAACACTTCCAAGGCATCAGGCCAAAGGATGGGCTCCTTGTTGTGATCTGCGATTTCACCTCGGTATTCTGCGGACTCTTGGTGTACCTTGGATGACGGACCCATGGGAGGGGACACAATCAAATCCCTGATGGATTGGGGTGCCTCCTTGATTTCACCCATGTTGTCATTATTGATAAAAACCAAAGTGTTGTATCCCATGGCATCCTCCTAAATTTAGGTTTTGTGGCGTTGTCCCGTCAGGACGTTGACCACATCAACACCCGGACCAAAAGCTGCCAGCATTTCAAAGGCTTCCTCTCCACTCACTTCTGCTTTCTGCGTCTGATTTTCAGACGGCATCAGACGGCGGAACCGCTCCAAGTCTTCCAGGGCATCAATGTCACACCAGTTGTTCACTCCACCCGTGTAATCCTTCATTCCCTTGCATGTACGGTACATCACAGCTTGGGGATACTCAGGACCAAGTTGAATGTAGAGCTTTGGGGTGTGCAGAACCACCTCACCAATGATGCCGTCACCACCCTTGTTGGACCGCACCTTGAACTCAGTGCAGCCCAATTCCTTGGCAAGCTGTCTCAGCACCTTGGCCCCTTCCTTGTGGAAGGTTTCCTTGGTGATAAAATCCGGGGCAGCTTTGAGGGCATCCTTGACAGTCTTGGCCAGCTTCGTGGTGTTCATGATAAGCCTCCCGTGTTGGTAAGTTAAATCCTACTTGGGGTTTTAGTTCTTGTCCAATTTTCAAACAAACCCTAATGTCTCTTTTTCTTCTTTGGGGGTTTCTCTTGACCAATAGGCCAAACAAACTCCTTGGGGACTTTGGGCGGCGGCAACGGTTTCATTTCATAAAACTTCCAGTCCAGTACACCCATCATTACTGCCCCGCAGCGTGGACACTGGACTTCCGAGCCAATGCCCAGCCAGATACCGTATTCGCGGGTATCATGCTCAATGACATTACCACACTTTGCGCAGGGTATTTTGTAAACAAAGTCACCCATGGGTTTCTTCCCCGGCACGCTTGGCTGCCTTGACTGCATCTTCTTGCAGCATCCGCACAGCGTTGTCAATCATACGCCAATGCTGCTCCTTGTCTTTCCGCACACTCTCTTTGATGTCTTTGGGTACGCTGACGCAGTGGGACAGCATGGCTTCTTCCGCACACAACTCCCCGTATTTCCTCAGCATTGCCATGATCATGGTTTGGTGTGTCATTGGTTTACTCCATTGGCCTTCCGCATGGCCTCAATTTTGTTAGCCAACTCCTCAACCAATTTCCGGTTGGTAAGGTCCAACTGCTGGTAAACAATCTTGTGCTTCCAGAAGTTCATGTTGCTGTTGTTGTCTTCCACCTTCTTGGCAATCTTGAGCACTGCGTCGTACGGAACACCGTGGACGTTCCGTGCCGCAGCAATCTCCGGGTCACTCATGAGGGTCACAACCTCCATAGGAACGTCGTATGCGCTGGCCAACGCGGCGTAAGGTGCCACGTCCACCGCCGTGGGGTTGGTGTTGTCGATCACCGTATCCAGTTCTGCGGCGTTGTCCTTGATCCACGTAGATTTGCCAGACCCAGGACAACCACGCATGATGGTGACGTGCTTGACCTGCTTGTGGAACAGCGCCAGAGCAAAACCCATGATGCAAGACCCGTGGGCTTCTTTCAGTTTCCCAGGGTTGAACTCATAAACACCCGTGGTCTTGTTGATGAAGAAGTTGTCCGCAGAGAAGATAAGCATGTGGTGTTCTCCTTATTTGGTAAGGCAATCATCCCATGGTTTTAAGGGAAAGTCAAAACCCCAATATTTTAGAGGTTTGATTAATCCTTGAATTGTGATATTGTGTAGGAACAAGGAGGCAGTCATGGCGAAGAAACAGAAAAAGGTACGTCCCCTCAGGGACTTGGAAGTACCCGCCATGGTTGCTCGTGGCGGTAAAGGCCCCCACAAGGACCACCGGAAGGAAAACAAGCGTAAGGCTTGCCGGGAGAAGGTGCGTGATGACGACTGAGCCAAAGCGTATTAAGTTGTAATTTTGACTCCAACCTGGAAATAGTGCATGATTGTCTTACTTCGGAGGTAACAAATGACTACGCTCTTTTCTCTCGGACACGTTGTTGCAACCCCTGGTGCTTTGGAAGCCCTTGCAAGCATGGACGGTATGGTGAATATGGATACGCTGATCCAGCGCCATGCCAACGGTGATTGGGGGGACCTTGATGATCCTGAAGATAAGAGATTGAATGAAGAAGCCGTAAAGGACGGCGGGGACCGGATTTTCAGTGTTTACGAGTTTGGCCTCAAGACCTTCTGGGTTATAACTGAGGCTGACAGATCAGCCACCACGATTCTTCTTCCTGACGAATACTGAGGCATGCTATGAAAAAGACACACAAGGAACAGCTGATCCAGATTTTCAAAGAAGCTGGTGTCACAGCAGATCAAGATTTTTATGGTAAAAACAGCTTGAGGCTTGGTGTAGGTAACCCAGGGGTTGATGGGTATGCCGGGTTTGAAACCATTTTCACCTTTGATGCTGATGGTAAACTCCTTGCTGTGGGGATTTATGAGTAAATTGGAATTTTGATTTAATCAGAAATTCTGGTATTCTGATTTTATCAACTGGAGGTAAGTCCCATGGCAAAGCCCACGCACATCACGGTCACGGTTTCTGGTAAAGGTTCTTTTCCTACTGACATGCTTCGCTATGACACCTGCTATCCAGCCACTTCACGGGATGCGAGCGCGATTGAGGACACGTTTCGCAATCCCACGGCACCCTGGTCTATCAACGTGACCCGCCCCAACACCCGGTATTTTACCGTGGGCCGGTGGGAGAGCTTTGGTTGCAAGGTCAATCCTGCTTGATTATGGGCCTTGTCTGTGGAGTTACGACAGAAAGCCGGTTGCATGCTGATCACATGAGAATCGGCAACACCCAGGGTGCTGATCACACCTTAGGCGTCTGGGAGCCGTGTTCGAATCACGGAGGGTCCAACCCTTTCAGCCTCCTAATTTAGGGGGCTTTTTTCTTTGGAAATTTGACAATTTAATTTGTGACGAGTATAGTTTAACTATAAGTTAAACCCCAAGAGATTAGGGTTAAAAAGAGACGGCCCCACCACAGGACCGTCCCTTTAATTCCATGCATTCCCAATTCAGTCGTCAATGTCTTCCTCGTCTTCTTTTTCTTCTGCATCCACTTCTGGCGGTTCCACGTTGGGCCAGTATGCAATGATTCCCCGGCCCATACTGTCAGTTTCTGGCGTTCTGCTCAATTCTTCAAACTCACCAACACACCGGCCCAGCCCAAACAATTCCGCTGCTGAACTCAGGGTCACACCAAAACAGGACTTCCCGTACATCCCACGCCCGCTGTAGCTCCTAAATTCAAAGCCCTCCGCTTCCAGGGCATCCAGCAGTTCTTTTGAGGGCTTCGTTTTCATGACACACATCCTTTCACCAGTTGGTGTTTCCTTGGATGACGACAACGGGACCCACCACGGGTTGACCCACAATACGAGAACCCGTGGGGTTGAACGGGAGGTTATGAATCAACCCTTCCTCATTCACCAGCACCACAGCACCCTTGCCCATGCGGATGACTTCCACGTAACCACCCACCGCACCTTGCATGGTGTCCAGCTGATCATCCTTAAGAACTTGTGAGGGTCCGTCCACCGGAATCAGCGTGATGATCTTTTCTTTGGTTGATTTGGTCGCCATGGTTGTCTCCGAGTTGGTAACACCAATTTACTTGGGTTTTAATCTTGAGTCAAAACTTCAATCTTGGAAGGCAGGCAACAGACGTTCTCTCTGGGATTCGTAGCGTTCCCACTCCTGCTTCTCTGCTTGGTGTTCCTTCTTGGCTTTTTCTTCCCGGGCAATGGCAATGGCTTCATCCAAGGTGATGTACTTCTGGGCAGAGAAATCAAAGTAAAACCGCTCCTCCACCAGTTTTCCATCCACGATTTTACTGATGGTGGCCAGGGGAAGCCACAAGCCTGTCTCTTTATCCAGTGTGGTGGATTTATGCGTGGTATCGCTGTATTTGTCAACCACCGTCCACTTCCGGCCCACCTTCTTGGCAAACCCCACCTTGGTTGCCTTCAATTCAAAGCAGTCATCCCAAACAGGATCCTTCAGGTCTTTGTAGACAATGGCTCCATCACAGGGAGTACCATCATCAGTCATGACCATGTAATTTGACTTCTTGTTGTCAAAGGCTTTCTTTGCCAAAACCTTCAGGTTTTCTTCCCTGACTTCGGCTTTGGGGTTGGAACACATCCAATACTTGAATGCGTAGGCCATGTGGTGGGCCGCAACCGTGCTTCCATCTTGCAGCTGGATGTTCGTGGTCTTTGCACGGAACGTGTAGCAGTAGGTACCCATGGTGGCCTCCGTCGAAGGGAACAAAACTACTTTACCATTCCGGTAAGAGAAATCAAATCTCCAAATTCTTGGAATTTTGCTTGTTGTAGGGGTTTTTGATAGTGTTATCTCCTACAGCAAAGGGGACGCCCATGAAGACCTACAAGAAGCTGGCGAGTTTGATCAATTCCGTCAAGAACTTGGAAACCGCCCAGCGGTATAACAAGTATCCCCCGTCAGATTCCTTGAGTAAGGTGCAAGCCGAATGGCTGGAGCGGCACAGGGATGAGGCAGACTATATTGCAAAGAATTTTCTTCCGTCTGGGGCCGGATTTGACAATGGCACCCAGATTGATTGGGATGCCAGCACCGGGGAAAAGCTGGTGTTTGCTACGGCATTCCACCACATGGACAACAATGGGTTTTACAAAGGGTGGACAAAGCACAAGGTGATTTTGACTCCTTCTTTTGTGCATGAATTTTCCATGAAAGTGACTGGGCCGAACACGAACCAGATCAAGGAATACATTGCAGAGAGTTTTGGATGCGCTTTGCACACTGAATTGCCCACCCAAACGGGTCAGGCGGAAGCAGCACCTGTTTAACAATTTTTGGTTGATAACTTTGACTTTTTTTGTAGCTTATTTCTAGAGGTAGTGGTATACTTCTGGGAATACTATGCCCAAGCCTGAGTTTGCCGTAATAGAAACCCCTGAGGAAATACTGGTGGCGGACCTTACGTGCCCTCTTTGCACTAAGGTTTGTACCCATCAACGTAGGTTTGTTCACTACCAATTTTTTGAAGTAATTACTTGCAAGTGCGGATATGAAGCCGTGCTGGAGATAAAATGATCCCTGTGTCTGCTCACCGTTGGCGTAGGCGCCGCACCGCCCAAGAGGTGACAGCGTACCTGTTGCTGCGTGCCTCTCGCCGTTTTAAGCCCATTTGGCTGATTCTATTGGTAGTCCTCTCTTTGCTTAGGCTGGTGAGTGAACACCAAGCCAAACCCAGAGTATTTGGGGTTTCCCTGATGGCGGGTCATCATTGCATTAAAAAGCTGATTTTGAAAAATGATACCTCCATCACGGCTGGTGATGGTATATGTTTAGATCCTTAACGGGAGTATTTATGAGACAAAGCGATTTAATGAAGAGGATTAAACTTGTTAAATCCAGTTTAGCACGTTTGGATAAAAAAGTCCAAACTCTAACAACCGAGTTGGAGGGGCTCCAAGCCAAGTGCTTGCACAAAAACGTTAAAACGGAGCACGGTGGCAACACCGGGAATTATGATCCAACCTCGGACATTTACTGGACAGAGACAACCTGTCTTGACTGTGGGTTTGAAGACTGTAAATACACACCGGCACACAAATGGTAAGCCAAAGATTACCCCCCACGGGGGACATTAAAGAAGACGTCCAGCGGGCTTCTGCCTGGGCTATTTACAACACCAATGATGCAGAGGACGCAGAGAAGGCAGGCTGCTATTACTGCTGCCGGATATTCTATCCTGATGCCATTGAGGAGTGGGCAGACCACGGGCAGACCGTCCTATGCCCACACTGTGGTATAGACTCGGTGTTGTTTGACAACAGTGGGTTTCCCCTGGAGACAAGTTTTCTACAGGCTTTGCACAAACATTGGTTTGGCCGGTAGTCACTTATACAAAACTTTTACATACCAGAAATAATTCAAAACCAGAAAAGCCCCCTGGACTCCCCAGACGATGGGTTCCCCCATTCCTATTAAACTGAGGCAGGTAACAAGGACCACCAGAAGGGAATATGCTATTCCCTTAGCAATCTTCCGAAGGTCTTTCTTCGGCGTATCAATTCTGAATGATGGAAGAAACATTGTTACCCCCAGTAACTAGCAAGATACCATGCTGGTTCTTGAAAATCAATTTCCATAATTTGGCAGAAGGTTTTGATCTGCTCAAACCATGAGGGTGAGCCCGTGAACATGGTTACTTTTTTGGGGTAACCACGGGATGCCCGTAGGTATCCACCTTTGACCGTAACAAACAAGGCCCAGCAACCTTCCCCACCGTGGAACGCCACAGTACAGGGCTCTGCTTTGAGCATGTCTCGCTTGGCGGTGTAATACTTATCCCAGGCAGCCTCCAGTTCCGGGTCCCTGTTGGGTGGGTATTTTTCACTCGGCTTTGTGAGTCCTTTTTTCGTGACGTAAAATTCCTCCCAATCAATTTCAAACCATGCTGGTTTTGTGGAAAGGTTTTCACTGTCAGCATCTTCTTCATGGAAGGTAAAACCAAAGAACAAAATACCATCAGTGGAGACGCTCATTTGTACTCCGAGCAATCACACTTGGTGCAACCAATAAGTGGCAGGTGGTACATCAGGGAATGACCACAGCCTCTGCGGCTGCAATCACCCACCATGCCATAGGTCATCAGGTGACGCGGTTGTTCAATCTTTGACCACTTGGGAATTGCACAAGAAGTTTTCATGGCTGCCCCCTGTTCAGTGCCGCCTTTCGGAGTGTGTCCATCTGTGCGGCTTCTTCCATCAATGCTTCTTGGTTTTCCAATGTAACAGGGCATTGGGACACAAGGCACCCACATGACTGACAAATTTGCTCCGCATCATACTCCGCCGCCTTGGCATAGCAGGCGTCTTCATATTCAATTTCAGCCATGAGTGCCTTTTCTTCTTCCGCACTCATGTTCTCAGAGTATTTAATCGCCATGTGCCTTCTCCTTTGTGGGTCACCAATGACCCCAGTATGTCATAACTTCATCATCTTGCAAATTTTCAAAACGCCAAACCAATTCATCATCCTTGGATTCACCCAAGGTTGCCCTGACCGCAGTCCCATCCTCCCTGATTCCCACGTAGAAGGAATGGCTGGAGTTCCGGCCAATCTGGTAAAGGGTAACCCCCGGAACCTCCTCCGTGTTGATGGGTCTAGGAGGCTCACCCTCACAGTGGTTTTGGGCATCAGTAAACCGCTGTGCGTAATTACGCAGCCATTCTTTGGTGTAGAGTTTGTGAGCCATGGGATTTACCCTTTCCGAAAATCAGACAATTACGGGGTGGTGGGGGATTCTTCTGCCACTGCATCATCCGTTTCCCCATCGGTTTGGTAGGGGCGGAACGCGTACAGTGGGCAGGCCACCGCAGTGCATTCCCTGATGTGTTCACGCGTATACACCGTGCATTCCTGACAGAAAGCCTTGATGGCTGCGGAACGGCTGGTGGCAGACTTGCGGTAGGTTGACCGCATTGACGAGGGAATAATCTTCAGTTTGTCATCACGTGACATTGCCATAACATCCTCCGAGTCATCCGTAAATGCTGTGGTAGTTCTTCCAGTAGGCTTCCACGTCAATCCCCAACTCTGTCAACGCCTGTTCATCCCAAAACTGCGGGGTTTCCTTGTCCACCTTGTAAACATATTCACACGCTTTTTCATTGCTGTCATCAAAAGACAATTCCACTTCGTAGTACGTCCCAAAATCATGGGAATTGCCCTTGATACGGATACTCACACCTTCCGGTTCCGGCCCGAACTTCCTGCGAAGTTGGTTGCGGAACGCCTGACACTCCGCTCTGGCCTTGACCGAATAACCGTCTTCACCCACCTGGGCACATTCTTCATCACAAGGTGTTGAACCGATCTGGATGGAGTCATACATGAAGTCCTCCGTTGTTGGTAGGACTAATTTACCATAGTGGTAAGATTTGTCAAAACTTCACTTTCCACCCAAGAACTCTTTTTCAAGCTGATCCACGTAGTCGCACAGTTGAGCGTCTGTCATCCAGCCAAATGGCTTGCCCACGCGGGAGTCATTGAGCCAATACCGGCGCTCTTGGTTTTCCTTGAAGCGTGATGCTCCCAAGGCTCCCATGAAACAGGGATAAAAGAGGGAAATGCCTTTTTCATGGCAACGTTTCCGAAGGTCATCAAGTTTGGCCTTGGCTTTGGTTTGCTCAAACGCAGCCTTAGCTTCCTGCTTTGCCTCGTCTTCCGCTTCAATTTCCTTGAACTCGTTTGCCATCATGCTGGTAACGGCAAGACACATCCCTGTGCCTTGGATTTTATCAGCCGGAAAAAAGCAAACTTTCAAATCTTTGCACTTCTGGAAGAAGGTCTGCAACTGGCCAATGGTTTTCTTATTCTTTGACAGGAACACAAAGCAGGTTTCATCCCATGCCGCCATGTCATCCGTGCCACGGTCCCTAAGCTGGGAAGCACAGACTCTCCGCAGTTTGTTGGTTGCTGCTTCATTATAGGACCGGATAAATCCAAACCCCGCGAAGTCACCATGGGTAATCCACACAAAGTCTTGTGGGATGTTTGTCCATGCCCTGCCCTGTTTGCCCTGCATCTTCACCTTGCCACAAAAGTCATCCCTAAAATTGAGGCCGCACTCCTGTTCCGCACAAAAGTCGTAACCAAACGAGATAGCACGGATGGCGTCCCCGGAACTTGTGAGCAGGATCTTGTGGTCTGATGTTTGACGCATGGGTTTGTCTCCCCTTGTTTGATAAACCCACAATATCAGGGTTTTTGATTAAATTCAAACTTTCAAATTAGCCTATACACGCTCCACTAGTGTAAAGGGACAACCCGGAAAATGGTCCTTGGCGTATTTTGGTCCCATATCATAGGCAACAGACAACATCAGGTGGGCATTTCCTGTGTACGGATATTCCCCGTTCGGAAGGTTTGTTTGCATGATGAGCCTGTCAGGGCCGGAACTTTGGACAATCACAATGTTTGTTATGTTAAGGTTCTTCATTTGTTTATCTCCTGTAATTTTTCAAATTGCGGTGAAATTCAATCCTCTAACCCCGGTTCACAAAACCTTTGCTGCGGCGGTTTAAGTGCGTCACGCACCGTGTTTTCATTTACGGGCCATCCCAACAGAAGACGCCATTCAATATACTTCAATGGGTCCATTGTACCGCGCAGTTGGTTACACTTCTGGTGCGCCAACATTATGTTTTTAACAGTTGATTTTCCGCCTTTTGATCTTGGTATGAGGTGTTCTCTAGTAGCGTTTTTCTTAGCTACCGCTTGTCCACACCAAAAGCAGACGCCATTGAAACGGTTTAGGACTGCGGTTATGTTTGTGGATTTTGGCATATTGCTTACTCTGGTCAAATTGCGGTGAAGCTGATGGGGTTTCCGTTGCGGATGGCACGGCGGGCGTTGCAAGCCCAGCAGGATTTTCCGTTGCCTTCAACCCTGTCACCGCAGTGTTCACACCGGCCTTCCGGCACGCTGAGTGCCAGGACTTTGAAGTGTTTGGGACCACGGCTCACCTTACCGTCAGGGTCAATCCTGAAGCCACCAATCTTCTTGGCAAACCCGGTTCCATCGGGGTTGTCCTTTCCAATGCACATCCACACCATGCCAGTGATGGCCCCGTCTTTGTGCTCGCGGCGTGACGGTTCAAAAAAGAACCGTTCACCGTTGTGCTTGTACGTCCCGTCTTGGTGATGGGACTGAATACGTGACATGGTGTTTCCCGCTGCACTTGCGCATGACCATCCCATGACGTCCTCCGTTGTTGGTGAGCTAATAGTGCCATGGATTGAATTAGCGGTCAAAATTCCAAAATTAAAAGGGGCGGGATGCCAGCGTAAGCACCCCGCCCCCACACCCGGTGGCTTGTGTCACGCCGGGGTGCCCACTTCCACTGCCGGGGCAGGGCTGGGGGCAGACTCCGTTGCCACCGCTTCCACGGGGGTCACGGGAGCAGGAGCCGGTGAAACTTCCACAGCGGGGGTCGGTGCAGCTTCCACCGCAGGGGCTTCCGTTGCCTGCACAGCCTCAGTGTCTTCTGAGGCGCCACGCAGGTCAATCACAAACGCATCTCTCCCTCCGACGGTGCGGCCACGGCGCCCGCTGGCCAGCGGCAGATCCAGCAATTCTGCCAATGCACGGCTGGAACGGCACGTCACCTTCAGACGGAAGCCGGGGCGTTCATCCAGACGATCATCAAACAGGATCTGGGCTTCTGACGTGGACAGGTTGGAGTGCTTGGCCTTGAACTCCTCCACCATGGAGGCTGCCATCTCCTTGGCAATCTGACGTCCAATCTTGTTGTTGGAAAGACCGTAAACCTTTGCAAAAGTGAGCAATCCCATAGTATTCTCCTTGTGGTGGGGCTCCGTAGAACCCGTGGTTGATGTTTAATACGTTACCAAAACGGAAATAGAAAAGCAAACCTTTAAATCCTGATCCGTAATTTCCCCCAAAATTGAAAATTTGGATTTAGTACCATTTGATGTAGGATGGACCTACCTTTAGGAGGTAACCATGGCAACCAAGCACAAGCTGGAAGTCCTCAAGATGGTGGATGTGTATTCTATGGATCTTTTTGAGGATGAAGGGGTAAATTGGCAATATTGCAAGGCAAATGCAACCTTCTCCCACAAGGAAGCCTGCGAGTTTATCCTCCACATTGGAACGGAGAAGGATTATTACAAGAACAAAATCCGTGAGATGAAAGAATTTGGATGCACCCGGGCGTTCATTGATACGTACCGGGCTGCCAAGAAGAAAGGCGCAGTGCGGATCTGCTTCTACGCCTAACTCCCTTGGAGTTTTGTGTTTGGCCCAGAATCGTGTATTATTTCATGCAACTTCAGGAGATGACCATGAATAAGAACCGTAACAAAAATCCCTGGGATAATTCTACATTCAACCGTAATTTCAACGTGATGTGGACCCTCAGCAGCATTTTCATTGGAGTTATTTTTGTTTTGATTGGGGTCGGCATTGTGGTGAACGCCGTGAGTTATACCAACTGCAAAAACAGACGGTATGTGCACGGGCAAGCGTGTCGGGGGATCAACGGCTTTATGACTTGCCGTGATACCATGGTCTATGATGGATGTGATGACTGAGCGGGGAGGCCCTAGGATTAAACCTAGGGCAGTGCCCTACATCAGGGCAGGTTCAACAGATGTTGAACCTTTTATAGCATGCGGATAAAACCTTGTCAAAAACCCAAGGATTTACCCAGCAGTTTACTTGTGCTTGTGCGGCTCAATGTTAATATCAATGCCGTGGCCCCACACTGAGGCTTTGTGGTTGCTGTACGTTAAACCCAGGGCTGTGGCTGCAATTTTTGCACACTGTTCTGCGGTTTCACCATGAACAGACCGTGCATCCAGCCTGATGGCCCCTGATGGGGTTTCCACTTCAAAGCACACCACCATTTTGGGGTGTGATGGGTCCCCAAGCACTTCTGGTGGCTTGTGTTCCTTCTCTGGCTTGACCAGCTTCAAATGTGGGGGCTTAGTTTCCATGTCCATCACCCTTCACCGTGGTGGTGAATTTGATACCGTTGGCTTCCGCTGCATCCTTCTTCAATTTCTTGTTGCAAAATTCCGGCTGCTTGGGGTTCAATTCCTGACACCTCAAATACTCATCCGTCACTTTTGAATTTCTGTTGATAAATGATAGCACAGATCGGCTTGCCCGCAAAACTTCTTTCTTGGTTTCTGGGGTGACGGACACGTTCACAATCTCAGCAAAGCCAATACAGGCCAGAATCAAAATCACAGTGCGAATCATGACATGCTCCTTGGTTACACACCTACTCTACCATAAAGGTAAAAGTTGTCAAAACCATAAATTTAGATTTCACAGAAACCCGTATTCCTTCAGACACTCGTCAACGCTGTTATTCAAATAATTTACAGCTTTGGGCAATCCGCAGTATGACACCAACTTCGCAAAAGTTTCTGCTTGGTCTTCCATGAGGTCTTCATCCTCAAACATTACGGAAGGGTACATGCGTGATTGGTAGGCATGGGCAAGCTCATGTGCCACAGTTTCCAGCAGTTCACAGTCCGTTCTATGGTGATAAGCCGTTAGGATAATCGTTGGGGTTTCTGCCATACCAATGTTCAATCCCACCATGTTTCCAACATCTTGGCTGAAGAACGCCAAACAAGGGTCTTCCAAACCCAAGGTTTTTGCTATTTCCTGGGCAAAGGACAGCAGGGTTTCTTCCACGTCTGGTGGCAACCTGGGTTCATCACTACAAAACTGTCCGTCCAGCCAGCGTTCACCTTCTGGGTTTCCAAGTACGTACATGGTGTCCTCCTTGTTTTGTGGACTAAATTTACCACAACGGTACGTGGAGTCCAAACTCCAAATTTAGGGGTTTGACTTATTCCGAATATGGTGCTACGTTTAATTCAGATTAAACGAGAGAACTGGCGGGAACAAAAGGGCAGCATCCATCGCCACCCTTCTGTTTTTTTAATCTAGGTAGCGAATCCACAACCCCAAGATTGCACACATCGCCTGATTGGCATTGGGGTATTGCTGGACACAGGCTGAATAGAGCGGGATTCGTTCGGCAAGCCACGTACGCAAGAAGGCTTCTCCCCTTTCTTTACGTATGAACCGCAACCGTTTCCTTTCCCCCAACAGGGTTTTCAGCATTTTAAATTCCTTTCAGGGGTCAAGACTCAGCATGTATCTTTTTGCGCCAGAAACCGGGGCAGTGAAAATAACTTTGAAACCAGAGCGTGCCCAGTGAGCACGAATACGTGACAAAAGCTGTTTGCTGGGCTTCTTGGTCACAAAGACCGTGTATTCTCCACGAACCAACGCGTCACTCATACGTTTAATGACGCGTTTGGCGTACTCCTTTTCGGGGTCTTCGGTTTCCCACTCACCCTCAGGCATTTGTCTCAGTATTTCCTGTGCCTTTTCCAACTCAGAAATGGCATATTTGAGAGCCTCCAAGTCCACAGGTACAACAGGCATGGCTCCATCGGGAATTTGATTGTGAATATTCCCCCAAGCCGATTGGACCAGCGTAATCAGTTGCATGCGTGGTGTGTCTTGCCTCATCTTGGGTTCACGTTTGACGGACATGGCTAACTCCTAATTTCACTTCATGTGTTCACATTTACGGGCGGGGATGGCGGGCCGTCCTTCAGCACTGCACTGCGGGCAATGCATGGGCTTCTCCACCTTGGGTTGCTGGGCCTGCCACGCCGCACGGGCCGCGTTGTAATCCTTTTGGAGGTCATCCCCTACCATGTACCAGCCCCTGGTTTCATCACAGCCCACAAAGGCTTCTGGTGAAGTTGCCGGAAATTCACTGTTGATGCCGGGAGCATGGCCAGCGGGAACACGGTTCTTGGGCAGGTATATAAACCCAAAGTAATTGTTTGTGGAT
>Ga0335069_10004239_pt1 | contig 21375 bp, 20 predicted proteins | sample Lox_Sample_11_FD_206714 | JGI IMG/M metagenome (GOLD analysis project Ga0335069, IMG submission 206714) | Soil microbial communities from Loxahatchee National Wildlife Refuge, Florida, United States - Lox_Sample_1.1 | ecosystem: Environmental > Terrestrial > Soil > Wetlands | place: USA...
AGCAACTTGCCTTCGTGGCGAAATGCGACCCGGTGCTTCGTGGACCAAGGCGTCGCTTCCAGAAGCGGTCTCTCGAGACCCGCTGCCTGTTTGCGCATGGCGTCCAGAGATTGGCGGATGACGTTGGGGCGCACGCTCATGGCGCAGAGGTCGCGAACCTTCTTGATTTCGAGCAGATCGGAGAACGAATAGGACTCAATGAAGTCAACCAAGCCGTTGCGCTCCCAGTTGGCCAACTGGCGCGCCGTGATGTGGAGAATCCTGAGTAGGTCGGCTCTGCTGTACACGGAACGAATACGGAACGGCCCTGCTCCCGCGAGGGAACCGTTCGCGCTCATTATCTTCAACTTAGAGACTGAACGCAACTGTTAACGCTGTGAAAGTCTGTGGAGAACCTGGGTAATTTACACGCACGAAAGTGTTGCAAGAACACCAGCGCTTCGGAACTGGCAGTCAGCATTTCGCCACTCTGTAACTCGTAACCCGCTTCGCCTACACTGCGACCACCGCGGACTGGTACTCCTCGTAAGAGCCCTTGAAATCGGCAATCTTGTGATCGCTTTCGAAGTGCCAGATTCTCGTGGCGACTTCATCGATCAAGTCGTGGTCGTGCGTGACCAGCAAGACCGTTCCTTGATAACGCTGCAACGCAATATTCAGCGCGTTGATCGATTCCAGATCCAAGTGGTTGGTGGGTTCATCGAGAACCAGCACATTGGGTTTCTGCAACATCAACTTACAGAACAGCAGGCGGGCTGCCTCGCCTCCGGAGAGCACGCTCGTAGACTTGGTGGCCTCGTCGCGGGCAAAGAGCATCTGGCCCAGAATGCCACGGAGTTCCTCATTGACGGCAGCGGGATCCCATTGATGAAGCCATTCGATGGCGGTGCTGCCGGCATCAATGAGGCTGCGATGGTCCTGTGCGAAATATGAGATCGACGCTTCGTGCCCCCAGATCACTTTGCCTGAATCTACAAAGGGGCCGTCGTAGCCGCTGGTCCTGCGCAGCTCTGATTCCGGAGTTGTCGGCGAGTTAGCGAGCAGAGCATTCAATAAAGTGGTCTTCCCTGCCCCGTTCCGTCCCATGAGCGCGATCTTTTCGCCGCGACCGATGCTTGCGGTGAAGTTGCGAAGGACGTGGTTCTCGCCGTAACTCTTGTCGAGATGCTCGATCTCGAGAATGTGCTTGCCCGAAGGCCGCTTCTGCTCGAACTTGATGAATGGACGCTGAATATTCGACTTGGCAAGTTCCGTCACCTGCAAACGCTCGACCTCTTTGCGCCGGGATTGCACCTGGCTCGAACGGGTTCCGGCTGCGAATCGAGCGATGAATTCATTTAGCTGCGCGATCTTCTTTTCGCGCTGCGCGTTCTGCGCTTCAATCTGGGAGCGGATCTGCGTCTTTGCGACGACCATATCGTCGTAAGTACCGGTGTAGGTGATGATCGTCTCGTAGTCGATGTCGGCGATGTGTGTGCAGATGCTGTTCAGAAAGTGGCGGTCGTGCGAGATGGTGATCAGGATGCCATCGTAGACGTTCAGAAATCCTTGCAGCCAGTGGATCGAGTCCAGGTCGAGATGGTTCGTAGGCTCGTCCAGCAGCAGCGCTTGAGGATGGCCGAAAAGGGCCTGAGCCAGCAGCACGCGGACTTTCTGTCCGCCCTGCAGTTCGCCCATTTTGCGCGTGTGCAGTTCCTCGGGAATGTCGAGGCCTTGGAGCAGAATGGCGGCGTCGCTCTCGGCAGAGTAGCCGTCTTCTTCGCCGACGATGCCTTCCAGTTCGCCTAACTTCATGCCATCTTCATCGGTCATGACGGGCTTGGCATAGATCGCGTCGCGCTCCTGCATGGCGGCCCAGAGGCGTCTGTTGCCCATGATGACCGTGTCGATTACAGAGTGGGCGTCGAAAGCAAACTGGTCCTGGCTGAGGACCCCGAGCTTGCGCGGGCGCACGACCGTGCCCTTCTGTGGGTCCATTTCCCCGCTAAGCAGCTTCATGAAGGTGGATTTTCCAGCCCCGTTGGGGCCGGTCAGGCCATAGCGTTTCCCCGGCGAGAAGGCCGTGGAAACCTCTTCGAACAAAACCTTAGCGCCGTAGCGCATGGACACGTTACTGACTGAAAGCATGGTTGTGGTTTCTCTCTTGCTGACTTCTGAATTGCTTCAGGAACCGCGGGGAAAATCCGCCAAGACGGTACGCAGCTGGTGTTACTAGAATATCACGCGCTAGGCGACCCACGGATTGATGACTCTGGCGCCGATATCGGAAAAATGAGAGACGTTGCGGGTAGCGAGACTGGCACCGCGCGAGAGGACGATCCCGGCGATCATAGTGTCGCGCATCTCGCCTATCTGGCCTGCCCTGCGCCGCTTGGCATTGAGATTTGCTGCCAAGCGGGCGGCGTTATCATCAAAAACCGCGATGCGATGTTCCATTTGCTGCAGCAGCTTTTCGAACTGCTCGGACAGCATGGTTCGCTTCTTCCCTGGTGCCAGATTCTGCAGTCCGGACTCTATCTCGAAGATGGTGATCGCAGTCGTCCAGATCGAACTGGCAATTTGCCGATCCATCCAGGAAATGACCTTCGCATCCGGCACATCCCGCATGAACGCCGAAAGTACATTGCTATCCAGAATGATCATTCGTCGCTTTCATCGAAGGAAACTGGGCGAACGGGGTGTCCACGAAATTCCTCGACCTCGAAATTGAATCCTTTACCCCGGAAGAGAGACGCGATCTGCGTTCCCAGTCCCACGTTTGGGGGATCGGGAGCGTTAGCCGCATTTCGCAGGATGTCGCGCACTTCCTCTTCCATGCTGCGGCCGTTGCGCTTTGCGCGACGCTGCAGGCGGATCTTGACGCTTTGTTCGAGATTACGGACTACCAGCTGGGCCATGCCTGGCCTCCATTTGATATCATGATATCATAACAACTTGATTAGCACCAAGCGAGAATGAAGCTTATCGGCATCTCCAATCTTCATGCGTTCGCCGACAGCGGCATGGTCCGGGCGCCAACAGCGGGTTCTGTGGCTCCAGAGTCGACGGCGGGCGTGCGCACGACCTTATGAACCTTCATTTCGACGGCGGTCCGGAGCCTGCCTCCACGAGCTGCTGCACTGGAGCGACGACCATCAGCAGAAGCCCCGCAACGGGTTTCTTTGCCTGTTCGATCACGGCCATCTGCTGCGTCTTCCAGAGTTCCGGCTCGATCTGCCCTTTGTCCAGATAATCGAGAGCCTGCAGTCCGGCTGCACCGAGCATCGCCAGGTTCTGCGAAATGGGGATATCTTCCTGCAGCAGGGCTGATTGCTGCAGCAGAGGATGCAGCTTGGCGTCATTGTCGCGCCATAACTGCAGCCAGGCGCGAATCCTGGCTTCGGCTTCGTGATCTTTGTATCCACTCTGTATGTATTGCTGCACGAGGCCGCCAAACTCGCGAGCAGTATCACTCTCGGGATACGCGGCATCGATCAGGCGTGTCAAAGGTGCGTGGAAATCGATCGGACCCTTGGAGTCATCCCAGCGGTTGTAATCCTTGACCGGCTCGACTACATCCGCAAGAACCCGGAGCGCGTCGGTATTCGCAGACCCTGCCATTCGATGAAGCATCTGTTCGCGCGCAGTGTTATGCGTTAATCCCATCGACTCGAGTTCCAGACTGACCGCATGCATGCGCGTGTACATGGAGTTCACGTCGGTGACGTCCTGGGGAGACCACAGCCGCTCTGCAATGGCGGCATTCCGCGGCCATATGTGCGACTCGATGTTCTCTGGGGTTACCCATTCTGCCCACTGGCAGGACTCGCCTCCAAGGATTAACGCCTTCTGTTCGGGAGTGAGGTTTGCGGCCGCGCCACTCATGGGATCGATGGCATAGTGGCGTGCCGCGGGCCACATCAGGTCGACATAGTATCCGTAAGAAAGCAGGCCGCGATATCCCTGCTGTGCTGCTTCGGCGAGTGACTGCTGCCCGCGCCATGACTGGATGACAATGGTCTTCGGCAGGTCGGGGTGAAGAATCTCATCCCATCCGATCATGATCTTGTGGTGCTTGGCCAGAATCTTCTGCAGGCGCTGGTTGTAGTAAGCCTGCAGATCCTGATTCGACTTCATGCCGTGCGCTTGTTTGAACGCCTGTATTCTTGGATTGCTGTCCCAGAACTTGCCGTCGACCTCGTCGCCGCCGATGTGAAAGTACTCGTCGGGAAACAGCTTTCCCATTTCCTCGACGAACTTGTCCATGAACTTGTAGGTTTCTTCGCGAGTGGGATCCGTTACTGAAGAGGGGCCGTTCTCATTGTCGACCGTGAACGGACCCTCGTTGCTCGCCAATTCCGGATAACCCACAAACCAGGAGCGGCTGTGACCCGGTGTATCGAACTCGGGAACGACGCGGATTCCCCGATCATGGGCATACTGAATGAACTCTTTTATTTCCGCCTGCGTATAAAACATGCCTTCGGAGCCCATCGCAGTAAGCTTCGGGAAAACTTTGCTTTCAGCGCGGAATCCTTGATCGTCGGAAAGGTGCCAGTGCAGCACGTTCATCTTCACCGCGGCCATGCCGTCGAGATTGCGTTTGAGCACGTCGAGGGGAATGAAGTGACGGCTTACGTCGATCAGTGTGCCTCGCCAGGGGAACCGTGGCTGATCCTTGATCGTGACAGCCGGTAAGGCGAAACCCGTGGGAGTGATGGTCACCAGTTGCAGCAACGTTTGCAGGCCCTGCAGAGCACCCAATGTTGTAGGCGCAGTGAGCTGCGCGCCTGACTCGTTCAACGTCAATTGATACGACTCATCTTCCCCGAGTTTTTGCACCGGTTCCAATCCGCGGTCAGCGTGGACTGTGAGCGTTGCGGCCCCACTCGCTTTAGAACGGAACGGGATCCCGGTCTGCCGTGAAAGCTGGGTTGTGAATCGTTGCACGGCAGCCACAAGAGCCGGATCGCCCGTGCCGGTCACCGCTGTCGAGAAGGATTGAGTGATCGCGAGCTGCCCGCTGCCTTGCTGCACGCTGGCGGGCATGGGCATCAGGTTGAGCTGGGGTTGAGTTTGCGAAAAAGCGAAACCAGTAAGAATGAGGAAGATGCTTACGAACGCGAAACTGCGCATAGGGGTCACCTGTTATTTGGCTGGCCGTAACGGGATATATTAAAACGTTTCAGTCAAGGCGCAAACCGCTTCATCAACTCTTGTTCGCACAATTTTTCTAGTGTCCGCCCAGCGCCTTCACGATCGCGCCAACGAACTGCTTGGCATCACCGAACAACATCAGATTGTTGTCGAGATAGTAAAGCGGGTTGTCGATGCCGGCGAAGCCCGGGTTCATGCTGCGCTTGATGACCATTACGGTATGCGCCTTGTCTACGTCCAGAATCGGCATCCCGAAGATCGGGCTCGATTGATCGGTGCGGGCCGCGGGGTTCGTAACGTCATTGGCGCCAATCACCAGAGCAACGTCAGTCTGGGGGAAGTCCCCATTGATCTCGTCCATCTCGATCAGGCGGTCATACGGAATATCGGCCTCCGCGAGCAGAACGTTCATGTGCCCGGGCATGCGTCCGGCAACCGGATGGATGGCAAAGCGGACCTCGACACCTTTCTTGGTCAGCATGTCGTAGAGTTCGCGAACTTTGTGCTGCGCCTGCGCCACAGCCATGCCGTAGCCGGGGACAACCACAACCTTGTTCGCCGCCGAGAGGATGGCAGCGGCTTCTTCCGGCGTTGCGCTGCGAACCGGCTTTGCTTCCTGCGCTCCGCCCGCTGACGTCTGCACTTGCCCGAAAGCACCGAACAGGACGTTTGTGAATGACCGGTTCATCGCCTTTGACATGATGACGGAAAGGATGAAGCCCGAAGATCCGTCCAACGCGCCAGCGATGATGAGAAGCTTGGAGTTCAGAACGAAACCCATGGCCGCGGCCGAGAGTCCCGCATAGGAATTCAATAGCGAGATGACGGTCGGCATGTCGGCGCCGCCGATCGGGATCACGAGGAACACCCCGAAAACCAAGGAGATGCCCACGATCACAGGGAAGTACTGCTTGGCGTCCGGATGAATCACCAGAAGAGCGGCAAGCGCGATCGCGACGGCCAGCAAGGCAAGGTTTACGAGATTCTGCCCTTTGTAGGTAATTGGCCGCTGCGGCAGGACTTCCTGCAGTTTCCCCGCTGCCATCAAGCTGCCCGTGAATGTCAGTCCGCCCAGGATGACCTCCAGGGAGAGGACTGACATCGTGAACTTTGGTATATGCGGCGTTTGCAAGTAGAACTCGGCCGACCCGACAAGCGTCACGCACAGGGCGCCGAAAGCGTGGCTGAGGGCGGTCCGTTGCGGGACGGCGGTCATCTGCACCATGCCGAGCGGGATGCCGATTCCAGAGCCAAGCACGAGCGCGATGATGATCCATTTCCAGTCGACGATTCCGTGGTGCAGCAGCGTGCCGGCAATGGCCAGCACCATGCCGATTTCGCCCGCGACAATTCCATGGCGGGCGGTCGACGGCGAACTCATCCACTTCAGCGAGAGAATGAAAAGTGCGCTGGCGATGAGATAAATGACTTCGATGACGTACTGACTTCCGGCGAACTCGGGCGTCATAGATTAGGGTTTCGTCACCTGCGGTTTGTTGGCACGAGTGGTTTTGAACATCCTCAGCATACGGTCGGTGATGAAGAATCCGCCCACCACGTTACTGGTCGCCGCGACGATGGCGATCACTCCCATCACAGTGGCGTAGGGAGCTTTCCTCTCGCCCACAAGAACGATCGCACCCACGACGGCGATCGCATCGAGAGCGTTGGTCAGCGACATCAGCGGCGTATGCAACAGCGGAGAGACATGGCGGATGACTTCGAATCCAATGAAGGCCGCCAGCATGAACACGAACAAAGCATCGATCAGGTTGGAAGGCATGAAAACCCCAGTTCTCAGTTGTCAGTTCCTGACATAACTAGCTAGCTGCCGGCGCCAGGGCCGGCAGCTTGAAGAATTCGCGCACTCGCGTGTTAACGATCTCACCGCCATCTGTAATCAGCGTCTCGCGGGTGATTTCATCCTGCAAGTTCATTTGCAGCTTGCCATCTTTCACCATGTACGTCAGATAGGTGGTCAGGTTACGTGCATACATCTGGCTGGCGTGGTATGGCACGCTGCTCGCCAGGTTGATCGCGCCAATGATCGTGACTCCATGGGCGTTGATGGTCTCACCAGTCCGCGTCAGTTCGCAGTTTCCACCTCGCTCGGCGGCCAGGTCGACAATCACGGATCCCGGAGCCATACCTTTGACCATGTCGGCCGTGATCAAGACTGGAGACCTTTTCCCGGGAATGACGGCGGCCGTGATTGCAATATCACTTTCCGCCACAACCTTGGTCAGAAGTTCGCGCTGGCGCGCATAGAAGGTCTCATCCTGAGCGACTCCGTAACCGCGTGCGTCCTGCGCATTCTGGGCTTCGATGGGAAGTTCGACAAAACGTCCACCGAGGCTTTGCACCTGCTCTTTTGCGGCAGGGCGCATATCGTATGCCGAGGCCACAGCGCCCAGACGGCGCGCTGTTGAGATGGCCTGCAGCCCTGCAACCCCCGCTCCGATGACGAACACTCGCGCCGGCGTAATGGTACCCGCCGCTGTCGTCATCATGGGGAAGATGCGCGGCGAGGTCTCGGCGGCGAGCAGTACCGCCTTATAGCCGCAGACCGTCGCCATGGACGACAATGCGTCCATGCTTTGAGCACGAGTGGTCCGCGGCATCAGTTCTACCGAAAAAGCGCTCACCCCGGATTGCGCGATCTGCTGTACAACTTCTGCAGACCCCAGCGGCCTCAGAAAACCGATGAGCGCCTGGCCGCGCTTGTAAAGCGGCAGGTCGGCTTTGCCGGTGACGTCGTTGGAGCCATAGCAAAGCACTTGCACAACGATGTTGGCACTAGCAAAAACCGTTGCCCGGTCTGGCACGACTTTGGCGCCCTTCTCAGCGTAAGCAGAGTCGGGATACCCGGCCAGTTCTCCGGCACCCGCTTCGATAACGACTTCCAGGCCGGCTTTGATGAGATTGGGAATAACGAGGGGAACAAGGGCAACCCGGCGTTCCCCGGGATAGATTTCTTTCGGAACTCCGACGATCACTTGGGCTCTCGTCCTTTCCGAGGCGTCGGCAAAGCCGCCGTCTCGGTGAATCCATCGACTGCTCCGGGCAAGCATGCCTGCAGGCGCAGCCACAGCAGCCTGTGACATGGGTCACAGGAATTGAAGCGAACTGGAAACAGTACCAGATTCTCCGAAGGACTGAAACCCCGGGTGTCAGCTACGAGAAGCGGTAATGCCAGACGCGTGCCGCTCCGATCAGATTGGTGTCATCTCCTAATGAGGCCAGCATCAGTTCGGTTTTTTCGGCTGGGACAAAGCGGCAACCACTACGGATTACGTCCCGGACGCGGTCCATGAACAGCGGCGCGCTTTTCATTACACTTCCGCCAAGAATGATCGCATCAGGGGTGAACATGCTGATCAAATTGGCGATGCCCAATCCCAGGTAATACGCTTCATGCTCGACGGCCTTTTGGGCGAGTTCATCCCCTTGCCGGGCTAGTTCGCAGATTCGCTTGGCTGTGATTCCCTGCCGATCCGAATACTCTGCAGGAGCATTACGCTCTACCCACGCGGCAATGGCAGGCCCAGCGGCGAGCGACTCCCAGCAACCACGGAACCCGCACGAGCACGCTGGACCGGAGGAATCGAGCACCTGATGCCCGACTTCTGGATGCGCCCCATCGACTCCGCGATAAAGCTTTCCATCGATGATGATGCCTCCGCCAATGCCCGTGCCGACGGTGACATAAATCAGACGCGAGCAACTTCGGCCCGCTCCCCATCCGGTTTCAGCCAGAGCAGCGGCGTCGCCATCGTTCTCGATCGCCGCGCGCACCGCAAAGGCACGCTCCAGATCTGCGACCAGATTCTTACCGCGCCATCCGGGGAGAAAGTCGACGTCGCCGAACGTTCCGGCGATCGGATCCACTGGGCCCGTGGCGCCAATTCCAATACCCGCGATGGCCGCGCCCGATCTCGCGGACGTTTCGCGCAGCATGCGAATCATGGCGTCCAACGCGATGGGGTACCGGTGTCCATCGGTTGGAGTTTCCGCACGAGCAAGCACTTTGCCGCTGTCATCAACGATACCAACCGCGATTTTCGTTCCGCCGATATCCACCGCGCCGATCATGGACTCTTCCTCACAAGCGTTCTGATCTGATCCATCGCTGCCTTGAATTCTAAAACGAGAGCGCTTCAGGAAAAGAACAGAAGAGCTGCCGACCAGAAAATTGCAGCAGCTCGGCAGAACATGCAGGCACCGCGTCTCGCAAATCGCTTATGCACCCGGGGCCATTCCTGGGAAGACGCCACGAGTTTGGTAAGCATTTTCTTCGTTTGCTCGTCCAGCGCATCCATAGGATTCTTCGATCCGTTCTGCGCACTACCCATTCCTTTGATGCCAACGTACACTGCGTCGTACGGCGTGTCTCCGAGGTTCTCCACGCGGTGACGGAACGGAGGATACCAGCGAGCCTCGCCCGGCTTCGAGAAGATTTCCCGTGTCTTGCCGTTTTCGTCGGTGAAGCGGAGATGCGCAGCCGTCAGGATCACCACCACACCACCAGGATGCTCGTGCAAGGCCGATTTCTCGTGCGCACCATAATGCACCGAGACTACCTGCACCTTGTCGTTCTCGAAATCCAGCTTGTAGTGTTTGGGCTCAACTTTGATGGGATCCTGCGCAAGTGTGGAAGCGACAGCCAGACATACGAACACCCCAGCCCAAAATGGCTTCGACCGCATAGCCGCCTCCTGACCGAAACCCTATCTATGAAGTTCGTTCGCCCGACTCTACGTTTGACAGCAGGGACTGTCAACGTTCAGGCACGCTAAAGGCTCAGGATAGTAACGTGTTTCAAAATGCAGCATCAGAGAGGAAGCGCGTTGTCGATCATGGAATTGTGAACTTCGGAACTCTGCGACTGGTGGGCCCACCAGGATTTGAACCTGGAACCAACAGATTATGAGTCTGCTGCTCTAACCGTTGAGCTATGGGCCCGATGACTTCCAGTATATTTCGCAAGGTCCCGCTGCGTCTCGGGGATTCGGGATGAAACGAGCCGGGACTCAGAGAATCTCCTGCCAACGTGCTGCCGAAGTCCGTTCGTCAGTGTGCGCTAGCTTTTTCCGCGCCCAGCCCGGTGTTCGAACGCACCAGCAGTTCGTTGAACTTCTCTTGTGAAGTTGGTTCCGAGCTGAGCAGCGTCCCGATGAAGGCGCCGATGAATCCGAGCGGAATGCTCACGATGCCGGGATTCTCGAGCGGAAACCATGCTTTGGCCTGAATCAGGTGCCGCGCCGTTCCCGTCACGGACGGCGGATCGATTGCCATCAGGCTCGGGCTCACGAGAATCAATCCGATCGAGGCAAGCAGGCCGACAGTCAGTCCCGCAACGGCGCCCGCCGTATTGAACCGCCGCCAGAATATCGAGAGCACAATGACTGGAAGATTTGCCGACGCGGCTACGGCGAAGGCCAGAGCTACAAGGAACGCGACGTTCGCAGTGGGGCCAAGAACGATGGCAATACCGATCGCCACCGCCCCGACCACAAACGCCGAAATGCGCGCGACCAAGACTTCCTCGCCCGGCTTGCGCTCCACGCCGTTGTGGATGACATTCGTCCAGAAGTCGTGGGAAAACGAAGTCGTCGCGCTGATTGTCAATCCGGCGACCACGGCGAGGATCGTCGCAAAGGCAATTGCGGAGATAAACGCAAAGAATATATTCCCTGCCAACGCCTGTGCGAGCAGGGGAGCGCTCATGTTCGTGCCGCCGTGTCCCTTGATGAAATCCGGCCCAACGATTGTCGCCGCACCGAACCCCAGAAATGTGGTCATGATGTAGAAGCTGCCGATCAGAACCATCGCCCAAACCACGCTATGACGTGCGGTCTTAGCGTCGGGGACGGTGTAGAAACGCACCAGGATGTGAGGCAGTCCCGCGGTTCCGAATATCAGCGCCATGCCCAGCGAGATCAGATCCAGCGGTCCGTAGGGCGGCTTATAGCGCAGCCCCGGTTGCAGGAAATCCTTTACGACCACTGCACCCTTCGCGTCGTGATAGGTCACCTGGCCAATTGCGCCGAAGAACTCTGCGAAGCTGAAATGGAAATGCGCCATGACCAGGATGCTTAGCAGGATTGTGCCGGCCATCAACAGGACGGCCTTGACGATCTGAACCCAGGTTGTGGCCAACATACCGCCGAAAACGACATAGACGATCATCAATATTCCGACGACGATCACGGCCTGGTTATAAGTCACGTGCCCGCCGAGCAGTAGTTTCACCAGAGCGCCGGCGCCCACCATTTGAGCAATCATGTAAAACGTGCTCACGGTAAGCGTACTCACTGAGGCCATGGCTCGAACCGGGCGAGGCCGCATCCTGTACGCCAGCACGTCGGCCATCGTGTATTTGCCCGCATTACGCAGCGGCTCGGCGATGACCAGCAAGACCGTGAGATAAGCCACCAACCAGCCTACGGAGAACATAAACCCGTCATAGCCCTGGAACGCGATAATGCCCGCTATGCCGAGGAACGACGCAGCACTCATGTAATCGCCCGCCACCGCAATTCCGTTCTGCCATCCCTTGATCTGCCGGCTGGCCGCGAAGTAGGCCGCTGCTCCCGCCGACCTGCGCGATGCCCAGTAAGTGATTCCGAGAGTAATGGCAATAAACACCAGGAACATCACAAGTGAGATATTCATGGCTACCTACTCTCCTTATCGGACTTCTCCAGGATGTCTCTTGAGAGCTTGTCGAAGTTGCTGGCAGCCTTTACATAGAGTGCCGCGATAATCCAGGCGACGAAGAACTGCGATAAGGCGAAGAGATATGCAAGATTCACGCGGCCAACTTTGATGTCCATGAACTGCGGTGCGTAGCCGACGAGCACCGGAAGTGCGAAATAGTACACGACAAAGAAGACGAAAGCCGGCACGATGAAGGTCTTCTTCGTAGCCATCAGATCTTTGAATTCATGGCTGGACGCAATGCGATCCCAGATCGATTCGGATCCTGCCGCTTGCGCACCTTTGTCCTGCGGTTTCGCGATCTCCAGATTCCTGGCGGCATTTCCCATAGAAGCTCCCTATTGGATGAGGAGTGGCTCGTGACGTTTGTGCCGCCAGAACCCCTACAGCGGCTGACCGACAGCTTACTCCGTCCTGTCAAGTCGCGGCATGCAAAATCGCGCCGCAGCACGGTTTTCGATGGGATTGCGCCGCTGGAGGTCTGCGGAATGAGACTTGGCAAGGGTTCGCCATTCCAAACCAGAAAAAGGCGCCCGGGCAGAGACGCTTGAATTTCGGAACCTTGGCCGGAACGGCTGAATACTATCTCTTTGTCGCCCTGGCCAACTTACCCGCCGAGGAAAGGTCGGATATAGACGGAATCGACTCCGGCTCGGTGAGCTTGCGATCCGGCAGCATAGACCCGCTCTTAAATGCCTCTACGAGCATTTCAATAGCGAGATCCGTGTTGGGTCGGATGAAAATGGTCGCGGCCAGAGTGCCGTTTCGCACCCAGGTCTGGCCAGTTTTCGGCATACCGTCGCACCCGGTGACGGGTATCTTCATCCATCGTGCCCGATCGGGCTCTGCGATCTCGCTGAACGCTTTGCGGGCGCCAATGGCCATACTGTCGTCTTGTGCTCCGACCAGATCGATGCGGCTTTGTTGGGATGTCTGCAACCGAAGCCAGGAACTTACTGCCTTGTGGGAACTCTCTTCCGTCCAGTTGGCACGGATTGCCTTGACCTGAATGTTCGCAGGCTTGCTTCGGTTCATTCCAACAGACCGTTGTTTGGCTGCCAGGCTGTTGTTCGGACCTTCGATATAGAGCAGGGATCCGCCGTTAGGCAGCAAAGCGGCGAATTGCTCTCCCTGGATTTTTCCGATTTCTTCATGATCCGAGGTGATGACGGATATTGGAACTTTGTATTGCCGCCGGAGCTCCAATATGTAATCAACGTCGAAGTTCAGCACCACCCATCCGATTCCGGCAGCGGCGGCTGCACGCGCCACCTGCGGAAACGCAGTACCCCCGGCGGGTTCGAAAATGATCGCGTCGGGTTTCATTGCTGAGGAGCCTTGCACATATTGCAGCAACTGCTGACTCTGTGTAATGGCATCGTTATTCGCGTCTACAATTTTGACGTCTATACCGAGGCGGCGGCCGGCTTTCTCTGCGGCGGCTGCCTGCTCCTGCTGGTAGTCATTGTCTTTGTTCGTGAGGGATATAAGGAAGGAAAGCCGCTTCATGATGAAAGATGCCTCTGGCTCGATGATAGGCCGATCCGCGCGGATCACCAACGTGACCAGGGTAACGTTTGAGACTACGGGGGAACTGGCAAAGGCGGAGAGTCGGGGAAGAACTATCGAACTTGGATTTAGGCACCCGCCGCCGCGCCATTGGCAGCTTCGCCCAGGAAGGTCTTCAATTTGGTGTCGAGAATTTCGCGGCTGTTCTCCGGCAGATCGACGAATCGGAAGGGCTGCATCCAGCCCTGCGTCGCCCACATGGGAAACAGCATTTGCGCCTTGCTGCGAATTGTCGTCTTACTGATGTGGAATATCATCTCCACTTCCAGCTTTTCATCGAGAGGCTTCTCCAGATGAATGACACCTCCGCTCGTCGACAACTGGTGGATGGCGGCGCGAACTGCGCGTTTGTTCGGCAGACGCACCAGCGCCAGCACCGAACCGCGCAACTTGACACGAAAAGGACGCTCTACCGGAGTGGGCGCCGCTTTCGGCTCGGGTGGAGACGGCAGCAACCGCGCTGATGATTCGAACTCGTCTTCCATAGGCTCTGCCAACAGTATGGCAGCCTGTGAACTGCTGGCGAAGTTACGGAAGAACAAGACCGGAGTTGCAACCATGGACTATGAGTGGGCGGGTCTTATCGAGTTGCGGTAGGCGAGCGTTGATAAAACTTAGGATTCTCTTTTAAACCGCACTACTTGCGGCCGGGATGTACTTCCGCGCCCTCGGTGAAGAGGTTGTACGGCCACGCTTTTTTTTGAACGCTGTCCTTGGGTACACTCGGCGGCTTGGACGGCGCGGCGACCGGATCATTTTTCGCCGCGATGTTCCAATCTTCCGGAGGGTCCGCGATTCCCCACACGTTGCCGTGGTTATACAAAGCCGCGCCAATGAGGAAACCGTCGTTGCCGAGAGGAAGGCAATTCGCCACGCGAGCAGTAGTGCTGCCGCCACCCGGCAGGTCGCCAATCATAATCGGAGTCTCGAGTTGTAAAGCGCGAACAGTGCGAAAACCGCACCCCTGAGCGCTGACGACCAGGACGACGCACCGCTCGGCAAACGGACGCATGCGGTCGAGACTGGTCACACTGACGGGTATCTCGACTCGCAGGCGCGTGCTGCGGCGCGCTGTCTTCGGAGTGTGTACTTCCATAATGGTTTGCCGCTTCTGCCTGCTTATGAGCGGATTCCTTATCATTCTTGCAGATTCGCGGTTGGCAAGAACGGTGACTAAGGTAATCACATCTTCGCGTTTCGCCGGGCTTGCGCGATTCCTGCCTTCAACCCTTTGCTCACCGCACGGGGGTACCCTGCTTGATCCATAGCGTGCATCGTGGCAGCGGCAATTCCGCCTGGTGTTGCGGCTTCGTGGAGGAGTTCATCAAGGCTTAGTCCGGCTTCACGCCAATAGAGAATGCCATCGGCTAACGCGTGCGCCGCCGCGGTAAGCGCCGTCTTTCGATCCAAGCCCTGCTGTTGTGCAGCTTCGGCCAATGCTGCCAGAGCGTGATAGCCATGGCTGGATGAGTAAGTCGCAGTAAAAACATCGAAGCCATCCTCCGAGACTTCCACGACTTGCCCTACGCGACCAAAGAATGCGCGCACACGCGACCGTTCTTGCGCGGTGACGGTAGGATCGAAACATAGCGCAGTCAAACCGCGCCCGATCCGGCACACGGGACTGGGCATCGCGCGGACCCAGTGCGCCTGCGGAAGGCCCGTTCGCAGCTTCCGCAGCGGGACACCTGCGGCGAGACTGATACACAAACGCGGTAGAGATGCTGCCGCTGCTAACGCGGCTAAGAGCTCCGATACCGAGCCAGGCCTCACCGCAACGACCAAGGTATCCGCGCTTTCCACGGCAGATTGAAGATCCATCGCTGCTTCCACCCCTGCTTCGTTCCGCAGGCGCCGCAACTTCTCGCGATTGCGGTCGTAGATAATGATGCGGCGATGATCGCCGATGAGGCGCAATCCCGCGATGAGCGCACCGGTGATCCGCCCGCCACCCAGAAATACCGTCGCTCGTCTGTTAGTCTGCCGTCCCCCCACCATCGACCACCAACGCCGCACCCGTCATAAAGGATGAATCATCACAGGCCAGAAACAAGACTGCCTTGGCGATTTCTTCCGCCGTTCCCACCCGTCCCAGCGGACGCTGCGCACATCCCGCGATGTATTCATCCCACTTGAGCCCCCGCATCTTCGCATCCGACGGGAGCATTGGAGTCTGCACGTCGCCCGGACAGACGCAGTTCACGCGAATTCCCTGCGCTCCGTGATCAATCGCCATGGCCTTGGTCATCAGCACAACGCCACCTTTGGACGCGCAATATGCTACGGCGCGATCCCCTCCAACGATGCCCCATCCTGAGGCGTTGTTGATGATTACTCCGCGACCTTGCGCGATCATCACCGGCAACACGAATTTCGACATCAGGAACGTGCCCTTCAGATTCACGTCGATCTGCTCGTCCCACTCCTTTTCCGAACACTCGATCGCCGTGTGCGGATAGAAGACCCCCGCGTTGTTGAACAGAATGTCAAGGCGTCCAAACGTGTCGACGGTCTTTTCCACCGCCCGCCGGCAATCGCCTGCGACACTGACGTCCGCCGACACGAAAATGCCCTCATCTCCGAGTTCCTTGATCCGTTTCAGCACGGCCTGTCCGCGTCCACGGTCTCGGCCGGTAACTGCAACCTCGGCGCCCTCTTTCGCAAACAGCAAGGCAGTGGCCTCGCCAATGCCTGACGTCCCACCAGTGACCAACGCGACTTTGTCTTTGAGGCGCATAGGAAGATTAACGGCTGGCCAATCCGCCCGCAGTCTCGCCACCGTCGATTGTGAACACATGCCCCGTGGCGAACGCGGCATCATCGGACGCCAGATACGCAAACAGGGCGGCGATCTCCTCTGGCGTTGCGTGCCTGCCCAGGGGAATTTTCGCATTCACCTCGGCGAGCATCGCGTCGGAGTACTCGGCGCGCTGCATTGGGGTCATGACGTATCCCGGTGCTACCGCGCACACCCGCACTTTCGGCGCAAGTTCCAAGGCCATCGACTTGGTCAGTTCAATGACCCCCGCCTTCGTCGCATTGTAGTCGGCGTATAAGGGATATCCCATGATGCCGTTGGTAGAAGCCGTCTGCAGGATGACACCACTCCCACGTTCCCACATGTGACGCGCGGCCGTTTGCGCGACATAGAACACGCCCGTTAGATTCACGGCGATGACGCGATCCCACTCTTCCGGCGTGATATCGAGAAACTTATGGCGGATGCTGATACCGGCATTGTTGATCAGTACATCAACGCCGTCCATCAAACGGATTGCCTCGGCAAACGCAGCCTCCACCTGCATCAGATCGATTACATCAGCGATGATGGCTTCACCGAGCGAGTGAAGTTCCTGCTTGATGCGCCCGCACGCTTTTTCGTCCCGATCCACGACACATACACGGGAGCCTTCTTCCAGGAAGCGGGCCGCAGTAGCCGCACCGATGCCCGATGCACCTCCAGTGATCAATACTCGTTTGTCTTTCAGTCCACGCATGGATTCTCCCTCTGCACTTGTGGCCACAGACGAGGCGTCCGTGGCTACACAATCAACAGCCTGCCGCCCGCACTGTAATGGTATGCGGCACGGCACGCAACAGTGATATCAACTCCGCATCGCAAGGGCGGTTGATGTCATAAATCGCGTATCCAAGTGTGCCTCGCGTGTCGAGGACCTGACGCTCGATGTTAATGGCGCGGTCAGCGAGGATATCGTTGATCGCGCGCAGAATGCCCGGCACGTTGTGGTGGATGTGCATCAGCCGGTACGATCCTTCTTCATACTCCAGATGGCAATTCGGCAGATTCACACTGAGCGTGGAGTCGCCCGTGCGCACATAGTTGATCAGCTTTGACGATACAAACTGGCCGATATTCTGCTGCGCTTCCTCTGTGGACCCACCGATGTGCGGCGTCAGGATTACGTTGGGTAGCCCTTGCAGCACACTCGCGAATCCCGCACCACTCTCTGGCTCTTTGGGGAACACGTCGATCGCCGCGCCGGCAATTTTGCCGGATTTCAGGCAGACGGCCAGAGCGTCATGATCCACCACGAACCCGCGGCTCAGGTTGAGGAAACAGGCGCCATTCTTCATCGCGGCGAACTCTTGTGCACCGAACAAGTTCTGGTTCTGCGGCTTGCCATCTACATGAAGCGTGACTACGTCGGCGGTCTCGAGCAGTTCGCGGAAGCTCACCGCACGCGCATTGCCGCGCGCGAGCACGTGCGAAGTGTCATTGAAAATCACTCGCATGCCCATCGCCTCAGCCAAGTCTGAAAGCTGTGATCCGATTTTGCCGTATCCGACGATTCCCAGCGTAAGCCCACGTACCTCGTGTGCACCCGCGGCAGACTTGTTCCACATTCCGCGATGCATATCCGAAGAGGCCTGAAATATGCGCCGCAGCAGCAGGATGATTTCTCCGATGGCCAACTCGGCAACCGATCGGGAGTTCGAGTGAGGGTCGTTGAAGACCGCGGTACCGCGCTCATTCGCCGCTGCGCGATCGATCTTGTCAATACCGATGCAGAACGCGCCGACTGCTATGAGGTTGCTGCCAGCATCGATTACAGCACGCGAAACGGGAGTCTTCGAGCGCACGCCGAGGATCGCAGCCTCGCGGATTCTGGATACGAGTTCTTGCTCATCGAGCGCAGGCTTGTGCGATTCCACTTCATATCCGGCCGCGCGGAACTGCTCCACGGCCACCGCGCTGATGTTTTCCAGCAGCAGTACCTTCAATAGGCCTCCCGGATGTGTAGGGACAACGTAGGATTATCTCAGACTGCAATCGGATTTTTGGAATGCACGGCCAGTCGAGGACTCTCTCGGAGCTGGTTACAGGGCACAACTCGTGTGATCCCAGAATTGCTCTTTTGACTTCCCGCTTGCACGGCCTTAGCATGGCGTCACCGCAGGTCCGGGGACTCTTTTGCTCGAGCAGACCATCTCACATTACCGCATTGTCGAAAAGCTTGGCGGCGGAGGCATGGGTGTCGTCTATAAGGCCGAAGACACCCGTCTGGGGCGATTTGTTGCGCTGAAGTTTCTGCCTGACGAACTGGCGCAAGACCGGCAATCCCTCGAGCGTTTCCGGCGCGAGGCCAAAGCCGCATCGGCATTGAATCATCCGAACATCTGCACGATTTACGACATCGGCGAGGAAGACAGCAAGACCTTCCTCGTTATGGAATTCCTCGATGGCGCCACGCTGAAGCACCTGATTGCAGGACATCCCATGGAGTTGGAGACAATTCTGTCGCTGGGTGTGGAAATTGGCGATGCGCTGGATGCCGCGCACGCCGGAGGAATCGTGCACCGCGACATCAAGCCGGCAAACATCTTCGTCACGAAGCGCGGGCACGCGAAGATTCTGGATTTCGGGCTGGCGAAGGTGAAAGGAGGATCGCGCGATTCAGCCCAGATTGCCGATGTGACTGCCCCCTCCACCGTTGTGGTCGAAGAACATCTGACTTCCCCCGGTTCCACTCTGGGCACTGTCGCGTATATGTCTCCGGAACAAGCCAAGGGTAAGGAACTCGACGGCCGCACCGATCTGTTTTCCTTCGGCGTGGTGCTCTATGAAATGGCAACCGGCGCGCTCCCGTTCCGTGGAGACACTTCGGCGCTGATCTTTGACGCAATTCTGAATCGTGCCCCAGTTTCGCCGATCCGCCTGAACGCGGATCTGCCGCCCAAACTGGAAGACATCATCAACAAGGCGCTGGAGAAGGACAGGAACCTCCGCTACCAGAGCGCGGCCGACATTCGCGCAGACCTGCAGCGCCTGAAGCGGGACACCGATAGCGGACGCGCCATTGTCCAGAGTTCAGGATCGATCCCGACGGTCACGGAAGCGCCGCCCGCGAAGTCACCCACGATTCCCGTGATGCCGGCGCAGGCTTCGACTCCTTCGCAGCCACTGGCAGCCTCAACTCCATCCATCAGTCAGGTAGCCCCATCACGAAAGATGTGGCAAACGATCTTGCCGATCGCGGCCGGACTGCTGGTCGTGCTCATTGGACTGGCCATCTATCTGCGAACGAAATCTTCAGCAAAGCTGGGCGAGAAGGATAGCGTGCTACTGGCAGATTTCGTCAATACGACGGGCGATGGGGTTTTCGACGGCACGCTGAAGCAAGCCCTGGCCGTGCAGCTGGAGCAATCCCCTTATCTGAACATAGTTCCCGATTCCAAGATTCATGATTCCTTGCGCCTGATGGGACGCCCCGGGGATGAGCGCATCACGAACGATGTCGCGCGTGAGATTTGCCAGAGGCAAGGCATCAGGGCACTTTTGACGGGATCGATCGCCGGACTGGGCAATCACTATGTCATCACGCTCTCCGCTCTGAATGGGACGACCGGCGATGCTCTCGCGCGCGAGCAGGTCGAGGTCGACAGCAAAGAGCAGGTACTGAAATCGTTAGATAAGGCCGCGTCCAGCCTGCGGCAGAAGATGGGAGAGTCGCTGGCATCGGTGCAACAATTTGCCAAGCCACTCGAGCAGGCCACGACCTCGTCTTTGGAAGCACTGCAAGCCTTCACTCAAGGACAGGGCGAACACCAAAAAATGCGGGACGACGCGGCTATTCCCTACCTGAACAAGGCGCTGGAACTCGATCCCAACTTCGCCATGGCTTATGCCACCCTGGGAGTATCTAACATCAACCTGGGTCGGAATTCCGAAGGAACCTCAGCGCTGAGGAAGGCCTATGAACTTCGAGACCGGGCCAGCGAGCGCGAGCGACTCTACATTGAAGCCCACTACTACGATGAGGTGGCGAACGACCTGGAAAAGGCGATCGCGGTTTATAGCCGCTGGATGCAAACCTATCCTCGCGACACTGTTCCTTACGACAACGCCGCGCTGGCCTCCTTGGCTCTGGGTCAGCATGAAAAAGCTTTGGAGTTCGCCAGCGAGGGGCATCGGTTGGATCCGCAGGACAGCTACGCCTACGACAACATGGCGAGCGCCTATCTAGCCCTGAATCGCTTCGATGAAGCTCGCAGTATGGTCGAAGAGGCGCGCAGTAAGAATGCGGAAAGCGCTGGGACTTACGCGGTTCTGATCGACTTGGACTACCATCGCCGCGATTACGTCGCAGTCCAACGCGAGCTCGACCGTGCTAAGGGAACATCGCAATTACCCTTCGCCATGTTCTTCAACGCAGCCTGGAACACCTACTTGGGAAAAGTGAAGATCTCGCATGATTTGTGGCAGCAAGCAAGTCAGACGATGATGTCGAACGGAGCAAAGGAACTCGCGGCGCAACTCTTGACGCTCGAAGCTTATGATGAAGCGGAACTGGGATATCTGACCGAGGCCAGACAGAACGCGGCACAGGCTGTTGCCATGTCTGGCGATCCGGACACGCGCTGGTCAGCGGCCCAGGCATATGCGGCGGCTGGCGATATAGCAAAATCGACGACGCTGCTGGAAAGCGCCATCCGGGACGCACCCGACAATCATTTTATCCAAGCGATGGCCGCGCCTGGTGTCCGCGCCATGCAGCAACTAACGGAAAATAAGACAGCCGAGGCCATCAGCACGCTGGAAACATTGCGCAATTACGAGTTCGGAACCGGACCACGCTCTATCGGCCCTCTTCCAGCATTTGTCCGCGGGCTGGCATATTTGAAACTGCACGACGGGACGAAGGCAGCAGCCGAGTTTCAGAGGATTCTCGACCACCGCGGAGCGGTCAGTTGGTCCATCGAGTATCCGTTAGCGCAGTTGCATCTGGCACGAGCGTACGCAATGCAGGGCGACACGGCAAAGGCGCGCACGGCCTATCAGGACTTGTTTGCGCTGTGGAAAGAAGCGGATGCGGATGTGCCGCTGTTGAGGGCGGCTCGTGCGGAGTACGGCAAGCTAAACTAAGGCAGTCATTCCTGATCACTGACCCGCACGTAGGTAACTGAGCGCGCTCTGGCGTTAGCCACCCA
>Ga0335069_10004240_pt1 | contig 21373 bp, 22 predicted proteins | sample Lox_Sample_11_FD_206714 | JGI IMG/M metagenome (GOLD analysis project Ga0335069, IMG submission 206714) | Soil microbial communities from Loxahatchee National Wildlife Refuge, Florida, United States - Lox_Sample_1.1 | ecosystem: Environmental > Terrestrial > Soil > Wetlands | place: USA...
GAAACCATGCGGGGATCGGGACCGCCGACGTGGCCGAATAGAGCCTTCGCCATTGTTAAAGGTCCTCCACGCTGAGTGACCAGAGTGGGCACATACTTAACACGCGCGAACCCGCGCGCGCAACCAACAGGAACCAGTTTCCCATCCAGGCGTTTGCAGGTCAAGTTGAGCGCCGTCCGGATGCCTGTTATACACCTTATCGGCCGTAACGAACCGTTTTCCCGGCCTCGGGCTCACCGCGCGTGACGGGCCGGGCGCCGCCGCCGCGGCGCCCCGGGCCAGCCCGTTTACGCTACCAGTGACCACGGCGGGGCCGAGGCTGGCAGCGCGGGCAGCTGTAGGCGGAGCGGTTCATGAAGGGATCCCGCCGGACCGGCATGCCGCACCGCAGGCAGGGCAGGCCTTCCCGCCCGTACACCGCGAGCGACCGGTCGAAGTAGCCGCTCTCCCCGTTGACGTTGACGTACAGGTCGTCGAACGAGGTCCCGCCGGCGGCCAGGGCCTCGCCGAGCACCTCGCGGACCGCGGCGAGCAGCCGGCTCACCTCCGGGCCGTTGAGCGTCTCGGTGGGCCTGGCCCAGTGCAGCCTGGCCCGCCACAGCGCCTCGTCGGCGTAGATGTTGCCGACGCCGCTGACCAGCGACTGATCGAGCAGCGCGCGCTTGACCCCGGTGCGGCGGGCGCGCAGCCGCGCGGTCAGCGCGGCCGGGTCGAAGGCATCCTCGAACGGGTCGGGCGCGATGTGCGCGATCGGCGCGGGCAGTTCGGCGCCGTCCCGCACCACGCACATGTGGCCGAACGTCCGCTGATCGGTGAACCGCAGGTCGGGCCCCTCGTCCTTGAACGTGAACCAGATCCTGACGTGCGGCGACAGTGGCCTTCCCGGGTCGCCGGCGAGCAGCTGGCCGCTCATGCCCAGGTGGGCGAGCAGGGCGTCCTCGCCCACCGACAGCCACAGGTACTTGCCCCGCCGCCGGGCGCTGTCCAGGCTGCGCCCGGCCAGGGCGGACTCGAACTCGGCCGGGCCGGCCGGCTGCCTGCGCACGGCGCGCGGGTGCAGGACGCGGACGACGTCGATGGTCCGGCCCACGACATGATGTTCCAGGCCGCGACGGACGGTCTCGACCTCGGGTAGCTCAGGCACTCATCACCGGTCCCGGGCAGGTCCCGGCTCTCCGTCGCCAGCGGGGCCGCCGCCGGGTCCGCCATGGGGCCCGTCGCCGTCGTCCTTGTCGTCCTGGCCGTCCTTGTCGTCCCTGGTGTCCCGCAGGTCGCCGTTCTCCGCGGCCAGGTCCTCCCCGGTCGATTCCGCGGTGATCGCCCGCCAGGCCGCCTCGGCGGCCTGCTGCTCGGCGGCCTTCTTGGTGCGCCCCTGGCCGGAGCCGAGCACCCGGCCGCCGACCCTGACCACGGCGCGGAACGACTTCTGGTGGTCGGGTCCGCTCTCCTCGACCTGGTAGTCCGGCACCCCGAGCATCTTGACCGCGGTGAGCTCCTGCAGCGAGGTCTTCCAGTCCAGGCCGGCGCCCAGCCGGGCCGACCGCGCGATGACCGGGTCGAACAGGCGATGCACCAGCGCGCTCGCCTCGGCCAGGCCGCAGTCGATATACACCGCGCCGATCACCGCCTCCAGCGTGTCGGCCAGGATCGAGGGCTTGTTCCGGCCGCCGGTGACCTGCTCGCCCCGGCCCAGCCGGACGTAGTCGCCCAGGCTGAGCTCGCGCGCCACTTCAGCCAGCGCGCCCATCTGGACCACCGCGGCACGCAGCTTGGCCAGCTGCCCCTCGGGAAGGTTCGGGTAGCCGCGATACAGGGTGTCGGTCACCACCAGGCCGAGCACCGAGTCGCCGAGGAACTCCAGCCGCTCGTTGGTGGGCGGGTTGTCGTTCTCGTAGGCGTAGGAGCGATGCGTGAGCGCGCGCTCGAGCGACTTGGGCATGATCGGCACGCCGAGGGCGTGCCGGAGCTCAGCGGGGTCTTTTCCGGCGTTCACACCGCCGTCCCAGGACCGGCTCACGACGCCCAACGCGTCCTCCTCCTAGCATTCGCTGATCATGCCCGGCCGGGCGCGATGTATAACCCCCTGTATCTGGCCCGGGACCGGTCAGCTTCTTCCTCAGGATGGCTTGATGACCTGGCGCCGCCGGTAGGTGCCGCAGGTCGGGCAGGCCACGTGCGGCAGCTTCGGCTCGTGGCACTGCGGGCAGCTGACCAGCGCGGGCGCGGTGGTCTTCCAGTTCGAACGTCGCGATCGGGTGTTGCTGCGGGACATCCTCCGCTTGGGAACCGCCACGTCAGCCCTCCTGTAGGTCGATGGCGCCGGCGCGCCGGTCCTGATGATTGGTTGCCTGGTCGTTCAGTTGCCTCAGGGCCGCCCATCTCGGGTCGGCCGCGTCCTCGTGCCGGTGGCCGGGGCCCGCGTCGGCCAGCGGCACGCCGCACTCGGCGCACAGCCCCGGGCAGTCCTCCCGGCACAGGGGCGACATCGGCAGCGCGAGCACCACCGCGTCACGGAAGGCTGGCTCCAGGTCGAGCAGGTCGCCGTCGAGATAACGCTCCTCGTCGTCCTGCTCCTCGTACTCGTCGTGCTTGTCGTGCCTATCGTGCTTGTCGTGCCTATCGTGCTTGTCATGCCGGTCATGGCGCCCGTCGGGGTACAGGTACAGCTCGGTGAAGCTGGCGGTAACCGACGAGGTCAGCGGGGCCAGGCAGCGCGCGCACTCACCCGCGAGCGGCGCGGTGGTGGTCCCGGTGGCGAGAACGCCCTCGGAAACCGCCTCGAACCTGACCTCGAGGGCCACGTCGGCGCCGACCGGGACGCCGATGAGCTCCAGGCGCAGGTCATCGGGCGCGGGCACGGTCCGCGCCTGGGTGAGGGCCGACCCCGCCTGACGGCCGAGCAGGCGCATGTCGAAGACAAGCGCCCCGCGGGGTGCGTGTGTGCGTGTGTTGGGCATGACAGTGTACTCGCGTAGAGCCAATTGAAACCGAGCGCATAGCCTATCCGGCGGCGCACGGTATTCCCAACTCAACCGCGTCCCGCCGGTATTCCGGCCGGCCTACTCCTCGGCCAGGCGTTCGCGCAGGCGGGACAGGACGAGTTCCGGGACCAGGCCGCTGACGTCCCCGCCGTACCTGGCGATCTCCTTCACCAGGCTCGAGCTCAGGAAGGAGTACAGCGGGTTGGTGGTCATGAACAGCGTCTCGACCTTGGCCATCCGGTAGTTCATCTGCGCCATCTGCATCTCGTACTCGAAGTCGCTGACGGCGCGCAGCCCCTTGACCACCGCGGTGATCCCGTTGGCCGCGCAGAAGTCCACCAGCAGGCCGTGGAACCGCTCGATCCTGACGTTGCCGTAGCGGCCGGTGACCTGGCGCAGCATCTCGACGCGCTCGTCGACCGTGAACAGGCTGCGCTTGGTCACGTTGATCAGCACCGCGACGATGACCTCGTCGTAGAGCCCGGCCGCGCGGCCGATGATGTCGAGGTGACCGTTGGTGACTGGATCGAAGGAACCCGGACAGACTACGCGTTGCACGCGGTGCCACTCCTTCTGCTGTTCGGCGGGTGTGCCGGGGATTGGTCCAGGCCGGTCATCGCGCGCGTTCCCCGGCGGTTCGCGGGACGTGACCATACCAGAAGGTTGCTTCTCCGTATCGGCGCGCCCGGTCGGGCACGAACCCGTCCGGCCAGCTCAACGGGCCCGACCTGGTAGCGCGTTCCACGATCACCAGCGCCCCCGGCGCCAGCCAGCCCTGCTCCGTGAGCGCGCTCAGCATCCGTGCCACCTCGGCCTCCGGCATGGCGTACGGCGGATCGGCGAACACCAGGTCGTACCGGTGCTCGCCCGGGCCGTCCTGGCCCCGGCCGTCCTGGCCCGGGCCGCGGGCCAGGACCCGCTCCACCTGACCGGCCACGACCTTGGCGCCGGGCAGGCCGATCGCCTCGATGTTCTGCCTGATGACACGCGCGGCGCGGGCGCTGTGCTCCACCATCAGCACGTGCTCGGCCCCGCGGGACAGGGCCTCGAGGCCGACCGCGCCGGAACCCGCGTACAGGTCCAGGACCCGAGCTCCGGTCAGCGGGCCCACGATGGACGAGATCGTGGCGAACAGGCCTTCCCTGGCCCGGTCGCTCGTCGGCCTGGTATCCCGGCCGTCCGGGACCGCCAGCCGCCGACCGCCCGCCTCGCCGGCGATAACGCGTGCCACCCCTTAAGTGTGCACGCCCGCCGCCAGGCCGCCATGCCTCCCCCGGGTCCTGACGCCGAGCAGTGGGCACCTATTGGATGCCCCACTGGTCCCATGAGTCCCGTCTGCAACTCACTTCGCTCGCCAGTGCGATGAGCATAGCTTTACGGGGTGGATTCGCGCATTGGGGTGATTTTTGGGGACTATGGTCCGCAAAAGTAACCCCGATGCCAAATCCACCCCCATCTTCTCACTGCTGGGCGCATCACGGTGCGCTCATGTACCACGGCACGCAGGAGTAACCGCACTTGCGGTGCGCGAGAAATCTTGCGGCAGCCGCGGGAACGAGGCCGTCATGCCCCTGGCGCACCGCGGATCCTCAGGTTTTGTCGAGGTATTCGGCCTGGACGCCCAGGAGTTCTTCGATCGCCTCGCGCAGGGCGGGGTGCGCGGACAGCGCCGGGTCGGCCGAGACCACGGCGGTGGCTTCCTGCCTGGCCTGCCCGATCAGGTCCTCGTCGGCGAGCAGCCGGAGCAGCCGCAGGCTGGACTGGCGGCCGGCCTGCGCCGCGCCGAGCACGTCGCCCTCGCGCCGCTGCTCCAGGTCCAGCCGGGACAGCTTGAACCCGTCCGCGGTGGCGGCCACCGCCTCGAGCCGCTCCCGCGCAGTGCTTGCCCGGGGGGACGACCGTGCTGGCCCCCGGGGGGGGTCCGCCCCCCCGGGCCCCCCTGGCAGACCCCCCCGGCCGGACATGGCGGGCGGCGCCTCGGTGACCAGCAGGCACAATCCCGGCGCGCTTCCCCGGCCGACGCGGCCGCGGAGCTGGTGCAACTGGGAGACGCCGAACCGTTCGGCGTCCATGACCACCATCACGGTGGCGTTCGGCACGTCGACGCCGACCTCGATCACCGTGGTCGCGACCAGCACGTCGATCTCGCCCGCGGAGAACCCCCGCATCACCCGGTCCTTCTCCTCCGGGTGCAGCCCGCCGTGCAGGATGCCGATGCGCAGCCCGGCCAGCGGGCCCGCCGACAGCGTGGCGGCCACGTCGAGGACCGCCAGCGGCTGGCGCCGGCCGAGTACCACGCCGCGCGGGACGCCGCCGGTCATGTCCACGCCGCCGAAGTCGTCGTCGCCGGGGTACTCGGCCCCGTCGCTGTCCGCCCCACCGAGGTCCGTCCCGTCGCCGTCAGCAGGGTCACCGTCCGCGGCTTCCTGGCCGTCGCCGATGCGCGGGCACACCACGTAGGCCTGCTGGCCCCGGGCGACCTCCTCGCGGACGCGCTCCCAGGCCCGCTCCAGGAAGTGCGGCTTGTCCGCGGCGGGCACCACGTGGCTGGCGATAGGCGAGCGCCCGGCGGGCAGCTCGGTCAGCGTGGAGGTCTCCAGATCGCCGTAGACGGTCATGGCGACCGTCCTGGGGATCGGCGTCGCCGTCATGACCAGCACGTGCGGGCGGTTGTCCGCCGCCTTGGCGCGCAGCGCGTCCCGCTGCTCCACGCCGAACCTGTGCTGCTCGTCGATGACCACCAGGCCGAGGTCGGCGAACTGGACCTGCTCCTCAAGAAGCGCGTGCGTGCCGATCACGATCCCGGCGTCGCCGGTGAAGACGTCGGACAGCGCCGCGCGCCGGGCCGCCGCGCCCACCGACCCGGTGAGCAGGGCGACCCCGGTGGCGTGCTCGGCGGCGCCGAGCTGGCCGGCCTGGGCCAGCGGGCCGAGCATGTCGGTGACGGACCGGTAGTGCTGCTGCGCCAGCACCTCGGTCGGCGCCAGCAGGGCGGCCTGCCCGCCCGCGTCCACCACCTGGAGCATGGCCCGGATCGCGATCACCGTCTTGCCCGAGCCGACCTCGCCCTGCAGCAGCCGGTGCATCGGGTAGGCGCAGCTCAGCTCGCCGGCGATGGTCTCGCCCACCGCGCGCTGGCCCGCGGTGAGGGTGAACGGCAGCCTGGCGTCGAACTCGTCGGCGATGCCGCCGTCCACATGCGGCCGCGGCATGGCCGGCATGGCCGCGGCGGCCAGCCGCCGCTGCGCCAGCGCGGCCTGCAGCAGGAACGCCTCGTCCCACTTGAGCCGCTCCCTGGCCCGCTTCAGGTCGGCCTGGTCCAGCGGCCGGTGGATGGCCCGGATCGCCTCGGCCCGGCCGGTCAGCCCGTGCCGCTCCCTGATCCCGGCCGGGATCGGGTCCTCCCCCGCGTCCAGCGGGTCCAGCACGGTCCTGACCGACCTGGCGATCACCCACGAGCTGGCCTTGGCGCTGGCCGGGTAGACGGGGATCATCTCGGCCGCGAACTCGGCGGCCAGCTCCGGCTTGAGGTCCGCGTTGGGCGGCGCCCCGGGCAGCATCTCGCACTCCGGGTGCACCAGCTGGCGGCGGCCGCGGAAGCTGGACACGGTGCCCGCGAACATGCCGACCACGCCGGGGACCAGTTTGCGGCGGAAGACGTGGATCCCGGAGAAGAACGTCAGGACCAGCTTGTCGCGGTCGTCGGTGACGATCACCTCGAGGCGGCTGCGGCGTCCCTTGCCCGGCACCGCCGGGAGCGGGATCTCGCTCACCATGTGCACCCGGGCCAGCACCGTGACGTGGTCACCCTCGCGCAGCGCGGACAGGTCGGTCAGCTCGCCGCGGGTGTAGTAGCGGCGCGGGTAGTGCCGGAGCAGGTCGCCCACCGTGCGCATCCCGAAGGCGCTCTCCAGCGCCCTGGCCGTCCTGGGGGCCAGCGGCCGGGTCAGCGGTTCGCCGAGCGTGGTCACACCTGGCAGCATAGAAGGGCCGTAAGACATTGAGGGAAGGCAGCGGTTCTGAGCGGAGCGAAGTGCGGGGGGTGCCAGGGGGGTCGTCCCCCGTGGCCAGCACAGTGCGGGGGGTGCCCGTGCGGGGGGTGCCGGGAGGGCTTTGAGGGGTCGTCCCCCCGCGGCCAGCAGAGCTGGTTCGCGCTCCGGCGCCCGCATCGGGTAAGCTTCGACGGCTGCCTGATCCGCCTGGAGCGGACCGGCGCTACCGGCCCCGCCGGGCCAGCAAGGACCCGTAACCCTAGTCAATGGAGCGAACTGTGGCTTCCGTCTGCGACGTATGCGGCAAGGGGCCGGGCTTCGGCAACAACGTCTCGCACTCGCACCGCCGCACCCGCCGCCGCTGGAACCCCAACGTCCAGCGCGTCCGTGCCATGGTCAACGGCACGCCCAAGCGGGTCTACGTGTGCACCTCCTGCATCAAGGCGGGCAAGGTCACCCGCTAGGAGAAGTGATCCCAGCCCTGGGCTCCGGCCCACGGCTGGCCGTCGACGACGACGCCCTCGCCCGCACGCACCGTTCCTATCACCTTCCACCGCGCCGGCAGCCGCGTGCCCGGCGGGAACGCGGCGGCGAGAGAGTGGTCCTCGCCGCCGCTGAGCACCCACCGCAGCGCCTCCGTGCCGGGCGGGCCGGAGTCGGCGGGGCGGGAAACCGGATCCGTTCGGCCCGAGGAAACGTGACGGCGGGCCGCCTGCACGGCGCGGGCCGCGTCGATCAGCGGCTCGCCCGGGCGCAGCGCGCCGGAATCCAGGTCGATGCGCACGCCGCTCGCGGCCGCGACGTGGCCCAGGTCGGCCAGCAGGCCGTCGCTGACGTCGATCATCGCGGTGGCACCCAGGTCCGCCGCCTCCGGGCCTGCGTCGTACGGCGGCGCGGGCCGCAGGTGCCCGGAAATCAGCGCCGCGACCAGAGGCCCGTCGGCCAGGCCCGCGGTAAGCAGCGCCAGGCCGGCCGCGGCGTCGCCGAGCGGGCCCGCCACCGCCACCAGGTCGCCGGGCGCGGCGCCGGACCGGAGCACCGGGGCGCGGCCGGCCAGGTCACCCAGGCCGGTCACCGCGAGCAGCACCGAGTCGGCGCGGGCGGTGTCCCCGCCGATCACGTTCGCTCCGGCCCGGGCGCACTCCGCCGCCAGCCCGCCGGCCAGCTCGCGGGCCCAGCGGACCGGCAGGTCGGCCGGCGCCGCCAGCGCGACCAGCAGGGCGGACGGCTCGGCGCCCATGGCCGCCAGGTCGGCCAGGCTCCGGGCCGCGGCCTTGTGCCCGACGTCCGCGGCGGCCGACCAGTCGCGGCGGAAGTGCCTGCCCTCGAGCAGGAAGTCGGTGGTGGCCACCACCCGGCCGTCGGGCACGGCGAGCACGGCCGCGTCGTCGCCGATGCCGACCAGCGTCCGGCGGCCCGGCGGCAGCGCCGCCGCCAGCGTCTTGATCAGGCCGAACTCCCCGAGCGTGGCCAGCGTCGGTGAATCTTGCCCAGTAATAATGGCCTCCGCCACCAGGGGCATGTGTGTTACAGGTCTGGACCTCTACGGTAGCGTGAGCGCGGAGGGGCGCCTGTCCCGCAATGCCCTGGGAGGACCTCATGGTGGAGGCTTACATCCTCGTCCAGACTGAAGTCGGCAAGGCTGCCGACGTGGCCACGCTCATCGGGAAGATCAGCGGGGTCACCCAAGCGGAGGACGTCACCGGCCCCTACGACGTCATCGTGCGCGCCCAGGCAGCCGACGTCGACGAGCTCGGCCGGCTGGTCGCCGCGCACATCCAGTCCGTGCCCGGGATCACCAGGACGCTCACCTGCCCCGTGGTGCACATCTGAGCAGTTCGGCGGCGAGCGGCGCGCTGTGCGAGCCCAGGCCGAGCGCGGCCGCGCCGCGCAGGTCAGACGGCGTGTCCACGTCCCGGCGCAGCCCCGGTATGCCTTCCAGGACGAGTTCGACGGCGCCGCCCGCAGCGTGCCGGGCCCGCGACGCCAGGCCGAAGGCCGGCCGGAACGGCGCCCCCGGCACCGCGGTGTACAGCGTGGTGCCGTCCCCGGCCGCGTCGGCCACGAAGGCCGTCGGCCAGGCCGCGGCGGCGCGGAGCGCCTGGCCGATCTGTTCGGGCCGCAGCGCGGGCAGGTCGGCGGAGAGCGCCGCCGCCCCGGCGCCCGGCCACCGGGCAGCGGCGTACCCGGCGCCGTGGCGCAGCGCCGCGTTGAGGCCGTCGCGTGGCTCGTCGGGCACCACCTGCGCGCCGAGCGCGGCCAGCGCCACCCCCGCGACCTGGTCATCGGTGATGACGATGACGCGGGCGGCCTCGCCGCAGCCAAGCACGGCGGTCACCGTGTCGCACGCCAGCGCGAGCGCGAGCTCCCCCCGGCGCGGCCCGGCCAGCCCGGCGAGCCGGGACTTGGCCTGGGCGAGCACCTTGACGGGCATCAGCACTGACCAGGTGATCAGGGCATTATCGGTCATGCCTTTGATCCTGCCTCGACACCGGACCAGAAGAACCAGGAGACTAGCTTCATGAGCGCAACCAGCGCTGGCCAGCCTACGTCCTACCGCTACTCCCGGGGCTGGCGGCTGTTCTCGGTGATCATCTTGCGTCCCGGGCTGCGGCTGCTGATGAAGTACCGGTGGCGCGGGAAGGAGAACATCCCGCGGACCGGCGGCGTCATCCTGGCGCCGAACCACCTGTCCTACGCCGACTGGCCCGCCGTTGCCCTGTTCAGCTACGTGTACGGGCACCGGTACCCGGTGTTCATGATCAAATCGGCGGTGTTCGAGGTCAAGGTCATCGGGCCGCTGATGTACAAGCTCGGCCAGCTGCCGGTGTACCGCGGCCGCGGCGACGCCGGCCTGGTGCTCAAGCAGGCCGAGCAGGCGCTGCGGGCCGGGGCCTGCGTGATCGTCTACCCGGAGGGGACCGCGAGCCGCGACCCGGACCTGTGGCCGATGGCGGGCAAGACCGGCGCCGCGCGGCTGGCGCTGACCACCGGGGCGCCGGTGATCCCGGTCGCGCACTGGGGCGCCCAGGAGGTCCTCCCCTACGGGTCGAAGAAGCCCAGGCTGTTCCCGCGCAAGACCGTGCAGATGGTGGCCGGGCCGCCGGTGGACCTGTCCGCCTACCAGGGCCAGCGGCTCGGCGCGAGCACGCTGCGCGCGGCCACCGCCGACATCATGGCCGACATCACCGCCCTGCTGGCCGAGGTCAGGCAGGCGACGCCGCCCGCCGAACCCTGGGATCCCGCCGCGGGCGGCCGGGTTTCCCTGGACCGAACGGGCGACGGTTCGGTGGCCCCGGCGGCCGCGAGCCCGGATGCGGAGGCGCAGGCGGACTCGTCCGCCTCCGGGCCTGCATGATGGACAGGGCATGAAAGCGGCGGTGCTGGGGGCCGGGTCCTGGGGCACCACGTTCGCCCAGGTGCTCTGCGACGCCGGGACAAGCACCGTGCTGTACAGCCGCAGGCCGCAGCTGGCCAAGGCGATCGCCGGGCTGCACGAGAACCCGGACTACCTGCCGGGGATCACGCTGACCCCGGCGCTGGACGCCACCTCGGATCCCGGGGAGGCGCTGGCCGCGGCGGACCTGGTCGCCTTCGCCGTGCCCGCGCAGGCGCTGCGCGCCAACCTGGCCGTGTGGGCGCCGCTGATCCCGCCCGGCGCGCTGCTCGTCAGCCTCATCAAGGGGATGGAGCTCGGCACGTCCTTGCGGATGAGCCAGGTCATCGCCGAGGTCCTCGGCGCGGACGCGGCGCGGGTGGCCGTGGTCGCCGGGCCGAACCTGGCCGGCGAGATCATCCAGCGCCAGGTCACCGCGGCCGTGGTCGCGTGCCGTTCGGAGTCCGGGGCGCTGGCCTTGCAGGGCGCGTGCCACACCCCGTACTTCCGGCCGTATACGAACAGCGACGTGACCGGCTGCGAGCTCGGCGGCGCCGTGAAGAACGTCATCGCGATCGCGGTGGGCATCGCGGTGGCGATGGGGCTCGGCGACAACACCCGGGCCACGCTGATCACCCGCGGGCTGGCCGAGATCGCCCGGCTGGGCTCGGTGCTCGGCGCGGACCAGCAGACGTTCGCCGGGCTGGCCGGGATGGGCGACCTGGTGGCCACCTGCAGCTCGCCGCTGTCCCGGAACCGGACGTTCGGGGAGAACCTGGGGCGCGGCATGACGGTGGCCCAGGCCTCTTCGGCCATGAACCAGACCGTCGAGGGCGTAGCATCGTGCGGGCCCGTGCTCGAGCTGGCCAGGGCGTACCACGTCGAGATGCCGATCACCGAGGTCGTCGAGGCCGTCACGCATGACGGGCTGCCCGTCGCGCAGGCCGCTTCGATGCTTGCGTCACGTTCAGCCAAGCCGGAGTGGTACGGTCCGTGAGACCGGGGCCCAGTGTGGTTCGGGTCGTGCGGCCGGTGCTCAGATCGGTGGGAATGATTTCGTGGAGATAGTGCGCAAGCAGTCCGGCGAGAACACCCGCGCGGTGCACCTGCCGGCCCCGCCGACGCCTACCCAGCAGCCGCTCGGCACGCCGGTGTTCCGGACCGCTGCGTTCTCGTTCGGCTCGGCCGAGGAGTACCGGGCCGTGCTGAACGACGAGATGCCCGGCTACACCTACAGCCGGATCGACAACCCCACCGTGGACGCGTTCGCCCGCTCCGTCGCGGCGCTGGAAGGGGTGAACCTGCCGCGGTGGCCCGCGGCGCAGGCGTTCGCCTCGGGGATGGCCGCGATCAGCGGCGTGTTCTGGACCTTCGCCCGGACCGGCGCGCACGTGGTGGCGTCTGGTGCCGTCTACGGCGGCACGTACTCGTTCTTGCGGAACGTCTTGTCGCGGTTCGGCGTGGAGACGGACTTCGTCGACATCACCGACCTGGACCAGGTCCAGGCGGCCATCCGGCCGACCACCAGGATCGTGTACGCCGAGACGATCGCCAACCCCACCACGGCCGTCGCCGACGTGCGCAAGCTGGCCGACATCACGCACGATTGCGGTGCCCTGCTCGTGGTGGACTCCACCCTGGCCCCGCCGGTGATCTGCCGGCCGCTCGAGCACGGCGCCGACCTGGTCGTGCACTCGGCCACCAAGTACATCGGCGGGCACTCCGACGCCACCGGCGGCGTGGTCACCGGGCGCATCGAGCTGATCAGCAGCATCCGCGGCGTCCGGGTCGACACCGGCGGCTCCCTGTCGCCCGACGAGGCGTTCCTGCTGCGGCGGGGCCTGGAGACGCTGCCGCTGCGGGTGCGGCGGGCCTGCTCGACGGCGTCGGTGTTCGCCGCCGCGCTGTCCCGCCACCCGGCCGTGCTGCGCATCGACTACCCCGGGCTGCCCGACCACCCCGGGCACCAGGTGGCCCGGCGGTTGTTCGACGCCGGCCCGGAGGGCGTGCGCTTCGGCGCGATCGTGACCGTGACCCCGCACGGCGGGCGCGAGGCGGGCATGGCGTTCGCCGACAAGCTGCGGCTGGCCCAGCTGGCCACGTCCCTGGGCGGGACGCACACGGTGGTCAGCCACGTCGCCTCCACCACGCACCGCCAGCTCGACGACCGGGCGCGGGCGGCCGGGGGCATCGACCCGGGCGCGGTGCGCTTCTCCATCGGGCTGGAGGACGCGGAAGATCTCATTTCCGACGCCTACGTGGCCCTGGAGTCGCTGAGCAGGCCATAACCCGGCTTTGAAGTTCGCTAGCCTGGCGGGAAGGCTCATGCCGCGGGCAGGCTCATGCCGGACAGTTGCCGGCCGGTACGGCCGGTACGGACAGTACGGGAGGACGCGTGGGGCAGCGCAAGATCCGGGTCGCCGTGGTGTTCGGCGGCCGCAGCACCGAGCACGCCGTGTCCTGCGCGAGCGCGGGCCTGATCCTGTCGGCCATCGACCCGGAACGCTACGAGGTGCTGCCCATCGGCATCGCCACCGACGGGCGGTGGGTGCTCACCTCCGGCGACCCGGCCCGGCTGGCGCTTTCCGCTGGTTCTTCGCCCCCCACGGTGGAGTCGGTGGCCGTCGCGGGGGGTGAGATCACGCCGCGGACCGGTGCCGGCGGGGGCCTGCAGGTTTCCGGTCCTGACTCGGTGCCGCGGGATCTCGGCTCGGTGGATGTCGTCTTCCCGCTGCTGCACGGCGCCTACGGCGAGGACGGCACGATTCAGGGCCTGCTCGAGATGACCGGCACCCGGTACGTCGGCGCGGGCGTGCTCGCCAGCGCGGCCGGCATGGACAAGGAGTACATGAAGCTGCTGCTGGCCGCGCGCGGCCTGCCGGTCGGCCGGTACGTGGTGGTGCGCGACCGGGACTGGCGCGCGCCTGGCTCTGATCTCGGCTCCAGCTCGGGCCTCGCGGAGCGCAAGCGGGTACTCGACGAGATCGCCGAGCTCGGCTGGCCGGTGTTCGTCAAGCCGGCCCGCGGCGGCTCGAGCATCGGGATCACGCGGGTTTCCGGTTTCGAGGAGCTGGAGCCGGCCATCGAGGCGGCCCGCGCGCACGACCCCAAGGTGCTCGTCGAAGCCGCAGTGGACGGGATCGAGGTGGAATGCGCCGTGCTTGAGGGCATCGACGGCGAGCCGCCGGAGGCGAGCGTGCCCGGCCAGGTCATCGTGGACCCTGGTTCGGAGTTCTATGACTTCGAAGCCAAGTACCTGGCCTCGGCGACCACGATGCGGATCCCGGCGCCGGTGCCCTCGGAGGCGGCTTCGGAGATCCAGCGGCTAGCCTGCGCGGCCTTCGACGCGATCTCCTGCGAGGGCCTGGCCCGGGTCGACTTCTTCTGCACGCCGGGCGGGAAGATCCTGGTCAACGAGATCAACACGATGCCGGGGATGACCCCGGCCTCGGGGTTCCCGATGATGTGGGCCGCCTCGGGCCTGCCGCTGCCGCAGCTCGTCGACCGCATCCTCCAGACCGCTCTCCGCAAGCGTCCCGGCCTGCGCTGAGCTCCGCCCGCGCCGCACAGTGGCGCCTCGCGCTCGTGCGCTCGCGGCCCCCGCTCCGCCGGTTTCATGATCGTGGCCAGTTCGGGACAGATATTGCCGCTTTCTGGCCTGGATCATGAAACGTGGTGCGGGATGCGGCGGGCGGGGCTACTTCTTCGGCTTCTCGCCGTTGACGAGGGCCTTGAAGTCGGCACCGGGGCGGAACTTGGGCACCGAGGACTTGGGTACCTCGATGGTGGCGCCGGTGGCCGGGTTACGGGCCGTGCGAGCGGGGCGCTCGCTCTTCTCGAAGACCCCGAACCCCGTGATGGCGACCTTGTCACCGCTGGCGACGGCGGACTGGATGGTTTCGAGCACCGCGTTCAGGGCTTCTGTCGCGGATTTCTTGTCCCCCAGCCGTCCCGAGATAGCGTCGATCAGCTCACGCTTGTTCATTGTTCACTCCTGCGCTTCCCCCACAGGTCGCGTGGGCTCCGATGGGAGATCGCGACCTCTGACCTGCCCGAAAGTAGGCGATCCAGCGCCGATGCACAATAACCCCGGCCACATTGGCCGGCGTGTCGGCCAATATCGCACGCCCCGGTATCCAGCGGTTATACGCAAAGTATCCAAGTGCCGGTCATCTGTTACTGGACGCTTACGCCTATGGTCGGGACGCTACCGCGGCTTCCGGCCGCCCGGCTCGCGCTCCCCGCCACTGTGCAGGGGCGGGAGCGGCGCCAAGAGGGCCAGATGGATCGACTGGGCTCCGGCCGCGTGAGCTGATAGGCGGGTCAGGCGGTGACGGGGAGCCAGGAGGGACGGGAGCGCTCGAAGGCAGTGATGTCGTCCACGTGGCGCAGCGTCAGGCCGATGTCGTCCAGGCCCTCCATCAGCCGCCAGCGCGTGTAGTCGTCGATCTCGAAGGGCGCCCTGATCCCTGCCGCCTCGGCCAGCACCACGCGGCTGCCCAGATCCACCACGACCTCGGTGCCGGGGTCGGCCTCGACGGCATCCTGCAGGGCGGTCACGGCGGCCTCGGGCAGGACGACCGGCAGCAGGCCCGCCTTGGTGGCGTTGCCGCGGAAGATGTCGCCGAACCGGGGCGCGATCACGGCCCGGAAACCATAGTCGGTGAGCGCCCAGACCGCGTGCTCACGCGACGAGCCCGTGCCGAAGTCGGTGCCCGCGACCAGGATCGTCGCGCCGGCGTACTGCGGCTGGTTGAGCACGAAGGAGGGATCCTCGCGCCAGGCGGCGAACAGGCCCTCGCCGAAGCCGACCCGGCTCACCCGCTTGAGGTACTCGGCCGGGATGATCTGGTCGGTGTCGACGTTGCTGCGGCGCAGCGGCACCGCACGGCCGGCGTGCGTGACGAACGGTTCCATCGGGGGAATCTCCTCTGCGGTCTACAGGTCGGCCGGGGCGGCCAGGTGGCCGGTCACGGCGGTGGCGGCGGCGACTTCGGGCGAGACCAGGTGCGTGCGCCCGCCCTTGCCCTGGCGGCCCTCGAAGTTGCGGTTGGAGGTGGACGCGCTGCGCTCGCCCGCGCTGAGCTTGTCCGGGTTCATGCCCAGGCACATGGAGCAGCCCGCCGACCGCCACTCAGCGCCGGCCGCGGTGAAGACCGCGTCCAGGCCTTCGGCTTCGGCCTGGGCCCGCACCGCCATCGACCCGGGCACCACCAGCATCCGGACGGAGGGCGTGACCCGCCGTCCCCGCAGCACCGAGGCGGCGGCCCGCAGGTCCTCGATCCGGCCGTTGGTGCACGAGCCGACGAAGACCGTGTCCACGGCGATGTCGCGCAGCGCCATGCCGGGCTTCAGGTCCATGTAGGCCAGAGCGCGCTCCGCGGCGGCGCGGGCGGCCGGGTCGGCGAACGAGTCCGGGTCCGGCACCGAGGAGGCGAGCGGCAGCGCCTGTCCCGGGTTGGTGCCCCAGGTCACGTACGGCGTCAGCGTGCCGGCGTCGAGGATAACCTCGTTGTCGAAGGTGGCGTCCTCGTCGCTCGGCAGCGTGCGCCAGTAGTCGAGCGCAGCCTCCCAGGCGGCCCCCGACGGCGCGTGCGCCCGGCCCTCCAGGTACTCGAACGTCACGTCGTCCGGTGCTACCAGGCCCGCCCGGGCGCCTGCCTCGATCGACATGTTGCAGATGGTCAGCCGCCCCGCCATGGACAGCGCGCGGACCGCCGGGCCGCGGTATTCGAGCACGTGGCCCTGCCCGCCGCCGGTGCCGATCTTCGCGATGATGGCCAGGATCAGGTCCTTGGCCGTGACGCCCTCGGGCAGCGTGCCGTTCACCGTGATCGCCATCGTCCTGGGCCGCTGCTGGGGCAGCGTCTGGGTGGCCAGCACGTGCTCGACCTCGCTGGTCCCGATGCCGAAGGCCAGCGCGCCGAGCGCGCCGTGGGTGGAGGTGTGCGAGTCGCCGCACACGATCGTCAGGCCCGGCTGGGTCAGCCCCAGCTGCGGGCCGATGACGTGCACGATGCCCTGGTCGGCGTCACCCATCGGATGCAGCCGGACGCCGGACTCGGCGCAGTTCTTGCGCAGCGCCTCCACCTGGATGCGGGACACCGGGTCGGTGACCGGGCTATCGGGGCCCGTCAGGGGCACGCCCGGCCCGGTGATGCCGGTGGTCGGCACGTTGTGGTCTTCGGTGGCGATGGTCAGGTCGGGACGCCGCACCTTACGGCTGGCCGCCCGCAGCCCGTCGAACGCCTGCGGGCTGGTCACCTCGTGCAGCAGGTGAAGGTCGATGTAGAGCAGGTCGGGCTCGCCCTCCGCGCTGCGCACCACGTGGGCGTCCCAGATTTTCCCGGCGAGCGTACGGCCCATCACGCTCTCTCCTCCCAGTTGCGTCTCGCATTCCGAGACGGCAATATTCATTACATGAACAACTCTAGCGGAGTCGGCGTCCTGGACAAGACGATTTCCGTACTGTCTGCGCTGGAAAACGGCCCGGCCTCGCTGGCGCAACTGGTCAAGGCGACCGGCCTGGCCCGGCCGACCGCGCACCGGATCGCGGTCGCCCTGGAGAGCCACCGGATGCTGGCCCGCGACGCGCAGGGCCGGTTCGTGCTCGGCCCCAGGATCGGCGAACTGGCCGCCGCGGCCGGCGAGGACCGGCTGCTGGCGGTCGCGCAGCCCATCCTGACCCAGCTCAGGGACGTCACCGGGGAGAGCGCCCAGCTGTACCGGCCGCACGCCGACACGCGCATCTGCGTGGCCGCGGCCGAGCGGACCAGCGGGCTGCGGGACACCGTCCCGGTCGGCGCGGCGCTGCCGATGACCGCGGGCTCGGCCGCCCAGGTCCTGCTCGCCTGGGAGGACGGCAGCCGGATGCACCGCGGGCTGCGCGGGGCCAAGTTCACCGCGGCCACGCTGGCCCAGGTCCGCAGGCGCGGCTGGGCCGCCACCGCGGCCGAGCGCGAGCCCGGCGTCGCGTCGGTGTCCGCCCCCGTGCGCGGCCCCGGCGGCCGGGTCCTGGCCGCCGTCTCGGTATCCGGCCCCATCGAGCGCCTGACCAGGTCGCCGGGCCGGCTGCACGCCGCCGCCGTCGTCGCCGCCGGGGAGAAGATAAGCAAGCTCCTCCGCGCCGAAACCTGACCCTAACCAAGGGGCGAGGGAGATGAGGGTTCTGGAGGCAACCCCAGGCGAGGGATAGATGGGAGTTCTGGAGGCGACATGCCCGGACCGAGGAGCGAGGAACGAGCGACGAGGCCCTCGCGAGCCGAAGGGCGCCGCGCCGGATGGACTGACGAGCGACGAAGGAGCGAGGAGGGAAGGAGGCGCCTGCGAAGGGGGATGGGCAGGCGGGTGGGGCCCGGAGGCGAGCGGGAGAGCAGAGCGGGAAGGAGCCGCCTCAACGGCGGCCCGGAAGCGACCGGGAAGGCGGAGCCCCGGAGGCGGGCGGGATAACAGAGCGGTCCGGGGCCGTAGGTAACCTGCGAGGAAGGAGACCGGGACGTAGGGCCCGATCGGGCTACGGCCCAAGGCCCTTACCGGACTGGGTCATGATGGATATGGTCAGATTCCGGCAGAACCCGCAGAACCGGAGAACGGATACGAGGTCACGCGCATGAAGGCAGCCGTCATCAAGGAGACCGCGCCGGGCGAGCGCCGCGTGGCCCTGGTGCCTGACGCCATCACCAGGCTGCGTCCCGCCGGGATCGACGTGCTGGTGGAGAGCGGGGCGGGCGACGGCGCCTGGCTGTCCGACGCCGCCTACGCCGACGCGGGCGCGTCGATCGTCAGCGCCGCCGAGATCTACCGGACCGCCGACGTGATCCTCACCGTCACCAGGCCCTCGCCTGCCGCGGTGAACGAGCTCAGGAAGGGGCAGGCCGTCATCGGCATGCTGGCCCCGCTGGCCGACCCCGAGCTGGCCGCGACGCTGGCCGCCCGGGGGGTGACCATGATCAGCCTGGACGGGCTGCCGCGCACGCTGTCCCGGGCGCAGCCGATGGACGCGCTGACCTCCCAGTCCAACGTGGCCGGCTACAAGGCCGTCCTGGTCGCCGCCAGTGAGTTCGGCCGGTTCTTCCCGCTGCTGATCACCGCGGCGGGGACGGCCAGGCCCGCGAAGGTGCTGGTGCTCGGCGCCGGCGTGGCCGGCCTGCAGGCGATCGGCACGGCCCGGCGGCTCGGCGCGGTCGTCAGCGGCTACGACGTGCGGCCCACCTCCAAGGACGAGGTCACCTCGCTCGGGGCCACGTTCGTCGAGCTGACCTCGGTCGGCTCGGCCGCCGGCGAGGGCGGCTACGCCCGCGAGCTGACCGCCGAGGAGCGCCAGGCCCAGCAGGACGAGCTGACCGGCCACATCGCCCGGCACGACGTGGTGATCACCACCGCGCAGGTGCCGGGGCGCCGGCCGCCGCTGCTGGTGACCGAGGACGCGATCAAGGCGATGGCCCCCGGCTCTGTCATCGTGGACATGGCGGCCAGCGCGCTGGGCGGCAACGTGACGGGCTCGCAGCCCGGCGAGACGGTCGTCACCGGCAACGGGGTCACCATCGTGGGTGCGGAGAACCTGCCCGCCACCGTGCCGACCGCGGCCTCGAACGCGTACTCGCGGAACATCTCCGCGCTGCTCCTGCACCTGACCAAGGACGGCGCGCTGGCCATCGACACCAGCGACGAGATCCAGGCTGGCGTGGTCATCGCGCACGACGGCAGGATCGTCCACGAGGGCGTGGCCAGCCTGCTCATGCCGGCAGCGCCTCTCCCCCGCCCCGCAGCGCCTCTCCCGCACCCCGCAGCGCCTCTCCCGCACCCCGCAGCGCCTCTCCCGCACCCCGCAGCGCCTCTCCCGCACCCCGCAGCGCCTCTCCCGCACCCCACCCTTGGAGACCCCGGTGTCGACGGCACTACTGACTGACCTGACCATCTTCATCCTCGCGCTGCTTGTGGGCATCGAGGTCATCGGGAAGGTACCGGCCACGCTCCACACGCCCCTGATGTCGGCGACCAACGCGATCCACGGCATCGTCCTGGTCGGCGCCATGCTGATCGGGCTCACGGCCCACAACGTGGTCGGCTACGTCCTCGGGTTCGTGGCCGCGGTCTTCGGCGGCGCGAACGTCGTGGGTGGCTACGTCGTGACCGGGCGGATGCTGAAGATGTTCCGTAAGAAGGCCCCGCAGGTCGAGGGGAAGTCGGAGCTGGGATCGCTCAACGGCCACAAGGGCCTCAAGGGCCTGGCCGGACGGATCGGCATCGGCCGGGCCCCGTCAGAAGGAGCCCAGTGAGCGTCATCCGGTACCGGCTAGCGAGCATGGGCTTTCTGAGCCTGTGCGAGCGGCCGGTGGCCCGGAGGGCCATCCGGATGGCGCGAACGTCAGAAGGAGCAGAGCCATGACCGGTTTCACCGGGTACATCCAGCTCGTCTATGTGCTGACGGCGGCCTTGTTCGTGGTCGGCCTGCACCTGATGAACAGCCCGGCCACCGCGCGTCGCGGCAACCAGGTAGCCATGACCGGCATGGTGATCGCCGTCATCGCCACGTTCGTCCTGATGATCCATGAGGGCACGGTCACCACGACCGGCTGGATCGTGCTGATCGCCGGCGCGCTGATCGGCTCCGGGGTGGGCTTGTACGCCGCCCAGACGGTAAAGATGACGGCGATGCCGCAGCTGGTGTCGGCGTTCAACTCGGTCGGCGGCGGCGCCGCCGCGCTGGTGGCGATCTACGGCTACTACGAGGCCGAGTCCCGCGCGACCGGCGTGCTCGGCACCACCACGGTGTTCACCGTGCTGGACGTGCTCATCGGTTCGGTGACGTTCTCCGGGTCGATCATCGCGGCGGGCAAGCTGCAGGGGTTCATCCCCGGCCAGCCGATCATCTTCAAGGGCAGCCGCCTGCTCAACGTGGCCCTCGCCGTCATCGCGATCGGCGCCGCCGCGTTCCTGTTCACCACCGCCAGCCTGCCCGCGCTGCTGATCGTGGTGCTGGCGTCGCTGGCGTTCGGGGTGATGATGGTGCTGCCCATCGGCGGCGCGGACATGCCGGTGGTGATCTCGCTGCTGAACGCGTTCACCGGCACCGCGGTGGCGATGGCCGGGTTCGTCATCGGGAACTGGGCGCTGATCGTGGCCGGCGCCCTGGTGGGCGCCTCCGGTAGCATCCTGACCAAGCTGATGGCCGACGCGATGAACCGGTCGCTGGCCAACATCATCGTGGGCGGGTTCGGCACGGGGGACACGGCCGTCGCCATCGGCGCGCCTGCCGATGCCCAGGTCCGCTCGATCGCGGCTGATGACGCGGCCATCCAGCTCGCCTACGCGTCCAAGGTGATCATCGTGCCCGGCTACGGCCTGGCCGCCGCGCAGGCCCAGCACGGCGTGGCCGAGCTGGCCAAGACCCTGGAGGACCGCGGCGTGGAGGTCAGCTACGCCATCCACCCGGTGGCGGGCCGGATGCCCGGCCACATGAACGTGCTGCTGGCCGAGGCGAACGTGCCGTACCCGCAGCTCAAGGAGATGGACGAGATCAACCCGGAGTTCGCCCGGGCGGACGTGGCCCTGGTCATCGGGGCCAACGACGTGACCAACCCGGCCGCGCGCCGCCCGGGCAACGACATCTCCGGCATGCCCATCCTGGACGTCGACCAGGCCAAGTCCATCATCGTGATCAAGCGCTCGATGGGGACCGGCTACGCCGGCATGGAGAACGAGCTGTACTTCAATCCCAAGACCAGCATGTACTTCGCCGACGCGAAGAAGGCGATGACCGAGCTCACCGCCGCGGTCAAGACACTAGTCGGCTAACGACCTTCGCGGGGGCGCGTGAGGGCGGGGATTTCGCGAGGGTGCGCGAGGGCCGCCCGGCGGCCATGACATCACGGTGGAGATCACCGTCGATACCCCGGCGAAATCCGCCAACCGGCTGGCCCTGATGCGCCGCGCCTACGCCACCTGCGGCACCCTTGACTTCGAGAATCAAGGCGAGCCTTACACGGAGACCTACAAGCTCCTGACCGCGCCCGCCGTCGCCG
>Ga0335069_10004241_pt1 | contig 21371 bp, 22 predicted proteins | sample Lox_Sample_11_FD_206714 | JGI IMG/M metagenome (GOLD analysis project Ga0335069, IMG submission 206714) | Soil microbial communities from Loxahatchee National Wildlife Refuge, Florida, United States - Lox_Sample_1.1 | ecosystem: Environmental > Terrestrial > Soil > Wetlands | place: USA...
CTGCGTAAATGTCCTCCGTGTTCTCGCGGAAGATCACCATGTCGATCAGCTCCGGGTGCTTCACCGGCGAGGGGACCCCCGTGAAATACTGCACCGGCCGCAGGCACACGTACAGGTCCATCATCTGTCGGAGCGTCACGTTGATCGAGCGGATGCCCCCCCCGACCGGCGTCGTGAGGGGTCCCTTGATTGCCACCATGTATTCCCTGATGGCCGTGAGCGTGTCGTCGGGGAGCCAGGTGTTCGGGCCGTACACCGCGTTGGCCTTCTCGCCGGCGTACACCTCGAACCAGACCACGCGGCGCCTGCCGCCGTAGGCCTTCGCGACCGCGGCGTCGAAGACCATCTGCGCGGCGCGCCAGATGTCGGGACCGGTCCCGTCCCCCTCGATGAAGGGGATGACCGGGTGGTCGGGGACGGCGAGCGCCGATCCCGTGCGTGTGATCCGCTCCCCCTCCTTCGGGGGCGTGAGCTTCACGTATGCGCTCATGGGGTGTTCTCCGGGTGCTGGGGCGTGGGTAAATGCTCGCGGATCTTCCTGGCGAACTCCGCCATGGTTCCGCCGGGGTACGATTTCAGCGTGAGGACGAACCGGATGTCGTCGTCCGGGTACCGGGGGGTGACGTGCATGTGAAAATGGAACACGGATTGTCCCGCGATCCTGCCGTTGTTCGAAAAAATGTTGAACCCGTCCAGGCGGAGGGCGTCGACCAGCGCCCGGGCGACGACCTGCGTGACGAGCAGGACCTCGTGGAGGTCCTCTCCGGGGACCGCGAGGAAATCGGCGCAGTGCGCCTTCGGGATCACCAGGGCGTGCCCGTGGTGGATCGGATTGATGTCCAGTATGGAAATCACGCGCGGGCTCTCATACAGGATCTCCGCGGGAAGCGTGCGCGCGATGATGCGGCAGAAAATGCAGTCCATCCGGTTCCTTCAGCGCGCCGGGCCGGGGCGCAGGACACCCAGAATACGGAAAACGGCCCCAAGAATCAAGGAATCTTGCAAAAGTGCGGCGGATGTGGTATCTTGTGCCATCGCCCACGTTCTCACCACCCCACTAGCAGGAGTCGACATGAAACGCTTTGTACCCGGAGCGGTGATCCTCATCGCCCTGGCCTACCTGTCCACCACCGGGTTCCAGTGCGGATCCGCGGAGACCACGAGCGCGAAGCTCTACATGCAGCAGAAGCAGTGGCAGAAGGCCGAAGACAGCCTCATCAAAGAGCTCGCCAAGAACGACAAGAACGAAGAAGCCTGGTATCTCCTGGGCGCCGTCCGCCTGGAGACGAAGAACTACGCCGGGATGAACGAAGCGTACAGCCGCGCCCTCGCCCTCGGCGACGCCCACAAGAACGAGATCACGCACAACCGTCTCTCGCTCTGGGGCGCGTTCTACAACGAGGGGGTCAACTTCTACAACAGGGGAAAAGACACCGCCGCGTACTATGATTCGGCGATGGTCCGCTTCAACAACGCGATCTTGATGGAACCCGACAGCAGCGGCACGTACTACGTCGCCGCGCTCGCCAACTACGCGAAGCAGGACTACAACGCCTCGCGGACGAACCTGCAGACCGCACTGCAGAAAAACCCCCGCTTCTTCGACGCCGCCCGCTTCCTGGGACAGCTCCAGTACACGTTCGCGCAGAAGGCGCTGGACGCGCACGATACCGCGGGCGCCGTCGCCGACTGGGGCCGGGCCGCGGAGGCGTTCCGCACCGCGTTCGACCTGCAGCCGAACAACTCGGAAAACATCCAGGGACTCATCGACGCCTACGAGCGCTCGCACCAGAGCGACAAGGCCGAGAACATCACGCGCGACGCGGTCGCCCGCGATTCGACCAACAAGTTCTTCCGCTACGCCTTCGGGGTGTTCCTCCTGAAGAAGGAGCAGTTCCCCGAGGCGATCGAGCAGTTCCGCAAGACGCTGGAGCTCGACCCGGCGTACGCCGACGCCACCTACAACCTCGGCGTCGCCTACCTCAACTGGGGCGTGTCGATCAAGGCGGCGGGCGACCGGCAGGCGGAGGCCCAGAAGAAGGGGGCGAAGCCCGTGAAGGAGGACACCTCCTACCGGGAGAAGTTCAAGCTGTCCCTTCCCTACCTGGAGCAGGGAGTGCAGCTCCGTCCCGACGACGCCGCGCTGTGGACGCAGCTCGCCCGGCTGTACGCGATCCTGAACATGCCGGACAAGTCGCGCGCCGCGTTCGAGAAAGCGGACAAGCTCATCAAGGGGAAGTGAGCCGGTCTCTGGCTCATGGCGAGGGGCGCCTCCGGCGCCCCGGAGCCATCCGGCGCATGCCAACGGAGCCCCGCCCGCGCGGCGGGGCTTTTTGTTTATACGAGTCTCAAGGAGGCAGCATGGCGGACCAGCAGCAGGCACAGCAGATCAACGTCGAGCTGGGGGAAAAGGAAGCGGAGGGGATCTACTCCAACCTGGCGATCATCACCCATTCGCCCGCGGAGTTCATCATCGATTTCACGCGGGTGCTCCCCGGGGTGCCGAAGGCGAAGGTGTTCGCCCGCGTGATCATGACCGCACAGCACGCCAAGCTGCTCCTGCGCGCGCTGGAGGACAACATCGCGAAGTTCGAGATGAAGTTCGGGGAGATCAAGATCCACGGGGAGGGACCCGGCCCCTTCGGCATGCAGCCGGTGATGCCGGACGAGAAAGTGCACTGATCGTCCGCGGCACCCCCTACAGGATGTAGCGGGAGAGGTCCGCGTTTTTCACGATCCCCTCGAGGCGCGCCCGGACCAGCGCGCGGTCGACTCGGATGGTGCCCTGCTGCAGCTCGCCGGGGGCGTCGAACAGCACGTCCTCCAGGAGCGTGGTCATGATGGTGTGCAGGCGCCGGGCGCCGATGTTTTCCACCTGCTCGTTCGCCCGCCAGGCCAGCGACGCGATCTCGCGGATGCCGTCGTCGGTAAAATCCAGCGTCACCCCCTCGGTGGCCAGCAGCGCCGCATACTGCTTGATGAGGGCGTTCTGGGGGAGCGTCAGGATCCGCACGAAGTCCTCCTCCGTCAGGCTGTTCAGCTCCACGCGGATCGGGAAGCGCCCCTGCATCTCCGGGATCAGGTCGGAGGGCTTCGCGACGTGGAACGCGCCGGAGGCGATGAAGAGGATGTGGTCCGTCTTGACCATGCCGTACTTCGTGCTGACGCTCGAGCCCTCGACGATCGGGAGCAGGTCGCGCTGGACCCCCTCCCGTGACACGTCGGGACCCGGCCCCCTGGCCCCGGCGATCTTGTCGATCTCGTCGATAAACACGATGCCGGAGTTCTCCGCCCGCTGCAGCGCCTCGCGCACCGCGGCATCGTGATCGATCAGCTTTCCCGCCTCCTCGTTCGTCAGGAAGACGCGGGCCTCCGCCACCGTCACCTTCCGCCGCTTGGTCTTCTTCGGCAGGAGCGAGCCGAAGAGATCCTGCAGGTTCACCCCCATGTCCTCGAAGTTCATCGGACCGATCACCTGCATGAGCGGGCCGCCGGGGGCGGCCCCCGCCGGGACGTCCAGCTCCAGCGTGCGCGACTCCAGCGTCCCGGCCCGGAGCCGTGCGCGGAGCTTCTCCCTGGTCGCCTCGTTCTGCACCTCGTCCGCGGTTGCCTCGGCGCCGTCGAAGGCCGCCCCCGCGCGCGCGGGGGGGGGAGGGAGCAGGAGGTCCAGGAGGCGCTCCTCGGCCATCCCCTTCGCCTTCTCGTTGACGGCGGCGCGGTGTTCCGCGTTGACCATCGTGACCGCGTACTCGGTCAGGTCGCGGATGATCGACTCCACGTCGCGCCCGACATATCCCACTTCGGTGAACCGGGAGGCTTCCACCTTGATGAAGGGGGCCCCGGCCAGGCGCGCGAGCCGCCGCGCGATCTCCGTCTTCCCGACGCCGGTGGGACCGATCATGATGATGTTGTTCGGCATGATCTCCTCGCGAAGTCCGGGCGCGACCTGCAGGCGCCGCCACCGGTTCCGCAGGGCGATGGCGACCGACTTCTTCGCCCGGTCCTGCCCGATGATGTAGCGGTCGAGCTCCCGCACGATGTCCCGCGGCGTGAGCGCCGGGCCGCCCGGGGGAGGAGGGGTGCCGTTCACAGTTCTTCGATCGTGATGTGGTCGTTCGTGTAGATGCAGATCTCCGCGGCGGCGCGGAGCGACGTCTCGACGATCGCCCGTGTCGACAGCGTGGAATGGGCGATGAGCATGCGCGCGGCCGCAAGCGCGTAGCTGCCGCCGGACCCGATAGCCAGGATCCCGTCGTCCGGCTCGATGATCTCCCCGGTGCCGGAAATGACGAGCGATGTCGTCCCGTCCAGCACGGCGAGCAGGGCTTCGAGCTGCCGGAGGTACTTGTCCGTCCTCCAGTCGCGCGCAAGCTCGACGGCCGCCCGCTCGAGGTTCCCGTGGTATTTCTCCAGCTTGTCCTCGAACCGGCTGAAGAGCGTGAACGCGTCGGCCGCGGCCCCGGCGAAGCCCGCCAGGACCTTTCCGTTGTACAACCGCCGGATCTTCCGCGCGTTGTGCTTCATGACGGTCGTGCCGACGGTGACCTGTCCGTCGGAGCCGATGACCGTGCTGCCGTTGTGCGTGAGGCCCAGAACGGTGGTGGCCAGGATCGTGTCGCCCATGGGGTGCCGGATCAGGTGAGTTTGCGGCGCAGCCGGGCCACCGGGATCAGCATCGCCTCCCGGTACTTGGCGACCGTGCGCCGGGCAATGTTCAGCCCTTCTGCGTTCAGGAGCTCGGCGAGCTTGTGGTCCGAGAGGGGCCGCAGGGGGTCTTCCGCGTCGATGAGCGTCCTCAGCTTCCGCTTGACCTCCTTGTTCGACACCTCGTCGCCGTCCGCCGTGCTGATCGCGTCGCTGAAGAAGTGGCGGAGCGGGAAGACGCCGTAGTCCGTCTGCACGTATTTGCTGTTGACCACCCGGCTGATGGTCGAGATGTCCATGAGGATGACCTCGGCGATGTCCTTGTAAATCATCGGCCGGAGCCCCTCGCCGGTCTCGAAGAAGTCACGCTGCTTCTCCACGATTGTCCGCATGACTTTCAGCATGGTCTCGCGGCGCTGGTGGATCGAGCTGATGAACCACTTGGCCGCCTCGAACCGCTGGCGGATGAAGTCCTTCGCCTCCGTGGAGACGCCGTTCTTCTTCCGCTTGGACATCAGCTCCTTGTAGGCCCGGTTGATCCTCAGGGGGGGGATGTTCCGGTCGTTCAGCGTGATGATGAAATCGTCTTCGCTCTTGCTGACGATGAAGTCCGGCACCACGTAGTTTTCCTGCGCGCTGAACTCCCCCTCGCCGGGCTTGGGGTTCAGGTGCTGGATCAGCTCGATGACCTTCTTCAGCTCGTCGGTGGCGATCCCGAGCTTCTTGGCCAGGTCCTCGAAGTGGCGCATCGTGAAGTCGTCGTAGCACTCCGACAGGACCCTGAGCGCCAGCGCCTTGAGCGCGGGTTCGGCCCTGTCCGCCTCGAGCTGCACGATCAGGCACTCCTGCAGCGACCGCGCCCCGATGCCCACCGGGTCCAGGCGCTGGATCTTCCGGAGCGTCCCTTCCGCCTTGGCGAGCGTGATCTGCGTGCCGTGCGTCAGGTTGATGTCCTGCACGATCGCGGCCAGGTCGCGCCGGAGGTACCCGTCCTCGTCGATGTTCCCGATGATCTCCTGGCCGGTGAGCAGTTCCTCGTCGTCGAGGTCCAGCAGGCTGAACTGCTCCAGCAGCCGCTGGTACATCGGGACGGCTTCCGCCAGCGGGAGATCCTCCTTCTCCTCGGCGTCAAACGGCTCACGGACCTTGTGGCCGGTCAGCTCGTCGTTCATGAAATCGTCGATGGAGTAGGAGTCATCCTCCTTCTCCGCCTTCTCCTCCTTCGCCGCCTCCGTCGCCTCCGTCGGCTCCGCGACGTCCGCCTCGGCCTCCTGGGACGCCTCCTGCTCCTCGTCGAAGCCTTCTTCCAGCAGGGGATTCATCTCCAGCTCGGCCTTGATCTTCTGCTCCAGCGCAAGCGTGGGAAGCTGCAGCATCTTCAGGTACTGGACCTGCTGAGGCGACAGCTTCATCAACATCTTATGCTGGAGCGATATGTTCAGCATGCCTCTCCCTGGTCGGCGGCGGCGTGCGCTGCGCACGCCCGCATGAATTCATCGTACCACGCCTGGCCGTAGCGCCGCACGAGCGGCTCGCGCAGGAAGCCCGCGAGCGGGACGCGCGCGCTTTCCCCGTTCAGGCGCCCGGGCGCGCACTCCTCGATCATCTCGTACCGGAGGTAATCCTTCCCGAAATGCCGGATGCGGACGGGGAAGAGATGACAGGAGAGCGGCTTGCGCCACCGCGTGAGCCCGCGCTCGTACGCCGCCTCGAAGCTGCACCGGGCGATGCCTTCCTCGAAGTAGGCAAACACGCACTCGCGTCCCCCGATGCACGCCGTGGCATAGTCCCCGGGCGTTCCTTCGACGAACCCCCCGCTGCCGATTGCCCGGAGACTCACCTCACCCAGGAACTGCTTCGCATGGGGAAATGCCCCGGCAATCTCCTCCACCTCGGCATCCTCCAGGGGCGCCCCGCGTCCCCCGGGGATCGTGCAGCATGCGCCGCGGCAGGCCCGCACCTCGCACGCAAACGACGCCCCGGCCACTCCCTCGTCCACGACCGCTTCCCCTATGACGAACATGCGCGCACCGGCGTCCCCCGTGTGGACCGCAAAATACGGATTTTCCGCACAACAAAAAAGCCGGTCAGGCGCGGAGGAACCGTTTCCCGGGCATCTGACGGACCGCTCCCTTGAATTCCAGCGCCAGGAGCCGCGCCAGGGCGTCGGCGGGCGTGAGCCGCGCCCGTGCGGCCAGCACGTCGAGGTGGAGGGGCTCCTCGCCGAGTGCGTCGAGCACAGACTGCTCGAAGAGCGTGAGCGTCTCCGGGACGCGCGCGCGCGCGGGCCGCGCCGCCGCGGAGAGACGGGGGGCGATCTCCGCGAGGATGTCCTCCACGCACTCCGTCAGCTTCGCCTTTCCTTCCCTGATCAGCCGGTTCGTGCCGCTCGGCCGCGCGCCGGAGACGGCCGAGGGGACTGCGAAGACCTCGCGCCCTTCCTCCAGCGCCTGGGCCGCCGTGATCATGGCGCCGCCGGCGGGGGCCGTCTCCACGACGAGCGTCGCGAGCGTCATGCCGCTCACAATCCTGTTCCTGCGGGGGAAGTTTGCGGCGTCGGGGGAGGAGCCGAAGGGGAGCTCGGAGAGAACCGCCCCGCGGGCGGCGATGCTGTCGGCGAGTGCGCGGTGCTCCGCCGGGTACATGACATCCAGCCCCGAGCCGATGACCGCCACAGTCCGTCCCCCGGCGCGCAGGCACGCCGCGTGGGCTGCGGCGTCGATGCCGCGCGCGAGACCGCTGGTGACCGTGAGGCCGGCCGATGCGAGCGCGGCGGCGAGACGCTCCGCCATCAGGAGACCGTACGTGCTCGGCCGCCGCGTGCCCACGACGGCCACTGCATCCGCATCGGCGCGCTCGAGCTTCCCCCGCACGAAGAGCACCGGCGGCGGGTCATAGATGTTCCTGAGAAGCGGGGGATACTCTTCGTCCCAGAACGGGAGAAGGGCGGACCCGGTCCGTTCCGCGCGCCGGACCTGGTCGTCGGCGAACCTGGCGGCCTCCTCCGCCGCAGGGGAGCGGAAGAACGCGCAGATGGCGGCGGCGGTCTTTTCCTCGATTCCCTCCACGGCGCAGAGGGAGGCACGGTGCGCGCCGGCAACGGCGGCGGCGGAGCCGAAGCGCGCGATGAGGCCGCGCAGGCGGGCGCTGCCGACACCGGCTATCCGCGAGAGGATGAGGATGTCGCGCGCCGCAACGGTCATGGAGGGGGAATGTCGATGCCGTCGACCACCGCGACCACGACGCACCGGGCAGGGACGTCGTCGCGTCCCAGCACCTGTGCCGCGGCCTCCCCCTGCCTGATGACGAGCACCAGGTCCCCGGCGCCCGCGTCGGCGTCATCGAGCGCCAGGAAGTCCTCCCCTGCAGGCGCCCCTCCCGGCGTGACCGGCTGGACGATGAGGATTTTCCGGCCGGCGAGCGTCTCCTGTTTCTCGGTCGCCACGATCGAGCCCGTGACGCGGCAGAGGATCACGGGCGTCCCGTCCCGGCGGTGATCTCGGCGCTGAACGCCGCGACCACCCCGCGCGCGCGGTCCATGGTGCGGGCCTCGGCGATGATACGGATGATCGGTTCGGTGTTCGATTTGCGGAGATGGACCCATTCGTCGGGGAAGTCGATCTTGAGGCCGTCGCCCCGCGTGATCGTTCCGTCGCCGGCATGGCGCTTCGCGATCTCTTCGAGCACGTCGTCGGGCGACATGCCGGCGACCGACATCTTCCCCTTGGCGATCTGGTAGGAGGGGAGGCGCCCCTTGAGGGCGGAGAGCGTCAGGCCCGATTCCGCCAGGAGCTGCAGGAGAAGGCCGATCCCCACGATCGCATCCCGGCCCAGATGGACGTCCGGGAGTATGACGCCGCCGCTCCCCTCGCCGCCGATGGCGGCGCCGATCTCCTTCATCTTCTTTGCCACGTTGATTTCCCCGACGGCGGTCCGGACGACGGTTGCGCCGTGCGCGCGGGCGATGTCGTCCACGGCCCGCGTCGTCGAGAGATTGACCACCACCGACGCCGGCCGGCCGGGCATCCGCCCCAGGACGAATTCCACGGCGGAGGCGATCGTGTATTCCTCCCCGTAGGGCTCCCCCTTCTCCGTGATCAGGACCAGCCGATCGACATCCGGGTCGACCGCGATGCCGAGGTCGGCCTTTTCCGACGCGACGGCCGCAGCCAGGTCCGTCAGGTTCTCCGGGATCGGTTCGGGGGTGTGGGCGAATACGCCGGAGACGTCGCAGTGAAGGGGGATCACCGTGCACCCGAGCCGCTCGAGGAGACGGGGGACGATGACGCCGCCCGCCGCATTGACGCAGTCAAGGACCACGCGGAAGCGCCGCTCCCGTATCCGCGCCGTGTCCATGAGGGGCAGGCCGAGCACCGCATCGATGTGACGCCCGATCCAGAAATCTTCATCGGCCGTGCTCCCGAGCGAATCCCACGGGGCGTACCGGGGAGCGCCGTCCGCCAGCGCGAACAGCTCCCGGTTTTCCCCGGCATCGAGGAACATCCCCGTGGACGCCATGAACTTGAGCCCGTTCCACTGCATCGGGTTATGGCTCGCAGTGACGGCGATGCCGCCGTCGGCGTGCCCCTGCTCCACGGCAATCTGCACGGTCGGCGTCGGGCAGATGCCGATCTCCCTGACGCGGACACCCGCGGCGGCAAGCGTTCCCCGGACGAGTGACGCAACGGCGGTCCCCGTGATCCGGCCGTCCCGCCCCAGTATGACGGCGGGGGAGGAGGGATTGCGGCGGAGAACATACCGCGCGAACGCCGACGTGTAGCGGACGACGGCCTCCGGCGTCAGCGACTCGCCGATGACTCCGCGGATTCCGGAGATGCTTGCCATGAGTGACATATCGTGTGCCGGTGTTTTCAGGTGACGTTGAAAATTTCAGGGACGCAATGTAGTCAAGGCACGCCGGACAGTCAAGGACGGGCGTCACGCTTTGAACGTCACACTCCTTGAAAGTCACCGCCGTTTTCAGTACGTTCATCCATAGAGCGGCGGTCGGCGGAGCCGCGGGGGTGCATACAGTATATCGGTTCCCCCCCGCCGCTTGCGAACATCCGACCTTCACCCCCGGATCTGCGATGAAAAGGCATCACACACCTGAGGCAGATGTCCGCCCCCCCGCGGTGGCAGGGATGTTCTACCCGGGGGATCCGGAGGAACTCTCCGCGGCCCTCAGGGACCTGCTCGGACGTTCCACGCCGGGGACGCCGGCGGGGATCCGCGGCGTCATCGCGCCCCACGCCGGATACGCCTATTCGGGTATGACCGCGGGACGGGCCTACGGCCGGCTCGGCGGGGGGCACTACGACACGGTTGTGGTCATCGCCCCCAGTCACCGTGAGTACTTCGAGGGGGTCTCGGTGTATCCCGGCCGCGCCTACAGCACGCCCCTGGGGACGATCCCCGTCGACGCCGTCCTCCGTGAACAGCTCCTGGCGGCCGCGCCGTTCGTCCGTGCGTCCGCTGCGGGGCACGGCGCCGAGCATGCCGTTGAAGTCCACCTCCCTTTCCTCCAGGCGGCACTGGGGGAGTTCACGCTTCTTCCCCTGGTGATCGGGCACCAGACGCCGGAGACCTGTTTCGGCCTCGGCCGCGCGCTGGAGGCGGTGCTTGCCGGGCGCGGTGCGCTGATTGTCGCAAGCACGGACCTGTCCCATTTCCATGATGACGGGGAGGCCCGCGCACTCGACTCGGTGGTGCTGGACGACGTCGGGCGGTTCGATCCCCGCGCCCTGATGGCACACCTGGAAGACGGAAGCGCCGAGGCGTGCGGCGGCGGTCCCGCAGTCGCCGCCCTCTCCGCGCTCAAGTCCCTTGGCGCCACGCATGTCGATGTGACCGGCTACGCAACCTCCGGGGATGTGACAGGGGACCGGCGCAGCGTGGTCGGCTACATGAGCGCGGTGGCCCTCTGATGAGAGCCCCCCTCCGCGTGGCAATCGTCGGCGGCGGCAACGTCGGCGCTGTGCTCGGACGGATACTCCGGGAAAGAGGCTCTGTCGTGACCGCCGTGGTCTCCCGGAAGCGCGTTACGGCGCGCCGGGCGGCGTCGTTTATCGGCTGCCGCAGGTACGGCGACGACATCGGGGAGATTCCCTCTGCGACGGACATCATCTATCTCGCCGTTCCCCACAGCGCGATTGCGGAGGTTGCCGGTGCGCTTGCCGCCTCAGAGGCGCTCCCCTTCGGGCGGATGGCCGTCTGCCACGCCTCGGGGATGCTGAGCGCCGATGTCCTCGCGCCCGTCGGGCGGCGGGGCGCCCTCACATTTTCGTTTCACCCGCTGCAGACGTTCCCCCGCGGCTTTCCGCCGAAGCGAATCCTCCCCACGGCGCGGGGAATCTGGTACGGCATCGACGGGTCGCCGGAAGGATGCCGGAAAGCGCGCGCGCTCGCGCGTGCGCTCGGGGGACACACGATTGATATCCCCCCCGCGCGGCGTGTGCTCTACCACGCGGCGTGCGTGGTCGCGTCGAACCACCTGACGGGCCTCCTGGCGTCGCTCGAAGAGATGCACGCGGCGGTCACGGGCACCCCGCGGGGGGCGCTGGCGCCGTACGGTCCCATCCTTCAGGCGACGCTCGGGAATGTGCTCGCCACGTCCCCCGGCGCGGCGCTGAGCGGTCCCGTCGCGCGGGGGGGCGTCGAGACCGTCCGGCAGCACCTGGAAGCTGTCGGCAGATTCTGCCCGGGGCTCCTTCCGTATTTCGCCCGCATGACGCAGGAGACGATACGCCTGGCCGTGCGCGGCGGCACGCTCGCGCCGGAGCGGCGGACGGCGATGGAGGATCTCCTGAAATCAATATCCGATACATCTCACATTTCCGGACGGACACAGTGAAAGCGCTCATCGCCAGCGGGGGCCGCGGGACGCGGCTCCGTCCCATCACGCACACGAGGAACAAGCACCTCATCCCGATCGCCAACAAGCCGATTCTCCACTACGCGATCGAGGCGGCCGCGGAGGCCGGGATCCGGGAGATCGGCATCGTCGTGAACGCCGACTCCAATGAGGTCCCGCAGGCGATCGGGGACGGGAGCCGCTGGGGAGTGGCGATCACGTACATCCCGCAGGCGACGCCGGGCGGGCTGGCGCAGGTGGTGGCGCTGGGGGAGCGGTTCATCGGAAAGGACCGGTTCATCTTCTATCTGGGCGACAACATGGTCGTGGGGGGGGTGAAGCGGTTCATCGACGAGTTCGAGAAGAGCGGGTGCAACTGCTTCCTCACGCTCGCAAAGGTCAAGGACCCCGAGCGGTTCGGCGTTCCGGAGATCAGGGACGGCAGGATCGTGGGTGTGGAGGAAAAACCCTCCCGCCCGAAATCGAGCTACGCGGTGGCCGGGATCTACCTCTACGACACCAGCATCTTTGAGGCCGTGAAGAGCATCACGCCGAGCGCGCGCGGGGAGCTGGAAATCTCCGACGCCCACCAGTACCTCATCGCGAAAGGGCTGAACGTGGGGTACACCGAGATCACAGGCTGGTGGAAGGACACGGGGAAGCCGACGGACCTCCTGGAAGCCAACAGGCTCGTCCTGGATAACATCACTCCCTCGGTCCAGGGGGAGATCGATGCCCGTTCCGTGGTGGCGGGGAAGGTGGTCATCGGGAAAGGGGCCCGCGTCACGAACAGCGTCATCCGCGGCCCGGGCATCATCGGGGAGGGGTGCGTGGTGGAGGATTCCTACATCGGGCCCTTCTCGTCGCTCGGGAACAACACCGTGGTCAAGGGGAGCGAGGTCGAGTACAGCATCCTCCTGCGCGACTGCCGCGTGATGAATGTCGGCATACGGCTGGAAGGATGCATCCTGGGTAATGACGTGGAGATCGTGGAGGGGACGGGAAAGCCCCGCGTTCACAGGTTTATGATCGGCGACCAGAGCAGGGTCGAACTCGTCTGAAGAGGGGGGAACAACGATGGCGTACGAGACGCTTCTCAGGACAGCCGCCGACAGGGTGGCCACGGTCACGATCAACAGGCCGGAGAAACTGAACGCGCTCAATGCCCGGGTGAAGGCCGAGCTGCGCGATTGCTTCCTGGCGCTGAAGGGGGATCCCGCGGTGGACGTCGTGATACTGACGGGGGCGGGGGAAAAGGCGTTCGTGGCCGGCGCGGACATCGGTGAGCTCCGCACGCTCGACGCGGTGTCGGGGAAGGAGTTTTCCGCCGGGGGTCAGGCGATTTTCGACCTGATCGAGCACCTGGGGAAGCCGGTGATTGCCGCGGTGAACGGGTACGCGCTGGGGGGGGGCTGCGAGCTGGCGCTGGCCTGCCACATCCGCCTGGCTTCCGAGCGTGCGAAGTTCGGCCAGCCCGAGGTCAACCTCGGGATCATCCCGGGCTACGGGGGCACGCAGCGGCTGGCGCGCGTCGTCGGGATGGGGCGCGCAATGGACATGATACTCACCGGCGTGCAGATCGACGCCCAGGAGGCCCTCCGCGCGGGACTCGTGAGCGGCGTGTACCCGGCGCCCGAGCTCATGGACAGGGCGCGGCAGAAGGCGGCTCTCATCGCCTCGATGGGACAGGTCGCCGTCCGCATGGCGCTCAAGGCGGTCGCCATCACGCAGGAGGTGTCGCCGGCAGAGGGGCAGAAGCTGGAGGCGTCGCTCTTCGGTCTCTGCTGCGGCACGCGCGATTTTGCCGAGGGGACTGCTGCCTTCATGGAAAAGCGGAAACCCCGCTTCACCGGCTCCTGAGATGAGGCGGGGGTCTCCATACGGAAAGCGCCTGGCGCTCGCGGCGGCCCTCGCGCTCTGCGCACTGATCCTCACGATCGTGCAGTCCGGGACCCACCGCGGACCGCGCCCGGGCGCACGGGCGGGAGCGCAGGACGCGCTCGAGCGCGCCGCGGCGGCCCTTGACAGCCTCCTGAGGCAGTCCGGCGCCGGGGAGGGGACCGCCCGCACGTGGATCGCGAAGGCCGGCGGCGCGCCCACGGGAAGGACCGAGCAGAGGATCACGGTTCCCCGCTCGTTCAGGAGCCTGGAATTCAATCACGCCCTCGCCCGGAGGCTCGCGCCGCTCGGGATGAGCGTGGTGGCGACGGAGCGATCGCGGGAAAACACCGTCACGATGCATATTGTCCGGGGAGGGGTCACGATCCGGAGCGTGTCATTCGTGGCGGACGAACACTGACGAAGACACCAGAGAAGGGAAAGGAGACAGCGATCACGTCCGAGCAGAAGCAGTCAGGCGCAGGGGCGTCCCCCGCGGGGGGAGCCGCGCTCATGGAGAAAATCGTGTCGCTCGCCAAGCGGCGGGGCTACGTCTTTCAATCGAGCGAGATCTACGGGGGACTGAACGGGTGCTGGGACTACGGACCCCTCGGCGTGGAGCTTCTCCGGAACATCAAGGACGCCTGGTGGCAGGCGATGACGTTCCGGGAGGACGTCGAAGGGATCGACGCGTCCATCCTCATGCACCCGCGCGTGTGGGAGGCTTCGGGACACGTCGAGAACTTCACCGATCCGATGGTCGACTGCCGCGAGTGCAAGGCCCGCTTCCGCGCGGACCAGATCGGCGACGCGCTCTGCGGCAGCTCCGCCTACAGGAACCGGCCGGCGTCCCGCTGCCAGGCGGAGGGAAAGTTCACCGAAGCGCGGCGGTTCAACCTCATGTTCAGGACGTTTATCGGTCCCGTCGAGGATTCCTCCGCCGCCGTATACCTGCGGCCGGAGACCGCGCAGGGGATCTACGTGAATTTCCTCAACGTCCAGAGCGCCTCGCGCCAGCGCCCCCCCTTCGGGATCGCGCAGATCGGCAAGGCGTTCCGCAACGAGATCAACACGAAGAACTTCCTCTTCCGCACGCGGGAATTCGAGCAGATGGAGATGCAGTACTTCGTCCCCCCGGGAGCCGACGAGCAGTGGTTCGGCTACTGGAAGGAGGAACGGTTCCGGTGGTTCCAGTCGCTGGGAATGACCCCGGGGAAAATGCGCTTCCACCGCCACGAGGCCGGGGAGCTGGCCCACTACGCGCGCGACGCGTACGATATCGAGTATGCATTCCCGTTCGGCTGGGGGGAGATCGAGGGGATCCACAACCGCGGGGACTACGACCTCTCGCGCCACGAGCAGTTCTCGGGGAAGTCGATGAAGTTCTTCGACGACCAGACGAAGGAGAAGTACACCCCGCTCATCATCGAGACCTCCGCCGGGGCCAGCCGGTCGTTCATGGCGTTCCTCGTGGACGCCTACAGGGAGGAGCAGGCACCGAGTGCGGAGGGGAAGATGGAGACGCGCGTCGTGCTGGGGCTCCACCCGCGCCTGGCGCCGGTCAAGGCGGCGGTCTTCCCGCTGGTCAACAGGGACGGGATGCCGGAGATCGCCCGCGCCATCGTCGACGCCGTCCGTCCCCACTTCCGCGTGTTCTACGACGAGAGCGGTGCGGTGGGCCGGCGGTACCGGCGGCAGGACGAGGCGGGGACCCCGTTCTGCGTCACGGTCGACTCGACCACGCTGCAGGACGGGACGGTGACCGTGAGGCAGCGCGACTCGATGCAGCAGGAGCGCGTGGGGAAGGAGCAGGTCGTCCCGTACCTCCGCGCAAAGATCGGCTGATCAACGACACTATGGGGGATTGCGCCATGGCACGAGCCCTTGCACTGGTCGCCGCCGTCATGCTGTGGGAGGGATGCGGCAACAACCTGGAGGGACCCGCAGGGTCCTCCTCGACGGCGAGGCCTCCGTCGAACCTGGAGGCCCTCTCGCTCGACAGCGCACACGTCCGGCTCTCATGGACGGCGGCGGAGAACGCTTCCGACACGTCGTTCGCCGGGTACGTCGTCTCCTGGGGGGGGACATCGGACACGATCGCCAGGACCGCCCTGCAGTTCACCGCTGGCTCCCTGGCCCGCGGGTCGGCGACATTTCAGGTCCGCTCGCTCCTGAAGAACGCCCAGGTGAGCGACGCGGTCGCGATCATCTGGGCGCCGGCGTGGAGGTTCGACACGCCGCCGATCGCGATTGAAGAGTACTATCCTTCGTTCCAGACCGGAACTCCCGGGGTGAGTGCGGGAAGCTCCGTGAGAAACCCTGCTGCTGTGGGATTCTCAGACCTGAGCGCGGATTCCACGATGGATTTCTACCTGTACGGCCCTGCCGGCGGGGCCCTGCAGCTGGTGAGCGCGAGCGGCCATGAGGTCAACTGGCACGCGACGTATTTCTCGACGCAGACGACGGGCTCGACGGACCTGAACGCGCCGCTCGCTGCGTTCCCTCCGGACAACACGTTCACTCTGCAGAGCGTGGGCGCAGCGGACAACACGATATACTACGCGAAGATCTCCGGAAACGCGGGGGATGTCTACTATGTCCGCGTCCACGTCCACCTCACCGGCGGGTCGTTCCCGACACGCACCGCCGAGGTGCGGATCTCACTGCAGAGAGTCTCCCGTCTCCCCTACGCATGAGAGGCCGCGTCCTCTTCGACAGGCACGGGGACCTGAGAGCGGTCTGGAGGATCGCCTCATGCGTTTCGCTGGTACTGCTGTGTGTCACCGGGGGGCTCGTACTCCTCCGCGGCCTGGGGGCGGCGACGCCGCTCACGGAAAAGGCGGTGCTGCTGGGGGCTGCGCTGGCGAGCACCTGGATCATGATGCGCCTGGTGAACCGGAAGCCGGTGCGGGCGGTGGGACTCTGGATGGGCGCGGGCGCGCTGCGCGACATCGGCGCGGGCTGCCTCCTCGGCTTCCTGATGATGGCGGGGATCTGCGCCGTCCTGGTGGCGACGGGGGAAGCCACGCTGACGCGCACGACCGGGGGCGCCCTGCAGGCGGCCGGCGTGGCCGTCCTTGCCGCCGTCACGTTCGCTGCGGGAGCGCTTGCCGAGGAGATCCTCTTCCGGGGGTATGCGTTCCAGACGCTGATGCAGGCCGTGACGTTCCTCCCGGCGACGGCGATCTGTTCGGCGCTCTTCGCGCTTGCCCACCTGGCGAATCCGCACGCCACGGCGTTCGGACTGGCAAACGTCGTCCTGGCCGGCGTCCTCTTCTCCTTCGCGTACATGAAGACCCGCTCGCTCTGGCTGCCGGCGGGAATCCACTTCGCGTGGAACTTCACGCAGACGACGCTGTGCGGGTTTCCCACGAGCGGCGTGCGGGACGACGCGCACGCGCTCTTCCGTGCGGACTGCACCGGCAGGGGGTGGATCGGCGGGGGGGAATTCGGTCCCGAGGGGGGAGTGCTCGCGACGATCGCGCTTCTGGTCTGCACCTGGTACGTCCTCAAGGCTCCGTACCTGAAGTCCGCCGAGGGGATCGTGACGCTTGACTCCATCGAGGACCTGGTCCCGCCGCGGAAGGAGAACGCGCCGTGACGGGCGCGGTGGTGGTGCTCGCGCTCCTGGCCGCTCCCCAGGGGCCGGTCGGGGCAGATGAGTTCGACGCCGCCGCGCAGCGGGGGATCGCCCATGTCTACAACCTGGAGTTCGAGGCCGCGCAGGGGGACTTCCGGTCGATGGTCGCCATGCGGCCGGGCGATCCGGCGGGATATTTCTTCCTGGCAATGGTCCGCTGGTGGATGATCGTGATCGACATCGACAACGAGCAGTACGACCGTGAGTTCACCGGCGCGCTGGACGGCGTGGTCGCGATGTGCGACTCGCTCCTGGAGCGAAACCCGAACGACGTGAACGCGATATTCTTCAAGGGAGGGGCGCTGGGGTTCGAGGGGCGGCTCCGGTTCCACAGGAACGACTACCTGGGCGCCGCCGATGCGGCGCGCAGGGCGCTCCCGCTGGTTCGCTCGGCGATGGAGCTTGACCCGGGGAACGACGACGTTCTGCTCGGAGCGGGGATCTACAGCTACTACGCCGACGTCATCCCGTCGGAGTACCCGTTCGTCAGGCCGCTCATGCTGTTTGTCCCGCCGGGGGACAGGCAGAAAGGGATCCGCGACCTCACGATCGCCGCCGCAAAGGGGCGCTATGCCTCCGTCGAGGCGAAGTACTTCCTCCTGCAGCTGTACTATGCCTACGAGAAAGACTACGTCCGCGCGCTGGCGCTGGCGCAGGAGCTCCACGGACGGTTTCCCTCAAACGTCGTCTTTCACAGGTACCTGGGGCGGATCTTCGTGGCCGCGAATTCCTGGGAGCAGGCGGGCACGGTATTCGGGGAGATCATCGCGCGCGCCGGCGAGCTCATGCGGGGGTACACGCCGGCCGTGGAGCGGGAGGCGCGCTACTACACGGGGATGGCCGCGATGCTGGCGAACCGCCTGGACGAGGCGCTGAAGGAGTTTTACCGGTGCGACGAGCTCTCTCGCTCGCTCGACAGGGACGAGGCCTCGGGGTTCATGTCGATGGCCAATCTCCGCATCGGGGAGGTGTACGATCTCCAGGGCAGGAGGGCGCTCGCCCTGGAACAATACCGGAAGGTGGACGCCATGACAAACTACCAGGATTCCCGGGCGAACGCGGAACGGTTCCTGGCCGCACCCTACACACGCTAGGGGACGCCCATGTCATCCGCCGTTGTGCTGTTCGGGCTTGTGGCCGCCGCCGCCGAGATCCTCGGCGGCAGCCTCGTCCTGATGCGCCGCCGGTGGCCGCGCACCGTGCAGGAGTATCTCCTGGCCCTGGGGGCGGGGTTCATCCTCGCACTCGTCTTCCTGGAACTCGTCCCCGAAAGCCTGCGGGCGCTGGGGGGGAGGGCGCCGCTCTTCATGCTGCTGGGGTATGCCGTGCTCCACTTCTTCGAGCACACGATCGTCGGCCACCTTCACTTCGGGGAGGAAACGCACACCGACGTGATGGTGAGCCGCGCGGCGAGCGTGTCGACGTTTGCGGGACTCTTCGTCCATGCCTTCTTCGACGGTTTCGCGATCGCGGCGGGGATGGCCTTCGACACGTACCTGGGGCTCCTGATTTTCTTCGCCGTGCTCCTCCACAAGATCCCGGAGGGACTCACGATCGCCTCGGTGATGATCGCCGCCGAGCGGAAGCGGCGCACGGCGTTCATGGCCTCGCTGGCGATCGGCGTGGCGACGATGCTGGGCATCGTGAGCGTCGTGCTCGTCTCACGCGTCGCCGCGGACGTGGTGGGGATGGCCTTCGCGTTCTCGGCCGGGGCCTCCACGTACGTCGGCGCGAGCGACCTGATCCCGGAGATCAATCACTCCCGCAACCGGGTGATACCGCTGCTGGTGTTCGGGGGGATGCTGCTGTTCTGGGCGGGGACGCTGCTGCTGGAGCCGCTGGCCGGCCGGTAGGGGAGCGTCAGAACCTCATGCCGACGGAGACGCGGTGCAGGTTGCCGATCGCGCCGAGCGAGGAAAGGGAGTAGTCGACGAGCGTGGAGGCGATCGTGAGGCCGATGCCCGCGGAGAACCCGGCGAGCCCCGCCGTGGCGCCCGTCTGCAGATCCTTCCTCGTCTGATTGTTGTAGCCGAATCGCGCCCGGAACACGCGGGAGAGCGTGAATTCCCCCCCCACGGTGAACGCCCCGAACCTGTCGATGAACTTCCCCGGGTTTTCGTTCAGCCGGTGGAAATCGACGTTCAGGAGCAGGGGGAGCCCCCGGGGGACGATCGAGGCGCCGACGGCGAAGTCCAGCGGGAGCGGCTCGTTCACCCCGGCGTACGTGGTGATCATCCTCCCCGCGTTCCGGATGCTGGCGCCGAGGGCGAGCCGGCTCTCGGGGATGCGGTACAGGAGTCCCGCATCGAGTGCCACGGCTGTCGCAGTGTAGCCGGCGATCGAGGAGTAGATGAACTTCACGGCGCCGCCGTACGTCAGGTTCTCCTGGAGCGCGTTGCTGTACCCGAGCGACAGCGCCATGTCCGAGGCGGTGAACGTGCCGGAGGAGTTCCCGAACTCGTCCGTTCTGTCGAACGAGCCGTAGTTGGTGTAGAGCACGCCTCCGCCCACGGCGCCGAAGCCTTCGATCTGCCGGCCGTACACGACGTAGCCCGCGTTGATGTCGAGGAGGTGCTTGAAGAACCCGGCCGCGCCGGCCGGCGAGTCCAGTGTCCCCAGCGATGCAGGATTGACGAAGAGTCCCGCCGGATCGTCGGCGAGCGACACGACGCTCCCGGCGAGCGCCGCCGCGCGCGCGCCCACGTCGTTGCGCAGGAAGGAGAACGCCGTCGTCTCCTGCGCGTGCGCGGATCCCGCGCCGAGCGCGGCCAGGGCGGCGTATGTCAGGAAGCGGCGCATCGTGTGTGAATGTATCGAAAGGGGGGGGCAATATCAAGCCGGCCTCCCGCCGGGGGGACCTGATTGCATCTCAGGGGAGAAATCGCTACCTTACGTCACTACACAGACACGGGCAGTTCGGCGAAAGGATCAGCGCGATGAAGGACGGCATTCACCCGGATTACAAGAAGGCGATCGTCACGTGCGTCTGCGGCAACACGTTTGAGACCCGCTCGACCGCGGGCAACCTGAAAATCGAAATCTGCTCCGCCTGCCACCCGTTCTTCACGGGCCGGCAGAAGCTCGTCGACTCCGCGGGCAGGGTGGAGCGGTACAACAAGAAGTACGCGAAGAAGTCCGCCGAAGCGCCCGCCGCGTAACGGTCCCGCCGGGAGCCCCGCCGCGGAGCGCCGCTGCCCGGGCCATCGTCACATTTCCCGACACCGTGCACGTGGAGAGCCTTCCCCCCGATACCATTCCTGCGCAGCCACGCAAGAACCTCTACAGCGGTCCCCGCGGGACCGCCGTCAAGATCCTCAACCGCGTCGAGCGTACCGACTCGTACCTTGACAAGCTGCTCGACATCGAGCTGAAGGCGCAGGACCTCTCCGACGTGGACAAGGGACTCCTCAACGAGATCGTCCACGGCGTCCTCCGCTGGCAGAACCGCCTCGACTGGGTCCTGAACGGCTTCTCCCACGGCAACTTCGCCAAGTCCGAAATCAACATCAAGAACACGCTCCGCGTCGCGCTCTACCAGATCCTCTTCCTGGACCGCATCCCCCACGCGGCAGCCGTCAACGAAGGGGTGGAGTTCATCAAGCGGATCCGGGGGGAGAAGCCCGCGGGGCTTGTCAACGCGGTCCTCCGGAACATCATCAGGAACATCGACGGCATCCGCTACCCGGCCCCGGAAGACGACCCGGTGCAGTACCTGGCGGTCTACTACTCGCATCCCCACTGGATGGTCCGCCGCTGGGTGGCCCGCTTCGGGGTCGAGGAGACGACGAAGCTCCTCATCGCGGCCAACGAGCGCCCGCCGCTCACGCTCCGCATCAACCGCCTGAAGATCGAGCCCGGCGCGTTCCTCCGCCAGCTGGAGCAGCTGGGGATCACGTACACGGGCTCGAGCCGCGTCGCCTGGTTCGTCCGCGTGAAAGCCCTGGCCCGGATCGGCCAGATGGATCTCTTCCGCTCGGGGATGTTCACGGTGCAGGACGAGAGCGCGGCGCTCCCCATACTTCTCCTCGCTCCGCGGCCCGGGGAGCGCGTGATCGACATGTGCGCGGCGCCGGGGGGGAAGACGACGAACATCGCGGAGACGATGAACAACGAGGGGGAGGTGATCGCGGTCGACAGGCACGAGGCGAAGCTGGCGCTCATCCGTGCCTCCTGCGAGCGGCTGGGACTGCGCAACGTGACGCTCCGGGAGTCGGATTCCTCCCTGCTCGAGACCGAGCCGGCGGACAGGGTGCTCCTGGACGCCCCCTGCTCCGGCCTGGGCGTGCTCGCCAAGAAGCCGGACATCAAGTGGAAGCGGGACGCCACGGACATCCTGAAGCTGTCGAAAATCCAGGC
>Ga0335069_10004242_pt1 | contig 21365 bp, 14 predicted proteins | sample Lox_Sample_11_FD_206714 | JGI IMG/M metagenome (GOLD analysis project Ga0335069, IMG submission 206714) | Soil microbial communities from Loxahatchee National Wildlife Refuge, Florida, United States - Lox_Sample_1.1 | ecosystem: Environmental > Terrestrial > Soil > Wetlands | place: USA...
GACGAACCTCTCGGAGGAATCGGACGAGGCGGCTGTCCCGCATCGCGATAGACGCCCGCCGTGCGCAGGATGCCTTTATCCTGGCGAACGTGGAAGGCCAGTTCGTAAGAGCCGATCCCGATGCGATCGCCTTCGCGCAAGGTTGTGCTCTCGACGCGCTCCCCGTTTACGAACGTGCCTTCCGAAACTGCGACACCGCGAAGGATATAGTCGTTGCCGCGATGCTCGATGACCGCGTGTCGGGCCTGCACTGCAGGGTCGCCAAACAATCCGACCGGATTTTCTTCCGCCCGGCCAATCGAGATGACGGACCCTTCGAGGCGATACTGACGACCCTTCAATCTCCCCGCCTCGACGGTCACCCACGCAGTTTTCGTGAGTTCGTGGACGAGGCCGATAAGCAATCCGATCGCCAGTCCTATCATGCTGAGTCCAATCAGGCGGGAGAGCAATCCGCCGCCCGTCGCCGCGTTGGTAACATCGAAAGCGAGACCGCCAAGGAATCCGCCGACAAGGCCGCCGATCGCGCCTTTCGCGATGTTCCCCAGCGTGAACGACGCGATTCCGACGCCGGCGCCGAGCATCGCGCCCATCATCGTCCAACTGACTATGCGCCCGAGGACCAGAAACGGCATCGAGCCCTGCTGTCCGAGTCCCCATCCGCCGGCGTTGAGAATCCCCGAGAACACGACGTTCGAGTAATAGTTCGCGGGAAGCGCGAGAACGAAGCACACGATGAAGCCGCGGATAAACGAGTTGACTACCTGCGGCGTCAACTCCAATCGTTGCCATGCCGACGCGAGAACCGCGCCGCCAACCAGCGCCGAGAAAAGAGCGATCGAGAAATACGAAGCGAAGACCGCTCCGCTCGACATCGCCTCAGTGAGGTTGTGTCCGGAACTCGCGATTTCGACCGGAATCCATCCGATTGCTCCTCCCGCCAGCCCTGCGAGAGCTTTGAACCAGAGTTCTTGACGATTAATCGGCAGTTCCATCGGTCGATCGGCGTCCTGTGTCGATGCTCAATCATAATAGCCACGCAAGGGATGCTGGCCAACGCCGTCCAGTCCATGCGCAGACCGATTGCGGAGCAGTTCTGCTCGCGCCATGGTTGCGCGCTAAAATTTGAGGAGAGAGCCGGGGGTTGAATACACATATGCCACAGGGAAGCCTTGTGCCCGAACCGTTTGGACCGCTTCAGGGGGTCAGGGTCATTTCGACCGGCGTCCTGATTGCCGAGCCGTTCGCGGCTGCGCTGGCTGCGGAGATGGGCGCCGAAGTTATCCAGGTCGAGCGCCCGGGAATCGGCGATGCTGCATGGCGTCAGACGGGGATTAGCCTCGAAACCCGGGACGGCAGTCCGCCGTTGGCGACGAATTTCATACAAGATCGTCGCAACATGCACTTCGTCTCGCTCGATTTCTCTAAGCCCGACGGTCGCGACCTGTTTCTCAAGCTTGTAACGAACGCCGATATCTGGCTGGAGAGCTCGAAGCCCGGCAGCTTTGGGAAATGGGGCCTCGACGACGCGACCGTCCTGAAGGTGAATCCGAAGCTTGTCATCACGCACGTATCGGGATTCGGTCAGACGGGCGATCCCGAATGGGTAAAGCGCGCGTCATACGATATCGTGGGGCAGGCCGTCGGCGGCACGATGTATCAGACGGGGTCGCCGAACCCGGAGCCTCCGATGCGCGCTGCGCCATGGATCGGCGATTACATCACGGCATTGTTCGCATTGTGGTCGGCACTTGCCGGACTGACATACACGCGGGCCACCGGCAAAGGACAATCGATCGACGTCGCACAATACGAGGCCGTCCATCGAACTCTTGGCGGCACGATGCTCGAGTATTTTCAGAAGGGCCTCGTGCGCGAGCGATCGGGCACCAAGGCGAGCAGCTTTCAACCGCTCGATGCGTTTGCGGCGCGCGATGGATGGGTCGTCGTTGGCGCTTTGGGCGAAGAGAAGTTCGCGGCTGCCACCAGGTTGATTGGCCTCGATCCTGCCGACGAAAAATGGCAGAGCGCGCGGACCGATATCGATAGTATCGCAGGGATCGAATGGGATGCGCTGCTGCGCGGATGGATTGCCGAACGCACCGTCAACGCGGTCGTCAAGGCTATGAACGATATCGCCGTGGCGGCTGCGCCGATAATGAGCGCGCGCGATATCGCCGAGAATCCGCAATACAGAGCGCGCGGGATGCACATCGAATGGGAAGACCAAGTGTGCGGGCGCGTCAAGGGAATCGGTATCGCACCCAAGTTCTCGTTGACGCCCGGAAAAATCTGGCGAGGTTCGGCGGCGATCGGCGCAGACAACGATCGAATCTATGGCGAGATGCTGGGCGTGGACAGGGCGACGCTCGCCTCTCTGCGCGAGAAGAAAGTGATCTGACGAACTGGGCGAGTATCGCGTCTCAGGACGATGCTCGCTTGAGGATGATATACTTTCCCTGATGGCTCGAGTTACGCCCTCCAGTCGCAAGCAGGCGGCGGCAATGCTCCGCTCCGCCGAGGGCGGCTCCACGCTTACCCGCGATGAGTCGAAGGATGCGCCGCGCTTTGGCTCGCTCGTTGATTATCCAAAGCAGGAGCAAAGCGCAGAAATAACCAACGATTCTCCGTCTGACGAGGCGATCGATCGCAAGCTCGAGACGACCGCGCCCGAACCGGGCGTTTATCTCCTGAAAGACAAAGCGGGAAAGGTACTCTACGTCGGCAAAGCGAAGTCGCTGCGCGCCCGTGTCCGCGCCTACTTTCGCGACGGCGGCGACGGACGCTTTCAGGTGCGCTTTCTTATGCGACGGGTGGCGGACTTCGACACTCTCGTCACCACGAACGAGAAGGAAGCGCTGATCCTCGAAAACAACCTCATCAAGCAATACAAGCCGCGCTACAACATCCGGCTCAAAGACGACAAGTCGTACTTGAGCGCGAAAATCACCAATCAAGCCTGGCCGCGAATCACGGTTACGAGGCGAATCGTAAAAGACGGGGGCAAGTATTTCGGCCCGTTCGGATCTGCGGACGGACTTCGCGAAACGATAGACGTTATCCGAAAGGTTTTCCCGCTACGGACGTGCTCGGATGGAGTGTTTCGCAATCGCTCGCGCCCGTGCCTGGAATATCAAATCAAGCGATGCATGGGGCCGTGCTGTCTCGCTGTCGATCGCGAGGAATATCAGAAACATCTCGACGCCGCCCAGATGCTTCTCGAAGGCAAGAATCTCGAACTGCTTAAAGCGTTGCGTGAGCAGATGAAGGCTCATGCCGAACGCCTGGAATTCGAGGCCGCCGCGCGGATGCGCGACCGCGTGCGCGCGATCGAAAAGACCGTCGAGCGCCAGACCGTGCTGCATCACTGGGGAATCGACCAGGATATCTTCGGACTCTATCGCGAAGGCGGGTTCATCGAGGCGATCGTGCTGATGGTGCGCGGGGGCAAGCTCACCAGCACCAAGAGCTGGAGCTTTCAGGATCTCGAATTCGCCGATCAGGACGTTCTCGCCGATCTTCTCACTCAGTACTACGCCGGCGCCGCCAACTTCCCCGACGAAGTGATAGTTCAGGTCGAAATCGAAGATGCCGACGTGCGCGCCGAGCTCCTCTCCGAAAGGCGCGGCAAAAAGGTCGAGTTTCTCACGCCGCAGCGCGGCGAAAAACTTCGGCTGCTCGAGATGGCGATGGACAACGCGCGTCAGAGCTTCGCGTCGCGCCGCGAAAATGAAAATACGCGAGAGAAGATGCTCGATGAATTACGCATTAAGCTCCACCTGCGTAACTCGCCGAAGCGGATGGAGTGCTACGACATCTCGAATCTTCATGGCACTCTGGTCGTCGGTTCGCTGGTCACGTTCGACGAAGGCGAGCCGCGCAAGGATCTGTACCGTCGGTACCGAATCCGGGGCTTTGAAGGGCAGGACGACTTCGCAAGTCTCTATGAAGTACTGAAGCGACGGCTTGAGCGGGCGAAGCGTGAAAATGAATTTCCCGATCTCCTCGTGATCGACGGCGGCAAAGGGCAGCTCAACGTCGCGATCGCGGCGCTCAAGGAAGCGGAGCTGTACGATCAGGTCGACGCGATCTCGCTCGCGAAGCAGCACGTCCTGAATGATCGTGCCGATAAGACCGTGGTGAAGAGCGAGGAACGCGTTTTCCTGCCGAATCGCAAGGACCCGCTTGTTCTGCCCAGGAATTCGACCGCGCTGTTCCTGCTGGTGCGAATCCGCGACGAGGCCCATCGCTTTGCGATCACCTACAATCGCGAACTGCGCCGCCGCGCCCGTCTGCGATCGATTCTCGACGACATCGACGGCATTGGTCCCGTCCGGCGCCGCGCCCTTCTGCGTCACTTCGGCAGTCTCAAACGAATTCGCGAGGCAAGCGCCGACGAGATCGCACAAGTTAAAGGGATGAATCGCGATTTGGCGGCCGAGATTCACCGTCATCTGGACGCAATGGCTACGCTGCTAGATAGCGAGGAACAGTCGGCGGCGCAGAACGACGGGGCGTCCGCCGCGGGCGATGTCGATGCTCCTCCGGCCGCTCTCGACAGTGCGGCGCAGACGGAAATCCGTCCGCCGGATGGCGACGACGCCGGCGGCACAGAATAGTTCCTTAAACATTGAGTTATCGATTTTCGTCTCCCGGTCGGATATACATATCCGCGGAAAAGGGAGGAAAAGCCCATAGCAGCGGGCAGTACGATCCGAAACCTCGTAGCCGCGAGCTATGCAGATGCGGTACCGACGGTCACGCCGGGCGCGGATGTCATGGGCAGCGCGCAGCCGTGGTTTGTTCGCTTTCCTCCGGTCTATGCAATAGCAATCGCGATTGTGGCCGGTGACGCGCTCGGCGCGTTGCGGGTTTGTCTACCACTCTGGTCCGCTGTTGCTCTCGCGGGCGTTGCGCTCGCCGGCTTCGTGGCGCGAGCGCCTGCGGTCGCGATGGCGCTCGCGCTGACCGCGATCGCGGTCGGCGCGAGCGTTCCTTCATATCGACTCGTGGCGCCTGCGCGGGACGGCGCCGGGTTGCACCGATTCGGAGAGGGCGCGCAGCTCGCTATCGAAGGCACACTGGCGCGCGAACCGGAGCGGATGCCGGATCACACGAGGCTTTACGTCGATGTCGCGCGTGCCGGCGAAGACGGGCAATCTCTGTCGGCGGCGAGCGGCTCAATTCGCGTTGTCGTTCTTGGCAGCGAAGGACGTTACATCGCGGATATCGGACGCATCGGAGACACGGTTCGCTTCTCGGGGCGGCTGCGGTTTCCGCGTAACTACGGCGATCCCGGCGAATTCGACTACGAAGGCTTCATGGCGCGCGAAGGAATTGGCGCGACCATGATGGCGAAGGAAGGCGAGGGCGCGCAGTCGATCACAATCCTCGCCCGACATCCGCGCTTTCCTACGGCTCAGGTCGAGTCGATACGCCGGAGCATAGCGAACTTCATCGATCGCAATCTTCGTGACCCCGAGGCGGCAGAACTCCGCGCGCTTGTAATCGGCGATCGGAGCGGAATCACCGACCGGATGCATCAGATTTTCGGACGCACCGGGATGGCGCACCTGCTGGTGATATCCGGCCTGCATCTGAGCATGGTCGGCGCAGCGATTTTCGCGCTGGTGCGATTGCTCACCATGATCTCGCCCACTGCGGCGGCTCGCGGATGGCCGAATAAGACGGCAGCGCTCGCTGCAGGTATTGGGGTGGCCACGTATGCCGTCATCGCGGGACATCACGTTTCGACGGTGCGCGCGCTGGTGATGGTTGTCGCCTACATGTTCTCGATCGTAATCGATCGCGCGCGGGAGGCGCTGGCAAGCCTCGCTCTGGCGGCGATCGTCATCTGCATCGCGATTCCTGGTTCGAGCGCGGATATTGGATTTCAGCTTTCCTTTGCGTCCGTGATCGCGATCGTGCTCGGGATGCGGCGGTACGCGGCGTGGGCGTCGACGCGACGGCGACTTCGATCGATGTCCGGCGCCGTTGCGCCGCATCGCGAGATCGCGATCGAGTGGATTGTCGGCTACCTCGCGGTCTCTTTCTGGGCGATGATCGGCACGGCGCCTCTCACGGCGTACTACTTCAACCAGTTCTCGCTCGTGGGGCTGATAGCGAACGCCGTCGTCGTCCCGATTATGGGATTCAGCGGCACCGTACTCGGCTTGGCCGCCTCTGCGATGAGCTTCGTCTGGGACGCGCCTGCGCGCCTGATGTTGCAGTGTGCGGGAGGATTAATCGCGCTTGGCAACTGCTGTGCGGATTGGTTCGTTCGATGGCCGGGCGCGTGGTCCGCGATGTTCACGCCGACGTGGATAGAGATTGCGCTTGTCTATGCGCTACTTCTGCTTTGGCTGACGCGTCCGCTTCTTTCTTCACCGCTAGACCAATCAGCGTCTGACAACGAGTCGCCTCCAAAGACTCCCGACTATCGTCGGATGCTCGCGACGGCCCTGACGATCGCGGTGATCGCCGACGCGGGATGGTGGACCTACGATCGATTGCTGGACTCGCGGCTTCGCGTCACGTTTCTTTCGGTGGGCGAGGGCGACGCCGCCGTCGTGCGCTACGGCGGCTCGCGCGTGATGCTGATCGACGCCGGAGGAGCGGGGCATGGTTTCGACGCGGGCGAGCGTCTCGTAGCGCCATTTCTATGGTCGCAGAAGATCATGCGCGTGGATCAGATTGCGATCAGCCATCCCGATCAGGACCATTTCGGCGGCGTTGATTTCGTCGCGCGCAATTTCCATCCGCGCGAGATATGGACCAATGGCGATCGAGGCGACGACGCCGGCTATCAATCGCTGATGGACACAATCGCGGCGCTGCGTGTCCCTGTCCGAGTGGCAGATAACCGACTGCCCGCTCTCGTTGTGGGCGAGACAACGATCGCCACGCTCAATCCAAAAGCGGAGCCGGAAGTTGCGCGAAACAATGCTTCGATGATTATCCGCGTCGAGCATGGCGGAAGCGCCGTACTGTTCACCGGCGATCTCGAAGCGCAGGGCGAGCGCATCCTAATCGATACCGGGGCCGACCTCCGCGCTGCGATACTCAAGGCGCCGCATCATGGAAGCCGCACCTCGTCGTCGCCTCTATTCGTCAACGCCGTCCGCCCTCGCGCGGCAGTGATATCGCTGGGATATCGAAATCGATTCCATTTCCCCGCCGCAGAAGTGGTGGATCGTTACAGGACAGAAGGTGCGGACGTTTTGCGGACCGATCAGGACGGGGCGGTCACAGCAATCGTCGACGCCGACGGCGATATTACCGTTGAGACCTACCGGGCCACGCATCCTGTCTCATTTCACGACGATTGAAATCTCCGGTGATGGGACGGCGCCATTAGCGCCACTTAGCCAGGGTTGACGGGAAAATAAGGCTGTGGGAGACTCGCTCGCGGCGACGCGGGGCTCGAACGACGAGCACCCGCAGTTCTTTAATTCTCAAAAAGTTCCGGAGGCGATAAGTATGGCTGAACAAGCCAAAGCGGCTACTGACACCGGACCGCGTCCGATCGTTCCGTTTCTGAAGCTCGGCGCGGATCCACATCTGATGGGCAAGAAATGCTCGTGCGGCGCGACTTATCTCGATACTTCCCGGGTCGCATGCTCGAAATGCGGCGCCACCGACAAATTCCAGCAGGTTCGGCTCTCCAACAAAGGCAAGGTCTACGTCTTCTCGGTCGTGCATCAGTCGTTCCCGGGAATCAAAACACCATACCTGACCGCGATCGTCGATCTGGCCGACGGGATGAGTGTGCGCACGAATCTGCTCGACGTCGACCCGTTGGATGCGCAAAAGAATCCGAAGAAGCTATTCGACTTGCCTGTTGAGTTGACGACTTACGTCGCCGCCAAGGATCGCGAGGGTCACGACGTAATCGCGTTCGCGTACAAGCCTTCGAAAAACTAGCAATTATAGAGAAATCGAAATGCGCTCGCCGATGGCGTCGCAAAGTGACAAAATCTTGTATGAACCGGCCTCGGCCAGGCCGCGGGGAGGTTTGAAATGAGAAACGTTTATGTCCTCGGAACGGGGATGCTCAAATTCGGGCGCTATCCCGAAAAAACGGTGCCTGAACTCGGTGGAGAAGCCGCGGTAATCGCACTGAAGGATGCCGGCATCTCGATCAAAGATGTCGAGATGTTCGCGTGCGGCAATCTTTATCAGTCCAACGCGATGGTTGGCCAGCGAATCCTCCAGCAGATCGGCCAGACCGGCATTCCGGTTATCAACGTATCCAACGCTTGCGCGACGGGTTCGACGGCCTTTCGCGAAGCGTATCTCTCGGTCGCGTCGGGACTCTTCGACATCGCGATGGCGGTCGGCGTCGAGCAGATGGGCAAGGCTGGTCTTCTTGGCGGCGGCGGCGCGGGTGGAGATCCCGCATACTCGCCGGAGGGCAAGATCGGCTCGGGCTTGATGCCCGCAGTGTTCGGACAGGCCGGTATCGAGCATATGCGTCAGTACGGCACCACGATGGAGCACTTCGCCAAGATTTCGGTGAAGTCGCATAAGCACGCGACCAGGAACCCGTTCTCGCAGTATCGCAACGAGGTATCGCTCGAGGACGTGATGAACGCCCGGATGGTTGCCTATCCGAACACTCTGTACATGTGCTGCCCCACGGGAGACGGTGCGGCGGCTGCGATCCTGGTTTCGGAGGACAAGCTGAAACAGCTCGCGGGCGGACGCAAACGCGCGAAGGTTGCGGCATCGATCCTGACCTCCGATCCGTGGACCGAACGCGACCTGACCTTTCCCGACGTGAGCACGCTGACCCAACGCGCGGCGAAGCTGGCGTACGAGAAAGCCGGCATAGGGCCTGAAGATATCGCGCTGACCGAGCTTCACGATTGCTTCGCGACGGCGGAACTCGTCCACTACGAGAACCTTTTCCTGTGCAAGAAGGGCGAGGCGGGCAAGTTTATCGACGAGGGCGGCGGCGTGCATCCGAACCTCGGCGGCAAGTCGCCCGTCAACGTATCGGGCGGGTTGCTCTCCAAGGGGCATCCGCTGGGCGCGACGGGCGTGGCGAATATATGCGAGGTCGTGTGGCATTTGACCGGTGACGAGCGCGCCAAGGAACGTCAGGTTCCGAATGCAAAGGCGGGTCAGGCGCACGTTATCGGTCTTGGCTCAGCCTGTACGATCAATATTCTTACGGTTTAAGGATCGCGCATCCGACAGACGGCACTTTTGAGGAGGGGCCGCCTTCGGGCGGCCCCTTCATTTTGCGAGGATGCGTCGACCAGGCGAGAAGTTAAAGTAGTGCATCAATTTACGCGATTGAGAGGATTCCAGGATCTCATTGGTCCCGGTGCGCGCACGGTCAGCCTCGTCGAGGAGCGCGCCCGCGCTATCGCCGAAGCTCATGGCTTCCGTGAGATTCGCGTGCCGATGCTTGAGCGCGCCGATTTGTATCAGCGAACCAGCGGCGAAACCTCAGATATCGTCGAAAAACAGATGTATGTGTTCACCGATCGCGACGAGGCGGAGACGCAGGTCGCATTGCGCCCGGAAGGGACCGCGGGCGTCGTCCGCGCCTATATCGAAGCCGGTCTCGATCGCAGCGATCCTGAGCAACGCTTCTTTTACGGCGGTCCGATGTTCCGTCGCGAGCGTCCGCAGAAGGGGCGCTACCGGCAACATCATCAGTTTGGCGTCGAGGTCTTCGGGCGCGCGGACGCCGCATGTGATGCGGAACTGCTGGTATTGATCGACGAACTGCGATGCGATCTCGGCCTGGAACTGCGTTTCGAGATCAATTCGATCGGCGACCAGACCTGCCGTCCGTCTTTCCGTGAGGCCGTGTATCGATTTGGAATTGAACACGAAAAACAGATCTGCGAGGACTGCAAGCGGCGCATCAGGACGAATCCGCTGCGTCTGCTCGACTGCAAGATCGACGCGGAACTCACCAAGAGCGCGCCACGCAGCGCGGACTATCTATGCGATCCGTGTCGCGCCCATTTCGGTCTTGTCAAAGAATTGCTTGATGCAGCAGGAGTAGCGTACGTCGAGAATCCCCGCCTTGTGCGCGGACTCGATTACTATTCGCGCACAACCTTCGAAGTGATTTCAGCGTCGCTAGGCGCGCAAAGCACCGTTGTCGCTGGCGGACGCTACGACGGCCTCGTGGAGGCGCTCGGCGGAGCGCGGGTCGCGGGAATCGGATTCGGGATCGGGCTCGAGCGCGTTGCGCTGGCTGTGGAAGCGGCCGGCAAAACTTCCGTGCGCAGGCCGGATGCGGCGATAATCGCGCTGGGCGCGGCGGCGACCCGGAAATCATTCGAGCTTGCGCGTTCGATGCGCGCGGCTGGGCTCGCGGTCGAATCGATGTCGCCGGAGCGCAAGCTCAAGGCGCTTCTCTCTCGCGCCGACAAGCTGGGCGCACGCTTTGCTGTTATCATTGGAGAAAATGAAATCGCCAGAGGCGTTGTGGTGCTGCGCGATCTCACGAACTCCACGCAATCCGAGGTTGCGGAAAACGCCGTCGCCGATGAGGTTCGCAACGCATCCAAGTCCTAGGAACGCGCTATTTCGCGCGCCAATGCTCAAAGGTATTCTTCCGTAGTTACACCGATGAACGATTCGAAATATTCACCGCTCCCTCCGTGGAGCCGCACCGATTATTGCGGAGCGTTGCGCGCCTCGGACGCGGGCCGCGATGTCGCGCTGTTTGGATGGGTCGCATCGCGACGCGACCACGGGCGCCTGATTTTTATCGACCTTCGCGACCGTGAGGGTCTCGTCCAGCTGGTTTTCAATCCCGAGCGCGATGCGGCGTCGCACGCCGTTGCGGAGACCGTGCGGCCTGAGTTTTTTATAGCCATTCGAGGCAAGGTCGTCGCGCGAAGCGAGGGCACCGTCAATGCCGAACTGCCGACGGGAGCGATCGAAGTATCAGTACGCGAGTGCGAGATTCTCAACAGCTCGCCGCCGCCGCCGATTCCGCTCGATGGCGAAGGCGCCGCCGAGGATCTGCGCCTGAAATATCGCTACTTGGATTTGCGTCGCACGGACATGCAACGCAACATCCGCAACCGCCATATCGCGGTCAAAGCTGTCCGCGACTATCTCGACGGCGAAGGTTTCATCGAAATCGAAACGCCGATTCTTTGGAAATCGACTCCAGAGGGCGCCCGCGACTACCTGGTTCCGAGCCGCGTCAATCCCGGTCGCTTCTATGCGCTGCCGCAATCGCCGCAGTTGCTCAAGCAGCTTCTGATGGTCGGCGGATTCGATCGATATTTTCAAATCGCGCGATGTTTCCGCGACGAGGACCTGCGCGCGAACCGACAGCCGGAGTTCACGCAGATCGATCTCGAAATGACCTGTCCGCGACCGGAAGACGTAATGCGGGTGGCCGAAGGGATGGTGGCTGCTGCATTCCAGCGCGTGCTTGGCGTCGAAATCGAGCGGCCGATGATGAAGCTGACTTTCGCCGAGGCGATGGATCGGTTTGGAATCGACAAACCTGACATGCGCTTCGCAATGGAACTGCGCAATCTCACCGACGCGTTCAAAGGAACAGCGTTCAAGGTGTTTGCCGACGCGCTCGCGCGCGACGAGCGCGTTTACGGCATCGCGCTTCCGGCGGAGCATCAGTTGAGCCGCCGCGAAATCGACGAGATGACGGCGGCGATTAAGGCGCGCCACGGCCTCGGTCTCGCGTACGCGAAGATAAGTTCCGAGGGATGGCAGGGACCTGTCGCGCGACATATCGGCGACGCTGAGAAAGCCCTGGTTTTCACGAAGCTTTCCGCCGCGGTGGGCGATACGATTCTGATGGTTGCGGGCGATCCTGCGAAGGCCCGTCCGGCGCTCGGAGAAATCCGGCTTCAGCTCGGCGATAAATTCGACATGCGCAAGACCGGCGCACTCAAGTTTCTCTGGATCGTCGATTTTCCGCTGTTCGAATACGACAGCGATGCGCGCCGCCTCGTAGCTGTGAACCATCCGTTTACGGCGCCGCATCCTGACGATCTTCACATGCTCGACAGCGAGCCTCTCAAGGCGCGCGCGCTCGCCTACGATATGGTTCTCAACGGTGAGGAAATGGGCGGCGGATCCATCCGTATCCACAGTCGCGAGCTTCAGTTCAAAGCGCTTGAACTGCTCGGGCTGACGCGCGAAGAAGCGCAGGATCGTTTCGGATTCCTTCTCGAAGCGCTTCGCTACGGAGCGCCTCCGCACGGTGGATGCGCGTTCGGCGTTGATCGGCTGTGCATGATGCTGTGCGGGACGGATTCGCTGCGCGATGTTATAGTGTTTCCGAAGACTCAGAAGGCTGTCGATCCGATGAGCGGAGCGCCTTCGGAAGTCGACGCCCGGCAGCTTCGTGAGCTTTCGATCAAGGTGACGGCATGAGGATTCGTCGATCGATTTCCGCCGCCGCGGTGCTCGTTTTGACCATCGGGTTGAGCGGGTGCCTTCCCGTTATCACAAGCACCGCCGAAAAGACCGTCGATCAGGCGAAAGAGTTCGTTCCCAGTTCAAACCTCCGTGCGCATGCCGTTCCTTCAATCAAGCAGGTGAAAATCAGTCGTATCGCGGTAATGCCGGTTGCATCCGACGTCGGGCCTGAAGTGATCGTGGCAGACGGCGGACCCGAGGCGGTCACTGCGGAGCTTTACAGCCAGGCTGCGATCGCCGGCGGATGGGAAGTCGTCGCGCAGGACGACGTTACGCGCGCGATGCAGAAGCTTCCGCCAACGACCCCCGCCAATCTGGACGAGAACGCGCTTAAGCTCGGTCACGATCTTTCTGTTGACGGCGTTTTGTACGGCGAATTGACGCAGTACAAGGAGAGGGTCGGGCTCGACTACGCGGCACAATCGCCGGCGTCGGTCGCCTTCACACTCAAGTTCGTCGACATGGCGACCAAGCAGATAATATGGTCGGCGAAGTTCGCCAAACAGCAGAAATCGCTTTCACAGAACTTTCTGGATCTCGTCAACTTCGTTCAGCAGAAGGCGCGATGGGTGCGTGCGCACGAGATCGCCCAGGAAGGCGTTCAGGAAGCGGTCAACAACCTTCACAACGATCTGAACCTCACGGCAAATGTCGAAAGATTCGAAACCGGAACCTACGAACAGCTCAAGTCCGGCCAGCAGCGCTACAACGGCAGCGCGAGAGGCATTTACTAGCGTCCGGCGTTGAAAACACGACCGCTGCCTCCGGTCTTTTCATTACTCCCAGGGCGAACGCGACTTCATTCGAAGCGCCTCGGCAACCGCAGGATGCGCGATATGGCCGTCGTACGTGTTGAGGCCGTGGCGAATCGCTTTGTTCGCCTGTCCAGCCTCAAGCGGTCCTTTGTCTGCCACTTCGAGCGCGTAGAGCAACGTTGCGTTCGTAAGCGCGTACGTCGAAGTATGCGGCACCATCGCAGGCATGTTCGTCACGCAGTAATGGACGACATCGTTTCGGATGTATATCGGGTCCGCGTGAGTCGTCGGATGCGAAGTCTCGGACATTCCGCCCTGATCGATTGACAGATCGACGATCACAGCGCCGGGCTTCATTCGCGCGACCATCTTCGACGTGACGAGCCGTGGAGTACGCGCGCCCGGCAGGAGCACCGATCCGATTATCAGATCCGAACCCAGCAATTCATCTTCCACAGTCGCGCGCGTCGACATCAGCGTTACCGCGCTTGTGTCGAGAATGTCGTTGAGATACCGCAGCCGAATCGGATTGACGTCGAGTATGCTCACTTCCGCCCCGACTCCTGCCGCGATACGGCACGCGTTGAGTCCTGCGGTACCTCCTCCTATCACTGCAACGCGCGCCGGCCTGACTCCCGGTGCTCCGCTGAGCAGCACGCCGCGTCCGCCGTTGCGCGCCTGAAGACACCATGCTCCGACCTGGATCGCGAGGCGCCCTGCGACTTCGCTCATCGGTGCAAGCAGAGGGAGACTGCCGTCCTCAAGTTCGACGGTTTCGTATCCAAGCCCCGCGACGCGACGTTTGAGCATCTCAAGCGTGAGGTTCCGATCTGCGGCGAGATGCAGGTAGGTGAATACCACGAGACCCGGGCGCAGGTAGCGGAACTCGGTGGGCTGGGGCTCCTTGACTTTGAGGATCATCGATGCGCGCCGCCACACTTCGGGAGCGCTTGCGATCGATGCGCCCGCTCTGCGATACGCCTCATCGGAAAATCCGCTGCCCAGTCCCGCGCCACGCTGCACGATGACGCGATGACCGTGCGAGCGCATCGCAGCCGTCCCGGCCGGCGTCAATGCAACGCGTCTCTCGTCGGGTTTGATCTCAGTAGGAACGCCAACGATCATCCCATCTCCTTTTCGTGCCCGCGTCGAAGGCTAAACGGGTCCGCAAGATTCTCCTTTGCCACCGCACGATTCATAGCCCCATCCCCCGCGCAAGTCATCATCGCGCTTCAAGTCAACAGTTGTCGCATGATCGAAATGCGATTCAAGACGCGGGGGAACTTGACAACAGTTGCGCTGCCGCGCTTGATGAAATGACGGTCGCCGCGGGTCCGGCGATCAGATGTGAGGGCGCAGCAGGCGTCAAATTTCGCGGAGGACACATGGAGATCCCGCGGGGACTCAAATATTCGAAAGAACACGAATGGGTGATTACCGAAGAGTCGATCGCGATCATCGGAATCACCGATCATGCGCAGGAGCAGCTTGGCGAAATCGTTTACGTCGAGTTGCCCGCAGTTGGCGACAAGGTCAGCAAGGACGATCCGTTCGGCGTTATCGAATCCGTCAAAGCCGTTTCCGACATCTACGCTCCCGTGAGCGGAATGGTGGTGGAGGTCAATGAGGACCTCCCGGAAAGCCCCGAAACCGTGAACGAGGATCCTTACGGCGACGGATGGCTGATCAAAGTTCGGATGAACGATGCGTCCGATCTGGACGACTTGATGGACGGCGACGAATATAAGGAAATGCTCGCGCGCGAGCAGGAATGAGAATCCTAGCTCCGCGCCGCGCCGGCCGAAGTTGATTCGGCGGCGGCAGCCCTGGAGACGAACATCGCGAAACTTCCGACCTGCGCCGGTGGATTTATGATCACCGTCATGAACCGCGTCGTATGACCCGGCGCAAGCACGAAACTCTTCTGCGGCTCCAGATTCTGCAGAAACTCGATCTCGTGCGGCGTCATCTCGGCCAGCATCCTCTGCGACAACGAATTGCCGCAATAAACCATCGCGCTCGAAATGTCGCGGCCGTGCGCATCGCGCAACCGCACCGCGACCTGGATGACGTGCATCGGGGTATCGGAGTTGTTGGCTGCGGCAGCGCTGATCACGAGCGCGGATTGTCCATCCTTGAGCCGCATGTATTCGCCTTTGACGTCGCCGAGCGTTACCTGGTTTTCCAGAGGAATGCTCACAGCGAACTCGGTGCCAAAGACCGGAAGTTGTCTCATCAGCTCGGCGCTCGCCGTCGGCGTCCCGCAAATTACGAGGCTGGCGGCGGCAAAAGCGAGGGCTGTCAGGAAAAAAATCAGGATGAAAAAACCCGACGAATGAAGCCTGGCGCGCTCGGCGTAGCCGATATCGTCTGCCCCGTCGGAGCGCGAGGGTCGCGCGGCGCCACGGCTGCGGAACTCGGACGTCGGTGGCGGCTGCGGTTCCGCCTTCCGTCGCGCGATTATACGTTCGATATGCGCCGGTTCCTCGCGTTCATCCTCGAGACCGACCCGCCATCGCTCGCTGGCTTCATTGCTGGCGAGCGAGTTAGCCGCAGGCGGCTCGGGGTCGTCATTCGGCGAAAACGTTGGGCCGCGAACCGGGGTTTCTTCCGCAGGCTCGTCGCCCAGCGACGGTCCGTCATCGTCCTGCTGAAAATCGAACGAAAGATTCTCGCCGGTTTTCGGGCGTTCGGCCGTCTCGCGGGAGAAAGGGCGATCGAGAGGATTTGCCCGGTCATCAGCAGGCGCGGCTTCGGTTTCCTCACGCGACGGGATCACGAGATCGTCGGTCGGATTGTGCGTCCGTGCGGGCGTAGGTGGGTGCCCCGCGACAGGTTCTTCGAAGATCGACGGCTGGATAGCGCCGCGGGCAGGTGGTTCGTCGCGATGAGGCGCCTCGCTCGGAGCCTCAGAAGTGCCTTCGTCACGCGATTTGGATTGCTCGGCTTTCGCGCGGCCGGCCACATCGGCAATCCCGGAATCAGAGGGCGAAGGAGCACGTCGCGGTTGCGCGGCGGGCGTTTCTTTGGCGGAGGACGTGCGTCGGGGCGGAATCGACGACGCAGTGAAGACGTGACCGCATCGAGAACACTTGAACGTGGGATTGTCGTCAGGAAGCACCCGCTCGTCGATTCGATAGCGGGTATGACAACTCGTGCACTTTATTTCGATCGTCGCCACGCCTCTCCACCCCAGTTTAAGGTTAGCACAGGCAAACAGCCCCACGCATCAAGGGGTCCTCGTGCGGTCGGTGACCTGGAAATTCGCGGCACTGCCGGTTCGTGATGCGAATCGCGCTGCTCAACCGTCGTTTCGATCCGCATGGCGGAGGCACGGAACGCGATTTGATCATAACCGCGCGGATTCTCGCCCAAGCTGGTCACAGCGTTGCCATTTACGCTTCGGAAACTAGGGGCGATTCGCGCGAGTTCGAGTTCAAACGCATTGGACTTCGCGGTCTCGGACGAGCGTTAGGCCTGCTTAGCTTCGCGTATGCTGCCCCGTCGATGGCGCGGCGCGATGGAGTCGATCTCATCGTGAGTTTCGCGCGCGTCGTCGGTGCGGACGTTCTTCGATCGGGCGGAAGCGCGCACATGAGCTATATGCGCGCCGCCCGACGATGGGTGAGTCCGGCGAGGTCGTTCGCGATGAGACTTTCGCCGTACCATCGGATCCAGATGCACATCGAACGCGCGGGTTTCACGTCGCCCGAGCTCAAGCTGGCCATAGCGGTATCGAATCTCGTGCGCGATGACTTAATCACCCAGTTCGGCCTTGCTGCGGAGAAAGTCGTGACGGTCTATAACGGCGTCGATAGCGAGCGCTTCCGACCCGCGGCTGACGAAACCACGCGACACGAAGTCCGCAGGAAATTCGGCATACCGGATGACGTGCGCCTCGTCGTGTTTGTCGGCAACGGCTTCGGCCGCAAGGGTCTGGGCTGCCTAATCGAGGCGTGGCCAAGGGCGCGACACGATGCGCATCTCCTGGTGGTCGGCAGCGATCGCACCGCAGCCTCGTTTCGTAGGCGCGCCGACCGGCTTGGCGTCGGCGAGCGGACGCATTTCGCAGGTTCGCAATCGGCCGTCGAGCGAATCTTCCAGGCCGCGGACGCATTCGCGATGCCCTCGATGTTTGAGCCGTTCGGCAACGTCGTGCTTGAGGCGATGGCGTCGGGACTGCCGGCCGTCGCGAGCACGGCGTGTGGTGTCGCCGAGGTGATGCCGCGTGAGTTCGCCAATCTGATCGTGAGCAATCCGACTGACGCAGATGAGGTTGCGTACGCCGTCAACGAAGCCTGCAGCATGCGCGGGCCGGTGGGCGAAATCGCTCGTGCGACGGCGGAGCGCTTCACCTGGGACGCTTACGGAAAGCGACTGGTGGAAGTGCTCGAATCAATCCGTTGAGCGACGGCGAAACCCGTCCAGCATTCCACGCGCGACCGCATACCGGCGTTCCTCGCGAGCGTTACGCTCAATGTTGGCGCCCACCGCCTTCGCGATCGCGAGTCGGACGGCTCCAATCGCGCATTTCGATGCGACCTCGACGATGCCGTGCTCTTCGTGAAGCATCCGACATCGTCCGCGTTCGCGCGCAATTCGGATGTATCTCTCGCGATCGGCGCGCGCCGGATCGACCTCGTGATAGACGAGCGCTCCGGGGCAGTATCCGATTCGATAGCCGTGGCGTCGCAAACGCACCGACATCTCTGTTTCTTCCTCGTGGCCGCACGCGCCCGGACCTAATCGTTCGTCGAAACCGCCAACCTGCGCGAGCGCGGACGAGCGAAAAGCCATGTTCGCGCCGAGCACGCCCCGAACTTCGATAACTGCCGAGCCGTGATCGGAGATGGGAAGGTCGAGATAGGGCCACATCGCGCCGGCTTTGGCGATCGGATCTTCCGCGGCGATAATTCTGCCCTTCATCGCGGCGAACTCCGGATGCGTGGCGAAAAATTCCTCGACGCGATCCAGATAGTCGGCCGCCACCGTCAAATCGTCGTCAAGGAATATTTTGATTTCGCCGCTCGACCGGGCCATCGCCGCGTTCTGGGCACGGCACTTGCCGGGTCGCGGATCGTGGATGTGTGCTAAAATTGGAACGTCGGAAGGAACAGGCGAGGGCGCTTGGGTCCCGTTATCGGCAATCAGGATTTCGCGATCGGGATTTAGCTGGGCCTCAAGCGATTCAAGCAGCTTCGTGAGCGAGGCGTCACGGGCGTGCGTCGCGATTATGACGGAAAGCTTCACCCGCTTTATCTCCGGGTTCAGCAATACCGTGCCGACCGCCCGCTTGAAACACCGACGCGGGCCGGATAAATCCTGTAGTTCCCCGACACGCGAGAGTGGCGGAATGGCAGACGCGCAAGGCTCAGGACCTTGTGGGCGCAAGCTCGTGGGGGTTCAAGTCCCCCCTCTCGCACCAAAACGAATTTCGTAGAGCCTGATCCGATAGCGCGATCGATGCGCTTAGCGTTGCGTTTCCTACGGCGTGCCGCCCGAGCTGGCCCCGCCCGAGGACGCATCGCTTGAGGGCGCCGCCTCACCCGCGGGGGGCGGCTCGCCACCGCCCATCTGCGCGGGAGGCATCGATTCCGGGCCCGGCGCGTGGCACCCAGCGACGTCAGATTCGCTCACGCCCAGCGCGGACGCGATTTGCGCATTCGATTGTCCTGCCTGCGACTGCAGCCTGACGATATTGCAATCGACATGCGATCCGCCGACTGCGCCGCATCCTGCCATCGCGCCGGCGAACAGGAGAGCTCCTGCTGCGGCGATTAGTCCCGTGTTTGCCCCACGCTTCATCGAAAACCTCCCAAGTCCCCGCGGCTTTGCGGTGAAAGCTCAAAAAGTGCTCGCACGATAATATTCAACTACAGATGCTTTACAAGTCCGAAGCTGGAGGCTCCCATCGGATACCGCCCCCGTCTTGAATGGATGCCATCCCTCTTGTCTACTTGGGATTCCAGCTAATTTTGATTAATTCGCGAGGCACGCACGCTTTGGAACTGGCCAAGACATTCGATCCCAAATCGGCACAAGAGAGGTGGTTTCAGCGCTGGATTGACCTCGGATACTTCCGCGCCGATCCCTCGCGCCCCGGCGACGCATTCTCGATTGTAATCCCGCCGCCCAACGTTACCGGCCAGCTCCATCTCGGACACGCCCTCGATAACACTCTGCAGGACGTGATCGTGCGTACGCGCAGGATGCAGGGATACAACACGCTCTGGATTCCCGGCACCGATCACGCCGGAATTGCGACGCAGAACGCCGTCGAAAAAGACCTCGCAAGGCAGGGCAAAAATCGCCATCAGCTCGGACGCGAAGCATTCGAAAAACGGGTATGGGAATGGCGCGAGGTTTACGGCGGACGCATCCTCAATCAGCTTCGCCGCCTCGGCGCCTCGTGCGATTGGAGCCGCGAACGCTTCACTCTCGACGAGGGGCTTTCGCGCGCCGTCAACGAGGTCTTCGTCCGGCTGTTCAACGAAGGCCTCATCTACAAGGATCGCAAGCTCATCAACTGGTGCCCGCGATGCGAGACCGCGCTCTCCGATCTCGAAGTCGATCATCACGAGGCCAAGGGCCACCTCTGGTATATCCGATATCCGTTCGAGGACGGCTCGGGCAGCGTGATCGTCGCCACGACCCGCCCCGAGACGATGCTTGGCGACACGGCTGTCGCCGTAAACCCTGATGACGAGCGATATCGCGGTCTGGTTGGAAAGCGGATCCGACTGCCGCTCACGAAACGAACGATCCCGCTGATAGCCGACGGCGCGGTGGACAGCGCATTCGGCACCGGAGCGGTCAAAATCACCCCCGGACACGATTTCAACGACTTCGAGATCGGGCGGCGGCATCATCTGGACCAGATCTCCGTGATGGATACTCGCGGACGGATGAACGAAAACGCGGGCGACTATCGCGGGATGGATCGCGAAGCCTGCCGCAACGCCGTCGTCGAGGCTCTCAAGAACCAGGAACTGCTCGACAAAATCGAACCGCATGGGCTCTCGATCGGCGTGTGCTCGCGATGCGACACCGTGGTCGAGCCGATGCTCTCCGAGCAATGGTTTGTGCGCGTCAAGCCGCTCGCCGAGAAGGCGATCGCAGCAGTCCGTAACGGCGACACGAAATTCTTCCCGAAGTTCTGGGAGAACACCTTTTTCAACTGGATGGAGAACATCCACGACTGGTGCATCTCGCGCCAGTTATGGTGGGGCCATCGGATTCCGGCATTTCGATGCCAACGATGCGACTATCTGATGGTCGTCGCCGTGCGTCCGCCGAAATGCGACGAATGCGAGGGCACCGATATCGTTCAGGAAGAGGACGTGCTCGATACCTGGTTCAGTTCCGGGCTGTGGCCGTTCTCGACGCTCGGATGGCCCGAAGAAACCGCCGACTTCAAGCGCTACTATCCGACCAGCCTGCTCGTGACCGGCTTCGACATCATCTTTTTCTGGGTCGCCCGCATGATGATGTTCGGGATCTGGTTCACGGGCGAGGCGCCGTTCCGTCACGTCTACATCCATCCGCTGGTGCGCGACAAATACGGCAAGAAGATGACGAAGTCGCGCGGCAACGTGGTCGATCCTCTCGAATTGATGGATCAATACGGCACCGATGCGATGCGCTTCACGCTGGCGCAGCTTTCCGTCCAGGGACGCGACGTTATCTTGTCCGACGATCGTCTGGCGGCGTCGCGCGCGTTCGCGAACAAGATATGGAATGCCGCGCGCTTCCTGATGATGAATCTCGAAGGCGCGCCGCAGCCGATTCCCGCCGTCGAGCCGGAGCGACTGGGACTCGGCGAGCGATGGATTCTCGAACGACTCGACGAGGTTATCGCGAAAGCGACCGCTGCGATCGATGCGTATGAGTTCAACGTCGCCGCGATGGCCGTTTATCAGTTCATTTGGCGCGAGTTCTGCGACTGGTACATCGAGTTGTCCAAGGAATCGCTTAATGCAGGAGGCGACGCACAGGCCGGCGCGCGATACGTCCTGGTCCGATGCTTCGACCAGATGTTGCGCATCCTCCATCCCTTCATGCCGTTCGTCACCGAGGAACTGTGGCAGGTGATTCGACCATATATCGGCGAATCGAATCTCGCAGAGCATCTCGTGGTCGCGAAGTTTCCGATCGCATCGGGCAAGGAGTATCTCAGCGCCG
>Ga0335069_10004244_pt1 | contig 21365 bp, 17 predicted proteins | sample Lox_Sample_11_FD_206714 | JGI IMG/M metagenome (GOLD analysis project Ga0335069, IMG submission 206714) | Soil microbial communities from Loxahatchee National Wildlife Refuge, Florida, United States - Lox_Sample_1.1 | ecosystem: Environmental > Terrestrial > Soil > Wetlands | place: USA...
TCAATATCGTGCAAGGTCCGTTCTTTCAGGGGAGGGGTGGTGAGGGGGTGGTGGGCCTTGTATGGTCCGGCGGGCATCCCGTCCACGCACTGCTTAATGATCTTCAAGCTCTGACGCATCTCTTCAACACGCAGCACGGCCCTGGCGTAGCAGTCACCACCGGTCCCTACAGGCACATCAAATTCGAATTGATCGTAGCCCGAATAGGGCCTTTTTTTGCGAAGGTCCCATTCAAGGCCGCAGGCCCTGAGGTTGGGACCGGTTACGCCCCACTCAATGGCCTCTTCAAGGGTGTACCGGCCTACACCCTGTGTACGCATCTTGAACAATCTGTTCTTGAGCACTAATCTTTCCAGCTCTATGATCCTCGAAGGCATATAGCTCAAGAACTCTCTTATGAGTTCGTCCCATCCTTCGGGCAAATCCTCGGCCACGCCGCCGATGCGGAACCATTCGGGATGCATGCGTCCTCCGCAGATAGCCTGGATAATATAGAGGATGCGTTCCCTATCGTTAAACGTATAGAAAACTGGTGACATGGCCCCCGTATCCTGGGCGAGGGTACCGTAAAAAACCAAGTGGCTCGCGATGCGAAAGAGCTCCGCCACCATTATGCGGACCATCTTCGCCCTGTCAGGAACCTCAATTCCGGCCATCTTTTCAACCGCAAGAACATAGGGAAAATTGTTGAGAGACCCGGCCAGATAGTCGATCCGGTCCGTATAGGGGATGTAGGTGTGCCAGGTCTGTCTCTCCCCCATTTTTTCGGCGCCGCGATGATGATAACCAATCTCGGGTACGGCGTCGACGATCTCTTCACCGTCCAGCTCCAACACAATGCGGAACATGCCGTGCGTGCTTGGGTGGTTAGGTCCCACGTTGAGGAACATAAAATCTGTATCGCGTCCGTGTCTCTTCATGCCCCAGTCCTCGGGGTGGAAACAGAGCGCTCGCTCTTGTTCTTCCGCATCCAGGTTGGACATGTGGAATGGCGCTCCCTCGGTGGCCCTCGCCGGATGGTCCTTGCGAAGCGGGTGTCCGTTCCAGGCAGAGGGCATGAGGATCCTTCTTAGACGCGGGTGGCCTTCAAAGTCGATACCGAACATGTCCCACGCCTCACACTCATACCAATCCGCAGAAGGCCATATAGAAGTAACGCTCGGGACTGAAGGCTTCTCCGTATTCAAAGGAACCTTGATGCGCAGGTCCTGGTTTCTCTCATAAGAAATCAGGTGATAAACCATGGTGAACACGCTTTCCGGTTGTTGACCCCTATGGATCCGTCCGCGCTCATCGATGGCCGTGAGATCATAGAGTACCTTATAGGGCATCTCTGCCTCGGCCTTCACATAGTTCAGCACGGAGGCGAGATCTTTCCTATTAGCCCAGAGGGTGGGAATGTTGTCTAATGTGGACTGCTCATAGAGGATGGCCTGAGCGAAACGCCCGTTAAGCTCAGATGCAATGGCCTGGTCTAAATTCATATGGTCGAGTGGGCTTAAGGACGAGGTGGATTCGTCCGAAATATTGAAGGATTGCAGTTGAGCGCAGTGCTCGATATCCACCTGTGGCCGAATCTGCCCAGGTATCGTACCGAATTATTGGTTTTAGACCTCATCGGGTGCAGGAAAAGTGGTGGCCGACCCCCGGGATGCACGCTTCACATCCCTGAATACCGGTCGGCCCGGTCTTTGCCTTTGTCTTACCTCTGACAGCCAGGTGAGAGGCCTCTTTTCCGATCCGACAGCGTCACGGAGAAGCAAAAGCCCTTCCATAAAAGCGTACGGGCTCGGAGGACAGCCCGGAATATAAACATCTACAGGAAGAAATTTGTCTACCCCTTGAACCACACTGTATATATCGTACATGCCGCCCGAATTGGCACAGGAACCCATGGAGATTACCCATCTCGGTTCCATGAGTTGTTCGTAGAGCCGCCTGATAACCGGTGCAAGCTTGATAAAGGGCGTGCCCGCAATAACCATGAGGTCGGCCTCTCTGGGCGAGCTGCGGATCACTTCAGCGCCGAAGCGGGCGATATCATATTTGCTCGTAATGCTCGTAGCCATCTCGACATAGCAACAAGAAGGACCAAAATTGAATGGCCAGATGGAGTTCTTGCGGCCCCACGAAATAAGCAGGTCAAGCCTCGATAAGACAAAACTGCCGCAGGTGAGCGACTCGAGTCCCCCCCTCTGAACATGCGTACCGGACGATTTTCCGGTTCCTGTCAGGGACCATTTCATGGCGTATCAGCCGGTCCCGTTTTGTGATCTCGCCGTGCTGGCGCGCTCCAGTTGAGAGCATTCATGCGCCAGAGATAGACCAGGGCGATAAATAAAATGCCTATGAATACAACGGCTTCCATATAGCCCAGCCACCCGGTCTCCCTCACGGAAATTGCCCAGGCAAAAAGGAATACAGCTTCAAGGTCAAAGATAACGAAGAACATTGCGATGAGATAGTACTTCACATCAATCCTCATTCGGGCAGGACCGATGAGTGGCATACCTGACTCATAGGGCTCGTTGGTTGCGCGATCTTTGTGGCGTTCGCCCAGCAGATAGGAAAGGGCTATCATTGAGGCCACCAGCAACACGGTGCCCACACCGTAAAAGACAAAAGGCAAGAGCGAGGTGGAATCAGCGGTTTCTATTGACGCCTCCCGGTTTTACTTCGTTGTCAGTTTTCACGGTCCCCGCTTTTTGGGTCTATCGATGGCGATTTGTCACCCGCGGGTGCCAAAAGTGAACAAGGTACCCCCCTTCGTTACCCCTGTTCCTTTGAGGAAACGCGCCACGTACACGATTGTGCACGTTTAATACTAAGTCCTATCGTCCCCATGTCAAGGATTAGGGTTACGACGCTTTTGAGAGATGGGTATTGTGTGTGGGCAGGCCGTTTATCGTTCGCATTATTCAATCTACGTTGATGCGCGACCAGAGTATCGGTGGAGGTGGCCTTCGTCTTCTACCTCGTGCCGCTCCGCCGCCATGTGATTTGCCACAGGTCGCCGGTTAGCTGAACATCAGGTCGCACCTTTCCCCGTCGGATGACGCACGCTCTCCCGTGATACGGGACGGGATGCTCGCATTTTACGGTGAGTTCACGCGATAGCATTCATTTCGCATCTGGCCGAGCCGCTGCTCAAGGAGGCTCGCCATATTGTAAGGCAGGGAACAGCTATCCTGCTGGTTGTTCTTTCTGCAGTAGTCGTTCCAAGTCCATTGGTACTGATTGGTGGCGTTCTGGAGACAGTCGGAGAGGGCCTTGTTGCGGGCCTCGGCCATCTCCTGGGAACGCTTTTTGCGTTCCGCGGCTTCATCCTGGAGACGTCTCTCAATCTTCTCTTTTTGTTCCTGAATATCTCTATTGGCCGCCTCCACTTTCTCATTGAGCTCGCGCCTTCGCCGCTCTCTTTCCCATTGTTCTTCTATGGCTCGGTCTTTCATCCTGTTGATCTCATCCGTGGGCATCTGTGTCAGCTCTTCAAGTTTCTTCGTCTCGCGCGCCATGGCCTGATTGAGTTCAGCATCGCTCATCTGTGCCTTCTTCTCAATGTACGGCCTCACATCATTGATTGCGATGGCAAAACCGATGCCCTCGATAGCCACATTGGCCAGTTTTAGGAAATTGATCCCCACAACCTCTCCGCGTGTGTTGACGAGAGGGCCGCCGCTGTTCCCGGGATTGATCGCCGCATCGGTTTGTATAATCTCCCCCTGAAGAAATGGAACCGTTCTCCTGGTCGAACTGATGATACCTTTAGTAAAGGAGAAATCGAGGTTGAAAGGAGCTCCGGCGGCGATGACCGTGTCCCCCTCCGCGCATCTGGCGCTGTCACCCAGGCGGAGGGGCTCGTAGATACGATTTGCGGTTGCCTTTATCAGGGCGAAGTCCCTCTGTTCGTCGAGCATCACAAGATTCACATCTGTCTGAAATCCATCGGAGAATATTGCGGTTGCGGTCTTTTCTCTCATAACATGCGCGTTCGTGACGATATAGCCTTGTTTGTCCACAACAAATCCCGAACCGGTACCCGAACTACCTACGTGGATGGTGACAATCGACGGTTTTATCCTCTTAATGATAGAGGCGCTGTCAAGGTCGCCCTTGGGAGCTGAAGCAATCATGACGAATGGACGGCCGAAGTACGCAAGGCCTGCTGCCAGGGCGACGAGGATAAGAAGAGTGGCGATCAAGAGGGGAAGTCGCAGGGAGCGCGAAGACGGACGGTCAGACGAATCGACGACCCTGGAACGAGTTGCATCCGGGCTGATCGTTTGCCGTGGGGGATCTGTTTGAGAGGGGCTCCGAAGCGCTTCGGGGGATAATCCTTCCGATCTGTCAGGCACGTGCTCAGCTTTGAGGAAGTTGAGGAGATAATCATGCGCCCAAAGGATTTCCTTGGATTGATCCCATGGTATAAGTCCCTGATGAATCTTCTGGGTGAGGCGCTGATACGAAAGCTCAACGTCCTCTATGCCGGCGTCCTCGGATAGGCCTATTATCTGGTAGCATCTTATAAGGTTAGTATCCATGTCGATTGTCTATTAGCATATTTTATGGGTAACAGGTTATTTGTCAAGCATGGAATTTGGAAAGGGGTGTATGGCGAGCAGTCCTGACGCTAAGAGGCGTGCGTAATGCAAGTTGACATAATATCTATTATCAGCACTAATACCACAGATCGCACTCATTCCGAAAACACCCAACAAATATACCATAGTAGTTTTTGATAGTAACGCAACATCATTGATAATGCACCATAGCTATAACATTCAACTAACTAGAACTAAACCAAACTTGCCACCATACCGGAGCATCTCACAGGGCTAAGACATACTTTTTGATTAGATCCCCGACCTGGCTCGTACCCATTCCCATTTTTCCTGCCTCGAGCGATCTGATGTCCTTGTTTAACGCATACTGCACGCTCTTTTCAATTAACCGCGCGGCCTCACCCTCGCCGAGGAATTCAATCATCATGGCACCGGCAAGTATTCCAGCCAGCGGATTTATAACGTTCTTCCCGGTGTATTTCGGGGCCGACCCTCCGATTGGCTCATACATGGATACGCCCTCCGGATTAATGTTACCGCCACAGGCGATTCCCATGCCCCCCTGAATCATCGCCCCTAAATCAGTAATAATATCGCCGAACATGTTGTCTGTGACGATCACGTCGAACCATTCAGGATTCTTGATCATCCACATGCAGGTCGCATCCACGTGAGCATAATCCGTATGAATTTCAGGATATTCCTTTGCAATCTCATAAAAGGCTCTCTCCCATAGATTGAAAGCATACGTAAGTACGTTGGTTTTCCCGCATAAGGTGAGTTTCCGCTCTTTGTTCCTCTTCTTAGTATACTCAAAGGCAAATCTCAGGCATCGCTCCACGCCCTTTCTGGTGTTAATTGACTCCTGAACCGCCACTTCGTCTTTTGTTCCCTTCTTGAGCGTACCTCCGGCGCCCGCATACAGACCTTCAGTGTTTTCGCGGACGACCACAAAGTCGATCTCCTTGGGCCCTTTGTCCTTGAGCGGAGTATCCACGCCTTCATACAGCGTGACCGGCCTCAGATTAATATATTGATCAAGCTCAAAGCGTGTCCTCAATAGGATCTCTTTTTCAAGTATCCCCGGGGTAACACCCGGATGGCCGATTGCGCCAAGATATAGAGCATCGTGTTGCTTGAATTCGCTGAGAATTCCCTCAGGCAGCGTCTCCTTCGTCTTGAGATAACGCTCGCCGCCTATATCGTATTGTGTGTATTTGAGTTTGAATCCAAGCCTTTCTGAGGTCGCATTAAGAACTTTAATCCCTTCGGCTATGACCTCGGGTCCTGTCCCATCGCCGGGTATTACGCCAATATTGTATTCCTTCGTCATACTTCTCCTCCTATAAATATGGCATAAAAAGCGCCTTCTTACCGATATCACTCCGGAATTGCATGCCCTCAAATTCTATCTTCGAGACAGCCTCATATACCCTGTCCATCGCCTCTTCGTGCGTTTTGTCCAGCGCCGTCACACAGAGCACCCTCCCGCCGGAGGTATAATATTGACCGTCCACCTTCTTTGTCCCGGCATGAAAAACCATAATATTATCATCTTCTTTCAGGCGATCAAGTCCCTTTATCAATCGGCCTTTTTCGGGTTTTTCAGGGTATCCTTTAGAGGCGATAACCACACAGATAGAGACGCCCTCTTTCCACTCGATCTGCGTGAGAGAACCCAATCTGCCTTCCACGCATGCAGTCAGGATGGGCGTTATATCACTCTTCATTTTGAAGAGTATGGGTTGCGTTTCGGGGTCCCCAAGCCGTGCATTGAACTCTATGACATACGGGTGTCCATCCGACAGCATGAGGCCGCCATAAAGCACCCCTTCGTACGTGACCCCGTTTGCAGCCAGGGCCTTAATTGTCCTCAGCATGATAGATTCTCTGATTTCTTGTTCCAACTCTTTGGAAATAAATGGAATTGGTGTATATGCCCCCATTCCGCCTGTGTTTGGACCTTTGTCTCCGTCTAAGAGCGGTTTATGATCCTGAGCGGGAAGCATCGGCAGTATGGATGTACCGTCGGTAAATGCGAGATAGGACGCTTCAATGCCCGACAAAAACTTCTCAAACACAACATTGCGGCCTGCCTCGCCGTAGAGGCCTTCGACCATCAGTTTTTTTAAGACGCCTTCTGCCTCCGCCTTCTCCTTTATCACGTAGACGCCCTTGCCGGCGCATAGACCATCCGCTTTCAACACGAATGGGGCCTGAAGTTTATCCAGATACGCCTGCGCTTTGTCATAATCAGCAAAAGTTTCGAAATCGGCCGTAGGAATGCCGTTTTTTCTCATCAACTCTTTTGCAAAAATCTTGCTTGCCTCGATCAGAGCCCCCTTCCGTCTTGGTCCAAAAATTGGTATGCCTCTCTCCTTGAAGGCATCGACAATACCGTTTGCCAACGGATTTTCGGGGCCTACGACCACAAGATCAATCTTCTTGGTCCTCGAGAATTCGATAAGGCCTGCAATATCGCTTAAATCCATCTCAACGCACTGGGCGAGATCCGATATACCCCCGTTGCCTGGTACGGCCCAGATTTGGCTCACCTCTCTGGACTGCGACAGTTTCCAGACCAGTGCGTGCTCCCTGCCTCCGCTTCCGATTACAAGGATCTTCATGGGCTATCCTTTAGCCTTTTCGAGGTACTGAAAAATAGTCCTATCGTAATCCGATGTGATGGAGAATACCTTCTTGGCCAGATAGAACCTGAGTTCTTCGGTGGTTTCGCCATTATGCATCTTCATATCTTCCATTACCCGGGGGTAATCCTGCGGGTCCACCACGACGGTCACGAATTTGAAATTTTTGGCCGCAGCCCGGATCATCGAAGGGCCCCCGATATCGATGTTTTCGATAGCCTCCTCGAAAGAACATCCTTTGCTGATCACTTCTTTGAACGGATACAGGTTTACCACGATCATGTCGATCGGTTTGATGTCAAATGTGGCCATGGCCTTTTGGTGCTCTGCGTTGTTACGGACGTTGAGGATCCCCCCATGTATCTTCGGATGAAGAGTCTTCACCCTGCCATCCATGATTTCAGGGAATCCCGTGTAACTGCTCACCTCCGTGGGGCTCAAACCTATGCTTTCAAGATACTTCTTGGTGCCGCCTGTGGAGAGGATCTCGACGTTATAATTTTTCAGGAGCAGTGCAAGATCAGAGAGATTAGCCTTGCTCGAAACGCTTACCACAGCCCGGTTTATTTTCATATACCCTCCTTTTGTCTAAACGACCCGTCATGTCCCGCTCTAACCTTTGATCAACTTCCTTGCAACTACATATCAACGTCCGGTCCTAAGTCTATATACCTGAAATTGATGCAGGTCTTATACTAAATGTTGGGAGAAGTGTTTGTCAATATCTTTTCCGTTACCTTAAAACCGATTGAGCGAGGCCGAGCACATTCCTTTTATCTTCAAGACTCAAGGCGTCAAATAAAAAGTCTTGCCATCAAAGATATAACTCTTAATGAAACCCTCGTTTTCAAGGCTTTTAAGACGCTCTTTGGCCTTGTGCAAGGATACGCCGGTGATCTTTACGATGTCGTCGAGCGTAAGAGATCTTCTCTTCAGGATGGTCAGCACTCGTTGCGACCAGTTCTCTTCGTCAATTTCCCTCACAGACTTTTCAAAGTTACAAATGATTTCACACGGTTTTCCAAGAAATCTGCACGCCCTGTCGAGCTCTTCCCTGGTCAAGCTCTCTAGCCCCTCTTCTGTCGGAGGCCTTACGACTGTATTGATTTGCACCTTGTCTGCGTTGAGATCCTCAATAACCTTCTTGAATTTCTTCAACTCTTCCTTGTCATCGTTGACATTCTTCATGAGCATGACTTCTAGCCACAATTTGCCCGTGTATTCCTGCCTGAACCGTCTCAAACCATTGAGGATCGCCTCAACCTCTAAGGCCGGATGCGGTCTATTGACGTAACGAAAGAGATCTTCACTCACTGCATCGAGTGACGGAAGTACCACATCAGCAGCCATGAGGTCTCTTCTGACTTCGTCCTCGTAGAGCATAGCGCCGTTCGTGATGACCGAAACGGGAATACTCGTAATCTTCTTTACTTCCCGGATCATAAATCCAATATCTGCGTTTAAGGTAGGCTCTCCCGATCCGGAGAAAGAGATGTGGTCGATGCGGCTGGTTCTTTTCACCTTCTCAGCCACTTCATCGATGATTGTATGGGGGTCAAAAAAACTTTTCCGCGTTATTTCCTTGTCCGTGGTCTTTCCTATCTGGCAATAGATGCAATCATAGGAGCAGTACTTGCTCGGAATTACATCCACGCCCAGTGAAAAACCAAGCCTTCTCGATGGGACCGGACCAAAAACGAATCTCGTCACCAAGAGATAATAAACGATTCGGCCTGAAAAGGAAACACAAAAGCAGGTTCCGGCATGTGTTTGACCTTCTCTTCTGTTGACTTTTGAACCATAATATAATAAAAAAAGAGTCTCGGGCGATTAGCTCAGATGGTTAGAGCGCTGGTCTCACATACCAGAGGTCGTTGGTTCGAATCCAATATCGCCCACCATTCGATGTTCAGGGGGTCCAATGTCAGGACATAGTAAGTGGAGTTCCATCAAGCACAAGAAAGGTGCTGCAGACGCGAAGAGAGGCAAAATATTCACTAAACTCATCAAAGAGATCTCCACGGCGGTGAGAATTAGTGGAGGGGACCCCGAGGCAAACTCCAGACTACGTGATGCCGTAGCACGGGCGAAAGCGGAAAACATGCCCAAAGACAATATAGACAGGGCCATAAAGAAAGGCCTGGGAACCCTTGATGACGGTCAGAGTTACGAAGAGTATACCTATGAAGGCTACGGGCCGGGAGGCGTTGCGGTACTGATCGAAGTACTGACAGACAATAAGAAAAGGACTGCCGCCGAAATCCGTCACATCCTTTCAAGACTCAACGGCAATCTTGGCGAGGCGGGGTGTGTTTCGTGGTTATTCAGCAAGAAGGGCTACATCTCATTCGATAAGAAGTCAGTCGATGGCGACAGGATCATGGAGCTCGCCCTTGATGCGGGCGCAGAAGATATTTCTGAATCTGAAAATGAGGTTGAAGTGACCGTCGAAGTGGCTAACTTCGAGAACCTTAAGAAAGTATTTGATCGGAATGGGATTAAGTATACGGTCGCCGAAATCAGCATGATCCCTCAGAATTCCGTAAAACTTGAAGGGAAGAACGCTGAAACCATGTTGAAACTTATGGAAGCGCTTGAAGACTCCGATGATGTTCAGAACGTGTATGCAAACTTTGATATTTCCATGGAAGAAATGGAAAAACTGAGTAGCTGACCTTCCGGTACCTCTCGCCGCAAGATCTTACGGAAGCTTAATCCTTTTTACCTCTCCGCTCTGTCCGCCGAATTGGACGTCGTTCCCATTGAGAGCCAACTTTACCCCTGCTGCATTACCGATGAGAAGGTCATATTTATCCTGAGCGTTTAACACAACTATGTCCTGAGGGTTGAGCATGAATTCCTTTTTTTCCTTCTCGTCGATCACCACGCTAATCCATGTGCGCTCAAGGCAGGTTATCATGAGCTTCTTTGCTTCCGGCGCCTGGGTCTCGGCTATTCGACCTTCAGGGGCAGCGCGCCCATCTGGCGCAGTATTGCTTGTATCTACGCGAGCGGGCACATGTCCTGCGCCGTTCATCTGTCCGGAAAGGGGCTGCTCTCTGTAGATCTGACTCAGGATGACGAGGCCAACCAGAAGAACAAACGCGAGAGGATAAAGGAGTGCTCTCTTGGACAAACGACTAGGCTTTGGACTGATTTTCTGTTGAATAGGTACTTCCGCCGGCGCTCTGACTACCTCGCTCGCGAGATCGTCAAAGATTTCACCATATACCTCGAGAAGGTGGGCATATTCCTTGACGTAGCCCTTGACGTAGACCTCGTGGGGTAGAAGCTTCCAGTTGCCGGACTCCATGGCATCGAGCAGGGATTTCCGGATGCACAGAGAATGGGATACATCACTCAAGGTAAGGCCTTTGAGCTCTCGCTTTTCCCTAAGAAACTTGCCTATCTTTTCAAGATCGATGGACATGTCCTCGCCTTACGATAATTTCACTTTTCAACGAATCGCGGAGTTACCCCACATTTTTGAGCGCCGATAGTTTAACCGATTCATATTCGGTGTTTATATTTTATATTTTTAGAAATTAATTGCAACACTATTTTTAATTCTATTAGAATAATTGCTTTTTTTCTGTGCTCTTCGTCACACTTATTGTTTATTTCTGCTGAGTAAAGAGGAAAATAGTAACCAAAAGGAGGTATCTACATAAAATAGTGACAAAAACTGCCGTCGGATACGTGTGACCCTGTTATTTTCTAAAGCCCTGCTTGCAGCTAAGACGACACCGCTACTTGACGCCGGCCTGGAATTTCAGGTCCTCCCAGTCTAAATGAACCCTCTCCTGAATTTGAGCGATGATATCATCAGTTAAGTGTCTGAACCTGCCCTGCCCTTTTATATAGTCTGACACCGGCTTGAGTGTATCCGTCTTGTGCGTGATCTTGTATTTTCCGTTCTCGACCTCGTAAAGCGGAAAAAGGCCGGTTTGCACGGCCAATCTGCCGTAGTGAACAGCCTGATCCGATGGTATTCTCCAACCACTGGGGCACACAGAGAGAATGTGAATGTAGGAGGGCCCGTTTACGGTCCTTGCCTTCTTAATTTTGGCCAGAAAATCGAAGGGGTAGGAGGGACAGGCCGTGGCCACATAGGGTATGTTGTGGGCGGCGGCAATCTTGGGCATATTCTTTTTCTGCGTGGACTGTCCGATGCTATTCTTGCCCGGAGGGCTCGTCGTGGTCATGGCCCCATATGGAGTGGACGATGAACGTTGTGTGCCCGTATTCATATAGGCCTCATTGTCCACACAAAGATAGGTGAACTTGTGTCCCCTCTCCAGAGCGCCCGAAAGGGCCTGAAGCCCGATATCGCTCGTGCCTCCATCCCCGGCTATGGCAACCACATGGATATCTTTCTCGGGAATCTTGCCTTTATTCATGAGGATCTTGAGGCCCGACTCCATACCGGAGGCAACTGCAGCCGCGTTTTCAAACGCTACGTGAATCCAAGGAAGGCGCCAACTCGTAAGGGGAAGCGGAGTGGATATAATCTCCATACAGCCTGTGGCCATCGCAAGAACGGTATCCTTGCCGAAGACCTTGAGGGCGAGCCTCAAGGAAAGTATCTCTGCGCAGCCCTGGCAGGCCCTGTGGCCGGATGTGGCGAACTCAACATCAGGCTCATCCATGTACTTTTCGATGCCTTTCATACTCATGCTCTCACCCCTATCACCTGATAATTCTTATCATCTTTTTGCGTCTTCTTGGTCGAGCCGATACTCTTAAAGATTGACCGGAAATCTTCCAGATTAACATCCCGTCCACCGAGGCCGACGATATAATTCGACAATTGGATCTTCAATCCCTTGGTATGGACGAGCGCAGAAATCTCATTGAAGAGTGGCCCATTTGTTGCGCCTCCGGGCATCACTCGCTCGATCACTGCAATCTTCTTTTTTCCCTTAATGGCGGCGGCAAGCTCTTCCTGAGGGAAGGGTCTGAAGAGTCTCAGACTCACGTGGCCCAACTCCTTGCCTTCTTTCTTCAGGTCGTCGATGGTGGTTTTAATATTCTCGTTAATTGCGCCGAGCGATATGAACACCGTATCTGCATTCTCCGTATTATAGGTCTCAACAATGTTGTACTGCCTTCCAAAACGTTTGCCGAAGTCATCCAGCACTTCCTTGACCACGTCCTTTGACTCCCTGATCGCCATTTCCTGGGCGTACTTCGCCTCGGTATAAAGCTCAGGCATGCCGTAGGCCCCCATGGTGACGGGCTTGTCAGGGTGGAGCGTATACAGGGGATTGTAGGGAGGCAGGAACTTATCAACCTCTTCCTGGGTGGGAAACTCGATGGGCTCAATCACATGGCTCAATGAAAACCCGTCGAGATTGACCATGACGGGCAGTAAGACCCGTCTGTCTTCGGCAATCTTGAAGGCCATTATGGTGGAGTCAACCGCTTCCTGGCCGTTTTCACAGAACAGCATGATCCAACCCGAGTCTCTCGCCGCCATGACGTCGGAGTGGTCTCCCCAGATGGATAAGGGCGCTGACAATGCCCGGTTCACCGCAGCCATGACAATAGGAAGCCTGAGGCCAGCTGCGATGAAAAGAATCTCGTGCATAAGTTCCATGCCTTGCGCGCTTGTTGATGTAAAGGTTCTAGCGCCGGTAGCCGAGGCCCCGCAGCAGGCGGACATAGCCGAGTGCTCGGACTCCACGTTGACATAAACGGCGTTTAGCTCCCCATTTGCAACGATCTCGGAGAGATGCTCGACGATATGGGTCTGCGGGGTAATGGGATACGCGGCCACCACTTCAACACGTGCGAGTTTCGCTGCGTCAGCGACTGCTATCGATACTTCGACACCTTTTTTAACAGTCATCGTTCTTCCTCCACCATGGTAATCGCAGCGGGCTTGCACTCGTGCGCACATATACCGCAGCCTTTGCAGAAATCGAGATTTGCCCTGTAAAAACCGCTCTCCTTCTGGTAGATCGCGGCGTCAGGGCAGAAAAGCCAGCAGAGGCCGCATTTGACGCACTTGTCATCATTCCATACGGGCTTGGAGGAGCGCCAGTCACCCGTTTTATACTCGGTCGCGTTTCCAACTTCTTCGATAACGCATCCGACATTCAGTTCGTGCCATTTATATTGTTCCATCGGTTTTGCCATGCCTTAACCCCCTTGCAGGATAAAAGAGTATATTATACACAAAAATTTTCGGCGCTCAACATAAAAAGCCGTTGGTAGAATGTGAAGGAATGGACATGCTACCTATCGTAGTCCACCGTTTTCGGCCGCTGTTAATAATACTCGAATATACGTTAACAGTCAAGACTAACGTTGTGCCCCCGCCATGTGAAACATCGCACTTTATATGACCCCTAAAATTATGCCAACTACCCCGCCCGCGGGCTCGTCCAAGCATACCCCTAAAACAATTTCGGCCTGCCTGGCAAATGGCTTGCGCCCTGCTCTTAACGAGCGGAATACGCAAGCCTCCCGAATGCAGCCCGCCCGGTATGGATATTGACATATACAGGCGGTCTATTGTAATAAACTAAATGTGTCAAGCTTTTCTATCCTCGCCACGATCGCTGCCGTGAATCACAGTTTAAGCTTCTTTTCCTGCATCGTCGCTTATCATGCGCTGTAAATCCGACCCTGAATTTACACCGCGTCGCGCTTGCTCTAGTGTCCGAGAAACGGGCAGGGTATCTTTCACACGTGCCTTGAATAAACAAATTCTTCCCTGTCGCCTCCGAGCTGCATATGTTTGAGCTCGCGCCACACCCTTGCACTCCCTCTTATACAACGCAGCAACCCGCCGACAGCTTGCGAGTACTGCGCGCTCCCTCCCCTTACTGCGTGATGGTAGAATCCGGCTGCGCCGCCCGAGAGTAACGAACCATGTTTGAACTCAATAAAACGGGTGTCATTTACGTATCGGGCAAGATAGGCTCCTTTGTTTCATTTCTTCTCGCCGATACGAGGAGGAAGGTCGTGATATTCTACGACACGGAGGACGAGGCGCTCCTCACTCAGGAAGAGGTGGAGTTCTACACCAAGAGGAGCACCCATATATTCCCCGCGTACGCGGACAAGGTTTTCGAGAAAGAAGATGAGACAAGGAGGGTTGGATTTCTCTTTCATCTGGTTTCCGACGAACAATTCGTCGGCCTTTTTCCTTACAGCGCCATAGGACATCCCCTGGCGCGCCATGGGGCCCTGTCCTCGGGTATACAGAATATTCAGGTCGGAGACGTCACCTTTCAGGAAGACCTCATCGAATTCTTCACGGAAGGTGGCTACGATAACACCCCGCTCGTGCGCGAGGCCGGCGAGTACGCAAAACGTGGCAACATCATCGATGTGTTCCCGCCCTCTTCCGACAAGCCCGTCCGGATTGAGTTCCTGGGCGACGAGATCCTCTCCCTGCGTCTGTTCGACCCTCTTTCTCAGAGGTCGCTCAAGGCGCTTAACAAGTGCTATTTGCCGCGCCTAAAAGAATCTTTGGAAGATTCAAGCGATACGATCATAGACTATCTCAATGAACAGATGGTTCTCGTACATAAAGGTCTCTATTACCTCACTAAGGATTTTCCCAGCGACCATAACGGACTGTCGCTTAAAGACAGATGGGCGAGTCTTATCCGGTGCGTATTGAATGTTGATATCTCAGGCGTGCAGGGGGAGGAGGCCGGCATTTCGATACATGCTCAATCAAACGAAGACTTGGGCCATCTCTTTGAAACGCGAAAGAACGAAATATTCAAGACACTTTCCGAGAAGTTCGCGGGGCAATGGTCGCATCATAAGCATGTCTATCTCTTCGCGAGCAGCGAACACCAGGGCACGAGACTTCAGGAGATATTCAAGAACTACGGTGTGTTCTTCCCTATTCTGCCTCACATACCCGTTCGCAAATCGGATAGAGAATGGGGCATTGTCATAAGCCCGGTAAGACGAGGTTTTCGCACCGACGATATCATAGTCCTGACCGAGGAGGATATTGTCGGTCAAAAGAAGAGGGCTATTAAGAAGAAGTGGAACGGTTTCGACGAATTCTTGAGCTCATTCAAGGATCTTACCCCGGGCGAGTGGGTAGTGCACATCGAGCATGGAATCGGCGTTTACCGGGGTATATTGCCCCTTGTTATTAACGGTTTTACAAAGGATTTCATCCTCATAGAGTACCAGGAAGCAGACAAACTCTACGTGCCCGTCGAAGACCTCCATCTTGTGCAAAAATTCATCGGAAGCGAGAGGTTTAAGCCGAAGATAGACAGACTTGGCTCACCGCTGTGGCGGAATGTCAAAAAGAAAGTCAAGAAACAGATCGAGGATATTGCGGGGGAGCTCATAGAGATACACGCGGCGCGTCAGTTGGCTCAAGGTTTTAGTTATTCCGCCGAAGATGAGCTTTTCAGGGAAATGGCATCAGGTTTCCCCTTCGAGGAGACGGAAGGCCAGCTCAAAACCATCGAAGAGGTCATCCATGATCTGCAGAGCACAAAACCTATGGACAGGCTCGTCTGCGGTGATGTGGGTTTCGGCAAAACGGAAGTCGCGCTTCGAGCTTCTTTCAAGGTAGTGTTGGATAATAAACAGGTTGCCATTCTCGTGCCAACCACCATCCTTGCGCAGCAGCATTATAAGACGTTTAAGGACCGCCTCGGCGACTATCCCGTCACTGTCGGGATGCTCAGCCGCTTCAAAAGAAAGGATGAGCAGAAGGCTATCGCCGAACTTATCAAGAAGGGCAGCATCGACATCATTATAGGCACACACAGGATGCTCCAGAAGGACGTGGCCTTCAGAGACTTAGGTCTTCTGATTATCGACGAGGAACAGCGGTTCGGCGTAAAGCATAAAGAAAGACTGAAACTCATGAGGAAGGATGTGGATGTGCTCACGCTCAGCGCGACCCCCATACCGAGGACCCTCTACATGGCAACCATGGGGATCAAAGATTTGAGTGTGATCAATACGCCTCCCCTGGACAGGCTTGCCGTGAAAACATTTGTTGTGCAGTTCAATGACGCTATCATCAAGAAAGGAATCACCGACGAGCTTAAACGGGGTGGCCAGGTATTTTTTGTTCATAATTATATCCATAACATCGGCGTGGTCTTTGATCATTTAACAAGGCTTCTTCCTGATGTAAAGATCGTTGTTGCTCACGGCCAGATGGATGGAAAGAGATTGGAGAAGATCATGTTCGATTTCATAGACAAGAAATATGATATCCTCCTGTCCACGAACATCATAGAATCGGGTTTGGATATTTCCAACGTGAACACAATTTTTATCAATAATGCACATAAGATGGGGCTCGCGGACCTCTATCAGTTGAGAGGCAGGGTAGGCAGAAGCGAAAAGCAAGCCTACGCATATCTTCTCGTTCCCAAACAGGAGAGCTTGACCAAGGATGCCCTGCTCCGGCTTAAGATCATCGAAGAAATGACCGAATTGGGATCGGGCTTCCATATCGCCAACTACGACCTCGAGATACGTGGGGCCGGTAATCTCCTCGGAAAGGAGCAATCCGGCAACATCAATCTTATAGGTTTTGAGCTTTACTGTGATATGCTCGAAGAAGCCGTTCAGAACCTGAGGAATGAACCGGAAGTTGGCCAGGTCGAGTCCGTTGCGGAACTCAACGTTCCGATCGACGCATTCATACCGGACTACTATATTCCCGATTCGAGCCAGAAACTCCTCATGTACAAAAGATTGTCAAAAGTCCGCAACGAGGAGGAACTGCATGATATCCGGGAGGAGTGTTCTGATAGATACGGGTCAGCTCCGAAACCGCTTCTGCATTTATTCGACATCATCTCTCTGAAATGCTTTCTCACCGATCTCAAAATCAGGAAGCTCGACTGCTCCGGCAAGCACCTCGCCATCCATATAACCGATAAAACCCCGCTCAACATGGAACGGGTGCTCAAGAGAGCAACGGCCACACAGGAGGGACTCAAGCTCATGCCGGACGGGCGTATTATTCTCAAAACCGAAAAGAAAGCGGAGGATTTAATCTATTTCTTAAGAAATCTGTTGATGGAAATCACCATACGTGATATAAAACAATAGCGTCTCGTTATCTCAATAGTCCTCAAATGATACGGAAATATGGAGAAAGCGAGGGCGATTTTTGACGGCCACAGCCGACAGCCTAAAATGAGGTGAGAGGATGAAAAGAATATTGATAAGCATGTGCATAATGCTTTGCCTTTTTGCGTGTAAGAAGCAGGAAGGCAAGGTACTTGTGACAATAGACAACGATAAAATTACGTTGGACGAGTTCAATAAGGAACTGGACAAAATACCGGTGAATATGAAGATGATGGTCGCAACGGAAAGCGGCAAAAAGAGCTATCTCGACAGACTCATTATGAAAAAGCTTCTCTTGAGGGAAGCGAACAAGAACCATGTGGAAAATGAAAAAGAGTTTCAGACCAGATTGGCTGATGTCAAGGAACAGCTCCTCATCGAATCGGTTCTGAAGAAAAGACTGACGGCGGATACACAGCTCGGTGACGAAGAAATCAAGAAATACTACGATGCCAATAAAGACAAGTTTAAGAAGGAAAGAGAGATCAACACCCGGCACATCCTCTTAAAAACGGAAGAAGAAGCTAAACAGATAAAGGAAAAACTCCAGAACGGTGAGGATTTTGTTGAGCTTGCCAAACAGTACTCGATTGACCCCAGTGCAAAAGCGACAGGAGGAGAAGTCGGTTTTCACCCTAAAGGCACGCTCCTTCCCGAATATGAGGAAGCGGCTTTCAAATTATCTAAAGTCGGACAGGTAAGCGGCATCGTCAAAACCCAGTTCGGCTATCACATCATACGGCTCGAAGGAGCTAAACCGCCCTCCTATGTTCCCTTTGATGAGGTGAAGGAATTCATCAAACAGCAGCTGGCGCAGGAGAAGCAGAAGGAGCTTGTTGAGAAGTATATCGAAGAACTGAAAAAGAACGCCAAGATAACCGTAAACGACAGCCTGCTTAAGGATGAAACGCCCCAGGCGCCCGAGAAACCGGAAGCCGGTCAGGCCCCGGCGCCGGGTAAAGAAAGCGCGGGCGATGTTGCAAAAACGCCGGAGACCAAAGATTCTTCTCCCGCTAAAAAGTAATGAGAATTCTTCCAAAAGTTCTTTTCGTTGTTGCTTCTTTCGTCTTTGCAACGACGTGTTATTGTGAGGTAGTTGACCGCATAATCGCAATTGTAAATGACGATATCATCACCCTCCGGGAAGCAGAGAACTTCGTCCAGGTAGAAAAGAAAAACGAGTTCACTTCTGTGGACGAATATCTGACAAACTTGAAACTCAGGGAAAGGCTCGATTTCTTTATCGACGCTCTTCTCATCAAGCAGCAGGCCAAAAAACTCAAAATCGACGTGTCGGACAAAGAGGTAGAGTCAATTGTCGAAAATATCAAGAAGCAAAATCTCATCACGGAGATTGAATTAAAGGAGCAACTCAAGCGGGAAAATATCACCTACGAGAATTTCGTAGAGGGGATTAGACTAAGCGTTTTACGGAGCCGCGTATTGGGGCGGGTTATCTCACCCGAAGTCAATATCACTAATGCGGACTTGAAATTGTACTACGACCGGCACAAAGAAGAGTATGTCCAGGAAGAATACCATCTCGGACAGATATTCGTCTCAAATCAAAGAAACGATGCAAGTTCAAGGGCACAAAACGCCTACAGGCTTCTTCTCCAGGGTGCGTCCTTTGAAGATATGGCAAAACAGTATTCTGACGATCCCTCTGCCAATCAGGGAGGGGACATAGGATTGGTCAAGGGTGGGGAAGTTCTTCCGGCCTTGAGGGAGTCTCTCAAGGGCCTCGCCCCAGGCAAATACACGAATGTGATTCAGACCCCTTACGGATTTCATATACTCAAACTCATCGAAATACAAAAGGGAGATGTGCCTTCATTCGAGACGTTGAAGGACAAGATGCATGAACGTATTGTTTCCGAAGAATCGGAAAAACGGTACAAGGATTATATCAACAAACTGAGGCAGGCTTCTTACATAGAGGTCAAGATCTGAAACGCGTAGCCGTAACAATGGGAGACCCTGCAGGTATCGGCGGGGAAATCATCCTGAAGTCCCTTAAGGAAATCTGCAAAAGAAGCATGCCCGTTATCGTGGGCGATCTTTCGGCCATCACCGCCCTCAGACAGAAAGTCTTTTCAAATCAAACGTTTCACTTTAAAAGATTCAAGGAGGGCGGCCCGGGAGAGATCGAATTCCTCGACATGGCGTGCATCAGCTCCGTAGATTTCGGGTCACTTGATAGACGATACGGAGAGGCTTCATATCGGTATATTACGGAGGCTCTAAAACTGACCTTTCTCGGGGAAGTCTCGGCCATGGTGACCTGTCCTATCAGCAAGGCATCAATCCATCTGGCAGGCGTCCCCTTCACCGGGCATACCGAGCTGCTCGCCCATTTCTGCGGGGTCACGCACTACATCATGATGATGGCTAACCCAATCATGCGGGTGTCTCTCGTCACCATACATATTCCCTTGCGAAGCGTGGCGCCATCTGTCTCGCGGGATGCGGTTCTTTCCTGCATATCCATCACGGAAAAATCTCTCAGGAATTTATTCGGTTTGAGTAAACCCCACATCAAGGTTTGTGGGCTTAACCCACATGCAGGCGAAAACAGAACTATCGGTGACGAAGAAGTCCGTATTCAAGAGGCCATCGATCAAGCGCGATCAATGGGTATCAATGTTTATGGCCCCTATCCCGCCGATACACTCTTCCATAAAGTCGACTGCGATGCATACGTCGCCATGTACCACGATCAAGGCCTTATACCGGTAAAGACTCTCGATTTCAAAAGAACGGTGAATGTCACGCTGGGCTTGCCATTCGTACGGACCTCTCCCGGCCATGGGACAGGTTTCGACATAGCAGGGACGGGCCTGGCCGACCCATCGAGCTTCATAGAAGCGTACCGGCTGGCCGAACGACTATCCGGCTAGATCGACGAGGATCGCCCGTATTTGACGCCTTTACAGCCCCTGTCCTGTCAGGATTTGGAGGATCTCGATGTACCGGGCTCGGGCTTTTTCGGCCACATCTTTTGGCAACTCCGGACCAGGATAGGTCTTGTCCCATGAGAGGGTATTCAGGTAATCTCTCACAATCTGTTTGTCGTAGCTATCCTGCGAAGAACCGGGTTTGTAGTCCTTCGCAGACCAGAACCTGGAAGAATCCGGGGTTAATATTTCGTCGATGAGTATCATCTTACCGTCGAGCATACCGAATTCAAATTTCGTGTCTGCGATAATGATCCCCCTCTTTTCCGCTATTTCGCAGGCCTTTTCGTAGATCTTAACGGTCGTGTCTCGCAGTCTCGTGGCATCTTCTCTCCCTATGTTGTTCGCCAGCTCTTCAAACGTCATATTCATATCGTGACCTTCATCGGCCTTGGTCGTGGGGGTGAAAATGGGCTTGTCCAGCCTTGACGATTCGGAAAGGCCCTTGGGCAAGGAAATCCCGCACACAGACCCCTTTTCCTGGTAGTCTTTCCATCCGGATCCAGCCAGATATCCCCTCACCACACATTCGGCGGGAATGAGCTTAGCCTTCTTCACGATCATGCTCCTGCCACGGAGTACATCCCTGTATTTTTTGAGAGGCTCCGGATACCGGTCAGCATCTATTTCGAGGATATGGTTTCCGATGAGTGGCTCCATCTGTCTGAACCAGAACACGGAGAGTTTGGTCAGTACCTTGCCTTTGTCCTCGATCCCGCCGGGCAAAACAACATCGAAAGCAGATATTCTGTCGCTCGCAATAATGAGAAGCTTGTCCCCCAGGTCATAGATATCTCGGACTTTACCTCGTTTCAATGCCCCGATATCCGTATAATTTGTCTCTCTCAACACAGTACCCATTTCTCCCTCACATTATTCTGATTTATAAGTTTCGATCTAAAGGCTCTACACATACCTGAGAAACCCGGCCATTAAGCGAACGTTCCCGAGTCCCTAAGACTTTTGCCTGTTCTTCTCCCTTAATCGACCTCGATACCGCATTCTCTGCACGGCCCCGATATTCACACGCTCCTCTCGGAGGGTGTAGTCGTTCGGTTTGCCTTGGGACATTCGGATGAGGCGTCAATCAGTTGTACAATATAAAATCCCGG
>Ga0335069_10004245_pt1 | contig 21357 bp, 13 predicted proteins | sample Lox_Sample_11_FD_206714 | JGI IMG/M metagenome (GOLD analysis project Ga0335069, IMG submission 206714) | Soil microbial communities from Loxahatchee National Wildlife Refuge, Florida, United States - Lox_Sample_1.1 | ecosystem: Environmental > Terrestrial > Soil > Wetlands | place: USA...
CCCGCTCCTGCGGATAAAGCGGCGTCAGGTTGTCGAAAAGGATCTTGTTGCGCGTCTCTTCCGGCGACTCGAAGTTGATGGCCTCGATCTTGACCAGCGCAAAGTACTTCTCGCCTTCGTGCGGCGGACGCACGTTGCCGCTGATCGAGTCGCCTGTCTTCAGGTCGAACTTGCGGATCTGCGAAGGCGAAACATAAATATCGTCCGGTCCGGGCAGATAGTTGTAATCGGGGGAGCGCAAAAAGCCGTAGCCGTCAGGCAGAATCTCCAGCACGCCATCGGCGAAGATGTGCCCTTCTTTTTCGCTCTGCGCCTGCAGAATCTTGAAGATAAGATCCTGCTTGCGGAGGCCGCTGGCGCCTGGAATCTCCAAAGTGCGCGCAATACGGCTCAATTCCGTAATGTTTTTCTCTTTTAGTTCTGCGATGGTCATGGTCACCTGCGGATGAAGGGGGAATGGGTGGCTAGAGGATCGGAGAAGACGTACTCCGGAATTCGGGCGGGTATGAACGTTGGAGCGCGGCCGATATCTCCCGTTGAAATCAATACCCTTGGCTCAACCGGCGCAGACGAGAGGAAGAAAGATCCGATCGATGATCTCTTCGATGTCCTGTGGCGACAACGGCTGCCGCAGTACCATAAGCTGATAGCGCACTAGGTCGAAAGGCAGCGCAGCTATGCGCGGCGTAAGGTTCTGAGCAGCGATTTCTCCGCGTTCAATCCCGCGGGTCAGGATCTCCGTCATTATTTCGGCGTTGCGTTTATCCACCGTGGCAAAGAGCGATGAATCTCGCTCGTGGAGAAGTTCTGCAATCAGGCCAAAGAGGACTTCCGGGCTTAAGTCGGACACCATGTTTGAAATGCTGTGCAGAATCACCATGAGATCGCCCCGGACGGTTCCGGTGTCCGGAGCCTCGAATAAGGGAAATGGTCGGCTTGCTCTCAATGCGGCGTATACAAGCCGGGCACGCGTGGGCCAGCGCCGGTAGAGCACCGGCTTGCTGGTGCCCGCCCTGGCTGCGACCCTCTCGATCGAGAGATTGACGTACCCCGTTTCAGAAAGCTCTTGCAACACGGCGGCGAAGATTGCCGCCTCCAATGCCTTACCTCGTCGACGGTCACCCACTCAACCATATTAGATACGCTGCGTATCCTATGTCAATAAGATACGTTAAGTATCTTATTTGATTTAAATGCAGGTAAACGGCATGACGTGTGGTGCCGGGCAGTTCCAGCCGATGGCGGCTTAACAATTGAGCTGGGTTCCTGTTCGAGCGCACGGTGGCGAAAGAGCGCGGTGCAGCGGCTGACGAGGATGCGCATCCATTCCATCGCGATCACTCACTCCGTTCGCAGTGCGCTCATGGGGTCGATCGACGCGGCGCGCCGCGCGGGAACGATGCAGGCAGCCACCGCGACGATCACCAGCAGAGCCGCCGAGCTCGCCAGTATCAATGGGTCGTTCGGGCTCACGTTGAACAGCAGGCCGCGCATCAGGCGGGTGAACAGCAACGCGCTCGCCGTTCCAAGAACCGCACCGGCGACTGCAAGTTTTGCGCCGTTGCCCAGGACCATGCGCAGAACCGCTAAGCGGCCGGCGCCGAGCGCCATGCGGATTCCGACCTCCTGGGTGCGCTGCGATACCAGATACGCCATCACGCCGTAGATGCCCACGCATGCCAGCACCAGCGCGAGCGCCGCGAACGCACCGAGAAGAACCATGGCGAACCGCCGGGCCGCCAGCGAATCCGAGATCATGCTTTCCATTGTCTGATCGCCATAGATCACCTGGTCGACGCTCATCTCCCTGCTGGCGCGGCGTATCGCGCCAAGCACCGAGGACAGCTCGCCGTCGTAGCGAACGATCAGGTTCGTCCCCGTGGGCGACGAGGAGATGTACGAGTCCGGCATCTGCATGCAGGCAAGATACAGCTGCGCGCGCAGCGGCTGCGCGTCGTCGGAATCCAGGCCCCACTGCATCACATGGCCTACGACGCCGACAATCTCCACCTTTCGGACCGGGTTCGTGACATCGATTCGCCTGCCGACAGGATCCTGGCCGGGAAAGAACTTGCGCGCAAACACGTCGTCGACCACGGCCACCAACGGCGAGCGCTCATCGTCCTGCAGCGTGAAGAAACGCCCGCGCCGGAGCGGAATCTGCATCACGCGCAGGTAGTCCGGCTCGACAATGTAGTCCAGCGTCCAGCTCATGTGCTGATCGTCCGCCGGCTTCGGCTGGTCGTCGCGCCAGAACACGATGTCGTCCTCGCCGCCCATGGGGATTGCGCCCCAGGTCTGGGAAACGCTTTCGATTCCCCGCACGGCAGAGAACTTCCTGTCCAGATCGCGAAGCATGGCGCGCAGTCTTGCCGGCGGCGCGGTATTCACAATGGGCGGCATCGACAGGCCGAAATTGAGCACGCCGTGTGCGTTGAACCCGGGATCGACATTCCATAGGCCCACGAGGCTGCGGATCATCAGGCCGGCGCCGGCCAGCAGCACAAGCGCAATCGCCATCTCGATCACAACGAACGTGCCGAGCGCGCGATGGTGAGAGGACGTCGTGCCGCGCGCGGTTCGTTTCAACTCGACCTGCGGATCGACCTTTGAAGATTTGAAAACCGGCGCCATGCCGAAGAGGATGCCGGTGAGGATCGAAACCGCCACCGTGAAGGCGAGCACTCGAAGGTCGACTCCTACCTCGTCCGCGCGTGGCAGTGCGGCAGGCAAGATCCTGAGCGCCGCACGCGTGCCCCAGAGGGCAAGCGCGAGCCCCAACGCCCCGGATGCAGAACTCAGCAGCAAACTCTCCGTCAGCAGTTGCCGTGAGATTCTTGCCCGCGTCGCGCCCAGCGCGGTGCGCACTGCGAACTCGCGGCTCCGCGACGCCGACCTGGCCAACAACAACCCGCCCACATTCACGCAGGCAATGAGCAATACGAATCCCACCGCGCCCAGCAGAATAAGCAGGAAAGGCTTCGCCTCCGCGACCATCTGCTCCTTCAGCGGCCTCAGGCTTGCCCCAATTCCGCTATCCGCATCCGGGTAGGCATTTGCCAGATCACGCGTCACCTTGTCCATGTCGGCGCGCGCCTGCTCGATCGTCACGCCGGGCTTGAGACGGCCGATGCCGTGGAACCCCAGGCCGGCTCCGCGATTCATCAGCAGAGTATTGTTCCACTGCGGAATCGGTGCGTAGATATCCGATACGCGAAAGTTCGAGACGCGCAGCTTCAACGTGGCTGGGATGACGCCGATGATGGAGAAGTTTTTTCCGTCAAGCGTAACCGGCTGGCCAAGAACGTTCGGGGATGCATCGAATTTGCGTCGCCACAGGCCTTCGCCGATCATCGCCACCGGCGCGGAGCCCAGCTGTTCATCGCCGGGCGTGAACTCGCGCCCTAGAATCGGGCGCACGCCGAGCACGGCGAAGTAGCCGTCGGAGAGGAACTCGGCATCCAGCTGCTCCGCGTCGCCGCGGCCGGTCATGCTGAGTGAGTAGGCGCGCTCCAGCGCCATCCCGGCAAAAGTGCGGTTGTCCTTCCGCCAATCGAGAAAGTTCGAATAGGAGATCGATCCGTTCTGAAAGTTCGGTTTGCTCTCATGCAGTGCCACAAGCTGGTCCGGATGCGGGAATGGAAGCGGATTGAGCAGCACACCGTTCACGATCGAGAAGATGGCTGTGTTGCCGCCGATGCCAAGCGCGAGGGTAAGCACAACGATGGTTGTGAATCCCGGGCTCTTGCAGAGCATGCGGGCGGCGAAGCGAAGATCCTGGCCAAGCGCCTCCATCCAGCCGATGCCGCGCTCGCTGCGGTAGCGCTCCTTGATCTGCGTCACGCCTCCGAACTCGCACAGCGCGGTGCGGCGCGCGTCCTCGCGGGAAAGACCGCGGCGCAGGTTCTCTTCCGTGGCCAGCTCAAGATGCGCACGCAGCTCTTCATCGAGGTCGGCGTCGAGCTTTCCTCCGCGGAACAGCGCGACGACACGGCTGAATAGAACACGAATCCAATCCATCTTGACCCCCTTACTCCGTTCGCAGTGCGGCGATGGGCTCAATGCGCGCGGCGCGAATGGCGGGGAGCAGCGACGCTGCGCTCGCGACCAGGGCCAGCATTGCGACCGACGCGACCATCACCAGCGGGTCGCGAACCGTTGTGCCGTAGAGAAACGACGACAGCGCGCGCGAGGTGAGCAGCGCGATCACAAGGCCTAGAAGCGAGCCGGCCGCCGCCGTCCAAACGTTTTCGCGGAAGACGAGCCCGACCACCTGCAATCGCCGCGCTCCGAGCGCCATGCGGATGCCGATCTCGCTGGTGCGCTGCGCCGTCGAATAGGCGAGCGTTCCATACAGTCCGATGGCCGTGACCAGCAGCGCGCAGGCGGCGAAAAACACGGCGAGCATCGCCATCATGCGCTCGGAGCTGATGGAGCCGTCGATGTCGCTTGTGAGAGTGGTCAGCACCGGCGCGGGAATCTCCGGCGCCATCTTCGCGGCCAGCGCCCTTGCGGCGCCCGCAAGCTGGTCAGGCGGCCCCGCGAGCCGAACCACGCACGTGTACGAGGGCTTCTTATCCTCATTCTGCGTTATGGCAAAATAACCGCCCGGCGGAGGCTCCTCCGCCAGCGAGGCATAGCGGATATTGCCCACGACGCCGATGACTTCGAGCGTTGTTTTGTCATCGGTGACGTGCTGCCCGATGGGGTTCACTCCCGGAAACAGCAGCTTCGCGGCCGACTGGTTGAGAATGATTTTCTGCCCCGACGCGGCCGAGTCTTCCCACTTGAAGTCGCGTCCGGCAAATTGCGGTATGCGCATCGCCGCGAAGAAACCGGGCGAAACGCGGCTCATGTGAAGGTCTCGCTCGTCGCCCTTCGCGGAAGTCTTGTAGCCCGCGGTCCACACGCTGCCATCCATCGGCGTGATGGAGGCAAACGCGGTGTTCAGCACTCCCGGAACCTTCGCGATCGCGTCGCCGTAGGCCTGGTACCAGCGGAGGAGTGGTTCGCCTTCGAGACCCTGTTTGCCCATGTCGAGCGATAGATTGGCGACCCCGTGCGGTTCAAATCCAAAGCCGACCCGGTAAAGCCGCGAGAGGCTGGTCGCCAGCAGTCCGGCGCCGACAACCAGCATCAGGGCCAGCGCGACCTCGAGCCCCATCAGCACGCGCGGCAGCACTCGCCGCCGCTCGCCGGTCGAGGCAACCTGCGTACCGGATTTGATCTGCTCGTTCAGGTTGTTTGAAGTCGCCCGCAGAGCTGGAATCAGCCCGATCACCACACAGGAAACTATCGCGGACACGGCGATGAACGCAAAGACGCGTATGTCGATCGAAGTGTCGAGTACCGCATGGCGCTCATTGCCGAGCAAAAGTACGGCCAGCGCCTGGCTCACCGCCGGCGCGGCCAGCATGCCCGCCGCGGTGCCCAGCACCGCAATCAAAAGGCTCTCGACCAGCAATTGCTGGACTAGCCGCCGCCGCGTTGCGCCCATCGCCAGCCGCGTGGCCAGCTCGCGTGCGCGCGCCGCCGAGCGCGCCATCAGCAGGCTGGCAAGGTTCAGGCAGGCCAGCAACAGCATGGCCGCGCAAAGGCTGAACACGGCCACCAGCGGCTTTTCAAACCGGAGCTGGAGATAGGAATAACCTTTCGACCCCGGAACGGCGTGCAGTTGAAAATGCTCTTCGCGAAATCGCTTGATCCATGTGGGGTCCTGGGGCGCGGTCTCGTCGAGAATCATGTTCGATACGGCAGCCAGCGCGGAGTTCGCCTGTTCCAGCGTGACGCCGGGCTTGCGGCGCGCGACGATCCGCATCCACCAGGAGTGATGGCCTGCCGCAATGTTGTCGTAAGGCGCGTCGATCACCGGAGCGGACCACAGAGGCACATAGAGATCGGGCCGCCGCGTGGGATCGGCGCCGATGAACTGCTTCGGCATCACGCCCACCACCGTGAACGGTGCGTTGGCAATGGTCAGCCGCCTGCCCACCACGTCGGGCGCGCGGTTGAACCACGACTGCCAGAACCCCTCGCTGATCACCACGCCGAACCCCGTCGAGGCCCCGCCCTTCCGGTCGTCCTGCGGCGAAAGCGCGCGCCCCATCAGCGGCGGCACTTCGAGCGTGTGAAAAAAATCGCCGCTCACCATCGCTCCCGGCACTTCCACATTGCCCGAAGTCCCTCGCACCTGCATCGTCCTCGAGCTAAAGCTGGAGACGGATTCGAAAACGTCGCGCCGCTTTTCCAGAGCGCGAAACATCGGCGCGCTGAAGCTAAAGTTCGAGTCCGGATCGTCGGAGCGCACAAAGTGCAAAACGGAAAGGTCCTGCGCGTGCGGCACGGGCAGCGGCCGCAGCAGCAGGCCGTTGATGAGCGAAAAGACTGCCGTATTTGCGCCCAGGCCGAGCGCGAGGGTGAAGATCGCCGTGAGCGCGAAACCGGGCGCCTTGCGCAACTGCCGAATGCCGAACCGGAGGTCGCGGTTCACCTGCTCGATAAGAGGCACGCTGCGTTGAACACGATAGTCTTCCTTGATCTTTGTCATGCCGCCGAACTCGCACAGCGCCGCGGCACGGGCTTCGTCTCGCGAAAAGCCGCGGCGAACCTTCTCCTCGGTCGCGAGGTCGATGTGCTCGCGCAGCTCTTCATCGAGGTCGGCGTCGAGCTTTCCGCCGCGGAACAGCGCCATGACACGGCTCAGCAGGATGCGGATCGCGTCCATGGCGGCTCCTAGCTGGACGGCGCGAGAAAGCGCGCCATGGTCGCGGCGATGCGCTCCCAGTTTTCCGTCTCGCTCTCGATCTGCCGGCGGCCGGCGCGGCTCAACGAGTAATACTTGGCGCGGCGGTTCGACTCCGACTGGCCCCACTCGGCCTTGATCCACCCGCGCTGCTGCAGGCGCAGGAGCGCAGGGTAGATCGTGCCCTGATTGAGGCGGAGCGCATCGCCGCTCACCTGCTCGATGCGACGCGCGATGCCGAAGCCGTGCAGCGGCCCCATCGATTCAAGCGTCTTAAGCACCATCAGATCCAGCGTGCCCTGCAGAACATCCGATTTGCTTTCGCCCATCGCCTCTCCTGTTGGCGTTCTACAGGGAGTAGAAACCCGCCTCTGTCGATTGTCAACAGGAATGTGATGAGCGCATTCCCTGCTCAATCCATCGCCAAATCGCGATGAGCCGGACCCAGCAGGCCCGGCCCGCATGGGATCCGGGGCGCCGCATTCAGTGCGGATGGGTTTCCCGGTCTTGCCGTAAAATCATGCTATGACCGACCGCATGGCTTTCCCTCTTGCGCAGGCTGACCCCGAAGTTGCCGCCGCAATCGATCACGAGGCTCTCCGCCAGCACGAAGGCCTGGAGATGATCGCAAGCGAGAACTTTGTCTCCGAAGCGGTGCTTGAAGCCGCGGGCTCCGTTTTCACGAACAAGTACGCCGAGGGCGTCCCGGGAAGGCGCTACTATGGCGGCTGCGAGTACGCCGACGTGGTGGAGAACCTGGCACGCGACCGCGCCAGGCAGCTCTTTGGCTCAGAGCACGCCAACGTGCAGCCGCACTCGGGCTCGCAGGCCAACGCGTCGGCCTATGCCGCGGTTCTCAAACCGGGCGATACGATCCTGGGTCTCGATCTCGCGCACGGCGGCCACTTGACGCACGGCCATAAGCTGAGCTTCAGCGGCAAGCTCTACCGCCCGACGTTCTATCGTGTACGGCGCGACACCGAGCTGATCGACTACGACGAGCTCGAAACCATTGCCGAGCGCGAAAAGCCGCAGGCGATCATCGGCGGCGGCAGCGCGTATCCGCGCCTGTGGGACTTCGAGCGCATGCGGCAGATTGCCGACAAGGTGGGTGCGAAATACATCTTCGACATGGCGCACATCGCGGGTCTCGTGGCCGGCGACGCACATCCTTCGCCGGTCGCGCACGCCCACATCACTACGACGACCACTCACAAAACGCTGCGCGGGCCTCGCGCCGGGCTGGTCCTTTGCGGAAGGAACTTCCAGGTGGGCGATAAGCCCGATCAGACAATCGGCAAAGCGGTCGACCAGGCGGTCTTCCCCGGCCAGCAGGGCGGACCGCTGGTGCATATCATCGCGGCTAAGGCGGTGGCGCTGGGCGAGGCTCTGCGACCCGAGTTCAAGGCTTACGCGGCGCAGGTCGTGGCCAACGCGAAAGTTCTGGCCGAGGCGCTCGCTGGGGCAGGCTTCCGCATCGTCTCCGGCGGAACTGACAATCACCTTATGCTGGTCGATGTCTTCCAGAAGGGAATTCTCGGTTCCGAGGCCGAGGATGCGCTGGGCAAGGCCGGCATTACCGTGAACAAGAACGCGATTCCATATGACACGAATCCTCCGCTCAGGCCCTCCGGCATTCGCGTGGGCACGCCCGCGCTCACTACGCGGGGCATGAAAGAGCCCGAGATGCGGCAGATCGCGGTATGGATCGCGCAGGCGCTTGAACACCGGACGGACGACAGTTTCCTCTCACATATTCGCGGCGAAGTGGCTGAGCTGGCTAACTGCTTCCCGCTGTATGCGTGGCGGCGTGCCCCCGCCGTGGTGGCGGCTTAGGGGAACTCGGAACCTGCCGGCGCGGAATGCGCCAGAGGCGATCCGCAAAGATCATGCGAGGCCCAGAGACGGGGACGGCCTTTCGAGCCGGTCCCCGTTTTTCTTTTTCATCAAGCGAAGGAAGTGCCGGGCACACTGGGCGATTAAGATGGTTAGTTCGCCGGGCACTTCGTCCGGATGAAGGTAAGTTTCTTCGAAGGTTCTCTCCTTCATAGAATTCAGCGAGGATTCTCATGAGGCGCTTCGGATTTCACTTCGTTTTGCGCGGAGCCGGTGGAGTTGGATTGTCCATCGCGACCGTGGCCGCATATTTCGGAACCATCGCGTTCGGCTCAGCCTCAGTGCTCGGCGCACAAGCCCCCATTATCCTCACCGGCGCTGACAGCCGTCCCTCAATCCCGCTCAACGGCGATTGGAGCGCGATCGTCGACCCGTATTTCTCGGGACTGTTCAGCTTTCATCATGAGGAAAGGGCCAACGGCTGGTTTCTCAACCGGAAGCCTCAGCCCGATGACCCATTTCCCACCGAGTACGACTTCGACAGTGCGCCACGGCTGAAGGTTCCCGGCGACTGGAACACGCAGCGCGAGACGCTATTGTTCTACGAGGGGCCTGTCTGGTACGAGCGCGGTTTCAGTTATCAGCCGAAGGACCATACGCGCCTGTTCCTCCATGTGGGCGCAGCCAACTACAAGTCGTGGTTCTGGGTGAATGGGAAGAAGGTCTGCGAGCATGAGGGCGGTTACACGAGTTTCAACTGCGAGCTCACGTCCGTGGTCCACGCCGGAGATAACTTCCTAGTGGCAGCGGTGGACAACACTCGCCATGAAGACAACGTGCCGACCCTTGAGACCGACTGGTGGAACTACGGCGGCCTGACCCGCGAAATATCGCTGATCGAAGTGCCAGATGCGTTTATCGATCGATATGACGTGCATTTGAGCCGCGCGGAAGGGAATGTCATCGAAGGCTGGGTCCATGTGGACGGCCTCCTCGAAACAGTCCTGAAAGATAAGTTCCCAACCTCAAAACCCGGCACGCTCCCAGAAATTGAGATCCCGGAGCTGAAGATAAAAGGAATCGCCGGGAAGAGCGATCGCCTTGGAGAGTACGGCTTTCATTTCGAGGTGAACGGGTTGCAACGCTGGTCTCCCGAGAACCCCAAGCTGTACGAGGTCAAGATCAGCGCGGGTGCCGACTCAGTTACCGACTTCATCGGCTTCCGCACCATCGAGACGCGCGGCACCGAGATATTGCTGAACGGCAAGCCTGTCTTTCTACGCGGCGTTTCGATTCACGCCGAGGCGCCCTACCGCACCGGCCGCGCTTACAGCGATCGGGACGCGGAGACGCTGCTCGGCTGGGCCAAGGAGCTTGGCTGTAACTTCGTCAGGCTGGCGCATTATCCACATGACGAGACGATGCTGCGCGCGGCCGACCGCATGGGTTTGATGGTGTGGTCGGAAAATCCGGTCTATTGGGCTCTCCAGTTCGACAATCCGAAAGTGCTGGCGAAAGCGGAGCAGCAATTGGACGAAGAGATCGGTTCGCTGCGCAATCACGCGGCCATCGTACTTTGGTCGATGGCAAATGAAACTCCGAACAACCCGGCGCGCACAGAATTCATCCAAACGCTTGCCTCCCGCGCGCGTTCGCTCGATGCGACGCGATTGATAACTGCCGCTCTGCTGGTCCGCACGCAGGGCCGGACCAAGATCATCGACGATCCGCTGGGCAAGGCGCTCGACGTCATTGGTTTTAATGAATATGTCGGGTGGTATGAAGGAGGTCCGGATTCCGCAGATACGACCGAATGGCGCATTGGCTATGAGAAGCCGCTCCTGGTAAGCGAATTCGGCGGCGGCGCAAAGGCCGGCCGGCATGGCAGCGAACAGGAGCGCTGGACCGAAGAGTACCAGGCGAGTATCTTCCGGCATCAGCTGCCGATGCTGAACAGGATTCCTCAACTTAGGGGCATGAGCCCGTGGATATTGATGGATTTCCGCTCGCCGAATCGCACTCTGACCGGCATTCAGGACTATTTCAACCGCAAGGGTCTCATTTCGGACCAGGGGCAGAAAAAGCTCGCATTTTCCGTTCTGCAGAGGGCCTACCAAGATAGAACGATCGGCAGGGCGGATTGAGATCGCCGAAATTTCCGCACCTAAGTGAAACAATCTTTCATTTCCAATCGGCAGCGGCGGGCTAAGTGAGTTATCCTTTCTTTCATGGCGATTGATACTATTCTTGCCCAAATCGATTCCGAGATCTCACGGCTAACGCAGGTTCGGGAACTGCTGGAGAATGCCGGTAACTTCTCGACCAAGCTCAAAGCAGCCAAGGCGAACAGTGCAACCGGCAAACCAAGGAAGAAGCGGATTCTGAGCGCCGAAGCGCGCAAACGCATCGCCGACGCCCAACGCAAGCGGTGGGCTGCACAAAAGGCGAAGGCCAAGTAAGCGGCGCTGACTCGACCTGCGCAAAGACGCAGAGCACGCAGGGAGCCCGCGCGACTCAGAGCACGATCCATCGATCTTGTCCTCAGACTCGTTTCCGAATGAGCTTTTCCTGGCGGTGTGGCAGGCTAGCTTCGCGGTGTCACGCGAGGTCTTGCCTGAAATCGGGCTGCCTGGCGAAGCAAGGACAGACGCGGGAGAACGAGTTATTCTTCGCACCCGGACGAGGAATGGCGCGTAAGGCACACGACGGCTACCAGAACTCGACTGCTTCGACCTGCGGCGGGCCGGGGTGGCCTTCGATGACCTGTGTCTGGATAACTGCTTCCATGTTCATCTGCTCCCAGTTGGCCGGAGCATTCTTGAGCAACAGGTTGAGGTACACCGGGTTATAGAGGATCTCACCCGCCGACTCGGTGCCCTCCTCCGAGATCCCGGCGGCGACAACCACCGGCTGGCCGGTGGTGTTATCGTGGATTCGCGCCACGATGGCGTAGTCGCGCGAAAGCTTCACATCGGGCAGATCCCAGGCCGTGGCCCAGGTCGTCTCTTTCCGGCTCTTGCGATCGACGATCAGCGCGATGCCATCCTTGGAATCGAATCCGAAGCGCAGCTTCTGAGTCACGCGCAGAGTCCAGATGTTATCGAACCCTCCAATCAGCACGATGGGTCCTTCGCGAAGCTGGGCGAAACTGGCCTCGGACGCCGGCATGACGCGAAATGCCTTGTGCTTTGTTTCGAGGGCCGCAGCCGTGCGCGTCAGGGTGATCACATCGGCGAGGGCGAGATGGCCGGAGAGGTGCAATTTGAAATAGAGCGGCTGTGGCTTCGAGGACGGCAGCGGGGCGTCATAAGAGGAATCGATCGAGTTCACATCGATATCCTTCGAAGGTTCGCCGAGGCAGAAGGTCGCCGTGTTGGATCCGGAGGTGATCGGCGCCCAGAAGCGCTCGATGGCGGTGGGCGGCGGCGGAGGCGGCTGGATGCGCATTCCCACGCTGATGCCGACTGCCGCCGAGGCGGCAATCGCCGCAGGGAGCAGTGCCCAGGGAAGCCATCGCAGGATTCTGGAGCCCTCCGCGGACGCAACCCGGACTGGAACGGGCGCTTGCACCTCCACCGAGGATTCCGGCACCATCAATTCCGCTGTCGTCGACGCGGCAGCCGCGGCTGGCTCCTGGGGATGGAAGATCGGAACGTAGGAGCCGATCGGCAGCTCGATGACCAGCTCCCCGTCATGCGACGAGTCGTAATAGTACTGCGTCAGGCGCTTGCGCACCTCGCCGGCAGTGATGCGCACGACCGGTTCGGAGTTGGCATCGTAGTCGGGAGACTTCTTGAAGACTTCAATCCCGATGCTGCGTTCTTTTAGCTGCGAGGAGTTGCCGCGGAGGGTCTGCTCCACCACATATTCCAGCAGGGCTGGATAGCGCTCGCTTTTTGCAAACAGGGGATGAACGAGCAGGCGCTCCAACTGCTCGCGGACCGGAGCCTCGGCAACGGCCCCAGACTGTGCGGTCTCCGGCGCGGATTTCGGCGCCAACGGCATCTTCGGCTCCTCAGCCAAAAGCGGTCCCTGGAGCCTGCCGTCGATCCCGCAAGAATCGATACACGCGTCCCATGGCTGAGGCGAACGTGCCCGCGGCTCCAAAGGTGCAACGCCGAACGCGCCGTGAGAATACGGCTCGGATCAAGGCTCCGGAGCCTTGTATCCGGCTGTGGAATTCGGCGCATTCAAACCAATGAAACAGTTTGCATTGCGTATGATACGTCCGGTGAGTGGGATTGTCCATTCCCGAATAAGGTGCTTAACAAGAAAGATTTAGCTTTAGTAAATCGATCTGCTACCCGATGGAACCTGTTGGAACGTCCGATCAGTCTCTATAGTCTCTAACGGTCCAGAAAATGCGCCGAGAGCATTGTCCTGTGCGAAGGCCTCCTGCCTGCTCACAGCCGGGTTCAACAGCCATTTTCTTGTGATTGCGGCTCCTCGCCCCTCCGATCGGCCAGACCTGGATTGATCCAGGCGGGAATGATCGGGGGGCGCTTTTTTGTCTGCCTCACGGACCGATCACTTCCATTCCGAGCGGCTACTCTGCCTTCAACGCTGCGAGCGGGCTGATGTGCGACGCCCGCCTGGCTGGAAAGTATCCCGAGAAAGCGGCCACCGCCAGCAATCCGATCGACATGGCCAGGTAGGTCCAGACATCCCATGGCGAAGTGGCGAACAGCATCGTGGCGATCAGCCGCGCCAGGATCAGCGACGCCGCCACACCGAGCGCGATGCCCGCTACCGCGAGGCGCAGCGTGCCGGCCAGTACCCAGCGCTGGACAAGGCCGGTACTCGCCCCCAGAGCCATGCGGATGCCGATCTCCTGTGTTTGCCGCGTGACCGAATAAGAGATAACGCCATAAATCCCCAACGCGGCCAGCAAGAGCCCCAGTCCGGCGAAGGCCCCGACCAGCATCATGAAGAAGCGCCGCGGAGAGACGGCGTGACTCACCAGCAAGCGGATAGGCTTGAACTCCGCGGCCGGCTGCTTGGGGTTCAGGTCCCGCAGAACCGCAAGCACGCTCGAGGCCAGGGACGCCGGATTCAGCTGGCTCCGGATCACCAACTCGGCGCCCGAAGGGCTCTTCTGCGTCGCAGGATAGTAGATTTGCCATCCGGTCTCACCTTCCACGGTCTCTTCGTGGACATCGCCCACCACCCCCACGACACGGAGATCGTTGTCGCCGTTTCTCAGAACGGCGCCGACCGCGTCACCGTTCGGCCAATGCGCATAGGCGTTCAGGAAGCGCGCATACGCTTCGTTAATCAGCACAACCTGTTCGCTCTTCGTGGTGTCGGACCAGGAAAAATCGCGTCCGTGCAGCGTGGTCCCCATGGCCCGGATGTAGCCTGGCGTGTTCACGTAGACCAGCGGACCGGAATCGATATTCTTCGGCCGCTCCACCCCTTTGGGGAACGGCAGACCCCAGGCGCGATTCTGGCTCATGGGCAGGTAATCGACCATGCCTGCCGCCTCAACGCCCGGCAGAGCCGAAACGCGCGAGAGGATCTGCTGGAAGATCATGCCGCGGCGCGCCGCGCTCAGGATCCCGTCCTTGTCGTTGGGAACGTTGTCGTCGTACACAACCTTGACCGCGGCGGCGCGATCCGGCTGGAATCCGAGATCGACGTCGAGGACTTTGAGGAAGCTGCGCAACAACAATCCTGCGCCGACCAGCAGCATGCAGGCCAGTGCGATCTCCGAGACGACAAGCACGGCACGAACCCGCTCGTGTCTCCGGCTGCGCCCGGATCCGGCTCCCGACTCTTTCAGTGCCTCGTGAATGTTTCCGGCGGCCATGCGCAGCCCGGGAAGCAGCCCGAAAAGGATTGCGGAGGTGACCGCAATCAGCACCGTCCAGCCGAGAGACTCCCCGTCAAGGCGGAGAGTGCTGAGCAGGGGCAGGGCAATCGCGCCCTGGTTGGCCAGCCATACGACAATCGTCTCTGCCAGGCCGAGTCCCAGGGCCGCGCCGGAGCCGGAGAGCACCAGGCTCTCGGTCAGAAGCTGGCGAACGATCCGTCCAGGCGTCGCGCCCAGTGCGCCGCGCATCGCGAATTCCTTGCTGCGCGCCGAGGCACGCGCCAGCAAAAGGTTCGACAGATTCACGCAGGCAATCAGCAGGATTGCGCCCACCGCCGCCCACAGCACGACCAGCGAGCGCCGCAGCCTGCCGCTGACGTAGTCCTTGAGCGGCACCGGCACAACCGCACCCTTATAGTCGCCGCACGACTGCGGATACCGGTTGTTCCAGCACATGTGCGGCTCCGCGGACCTGGCATCGGCAACTGCCTGGCCGAGCATCACTCCCGGCTTCATGCGGCCGATCATCGTGATAATGTTGCCCCAGTCGCGCGGCGGACCATACAGATTCAGCGGAGTGATCGCGTCGATCTTGGCCCCTGGCGAGAACACCGCGCCGAAATCGAAGCTCCTCGGCAAAACGCCGATCACCGTCGTCTGGCGCCCATTGATGTCGAGCGCCTTGCCCACAATCGCCGGGTCGGCGTTGAACTGCCTGCGCCACCAGGCGTCGCTCAGCAGGATGACCGGGGCGGCGCCGTTTCGCCCGTCGCCGGCGGTGAATGCGCGTCCCATTGCCGGCTGCACGCCGAGGAGCTGAAAGAAGTTGGCGATCACATCGATGCCTGTTGCCGTGATCGGCGCCCCGTCTCCGATCTTCAGGCTCAGGTTGTCCGGGCTCGAGAAGGCGAAGTAGCCGGTCACGTCCTGGAAGGAATGGGTGTACATGCGCAGTTCGTCGTAGGCGTCCGTCGAGTAGGTCGCGCAGGAGAGCCCGCACTTCTGCGGCGGGGGCGCGATCCAGACCAGCTGCCCGGCGTCGGCGAACGGCAGCGGCCGGAGAAGCAGCGTATTCACCACGCTGAAGACGGCGACGTTGGCGCCAATGCCGAGCGCCAGGATCAATACGGCTACGATCGTGAATCCAGGTTCGCGGGCCAGTGTCCGCAGTGTGTACTTCAGGTCATATAAGAGAATGTCCAGCCTCATCTTTTCCTCCCGGCAACCATCCTGGACGTCCGACTGTTACTGACGGTAACACGATTGGCCGAAATCCGGCCCATGGGCAGGAAAGAACAGACGAGAATGCCTGTGACGAACGGCGGGTTTCGATCCACGCGGCTTCCGGATCAGAGAAGGCAGCGTTCTAGCTCGACCGCAGAGCTTCGGTCGGATTGACCCGCGACGCGCGCCACGCCGGGATGAATCCCGCCAGCAGCGCCGCTGTCCCGATCAGCGCCACCATGGCGCCATAGGCCAGCGGATCGCTTGGCTGCGTGGCAAAGAGGAGCGAAGCAATCGCTTTCGCCACGGCAAACGAGAAGATGCTTCCGGCCGCGATCCCGATTGCCGCCAGCCTCAGCGTGCGGGCCAGAACGAGGCGCTGAACGTCTCCGGCGTTCGCGCCCAGCGCCATGCGGACGCCAATTTCGCGCGTTCTCTGCGTGACCGAGTAGGAGATCACTCCATAGATGCCGAGCGCGGCAAGCAGCATGCCCAGTGCGGCGAAGGTTGTCACGAGCAGCACGAAGAAGCGCCTCGGCGAAGTTGCATGGTCCACGAGTCCCTGAACAGGCATGAATTCCGAGGCCGATTGCCCGGGGTTGATCTCGCGCAGCGTTTTCATCACACTCGTGGCCAGCGCGCCGGGAGGCAGCTTGGAACGCACTACGAGATACGAACCTTCCGGCGCAAACTGTTTTGTAGATGGCAGGTACATCTGGGCTCCGCTATCATCTTCCACGCTGCTTTCACGGACGTCGGCAATCACACCGATTACCTCCGACGCTGCTCCGCCCGCAATGGCGGTGCGGCCAATCGGGCTCTGCCCCGGCCATAGTTTTCGCGCCACTGTCTCATTGATAATGACTACGTTGCGATTATTGACGACGTCATCCCAACCGATGTCGCGGCCCGCGGTTAGCCGCATCCCCATCGCCTTCAGGTAGCCGGGCGAAACGATGTAGACAAACACGCCAAGAAAATCCTTCTCAGTGAGTTTCTGTGCTCCCTTGGCGGCGATCCCCCAACTGCGGTTGCGGCTCATGGGCAGGTTGTCCGATATGCCAGCCGCCTCAACGCCGGGAATCGTCGACGCGCGGTCCACAACTTCCTGCCAGATCGCTGCCCGCTTCGCCACATTTCCGCCGTCGTCGTAGTCGACGCTGACAGCGGCTGCACGGCTTGGCTCAAAGCCCAGGTCAACCTCCAGAACGCGCAGGAAGCTGCGCAACAGCAGGCCCGCGCCAACAAGGAGCACACAAGCCAGAGCAATTTCCGTAATCACCAGGATGGAGCGCATGCGGTCATGGCTTCGGCCTTCGGTGGTTCCATGCCCGCTGTCCTTCAGGGCCTCCTGCAAATTGCGGTCCGACATGCGCAGTGCGGGAGCCAGGCCGACGAGAACGGCGGCTCCGACCGCGATCAGCAGTGTCCATGCCAACGCCGCTTCGTCGATGCGCACCCTATTCAGCAGCGGCAGCGCAAGCGAACCCTGGTGGGCAAGGTAGGCAAGAATGGCCCAGGCAAGCCCGAGGCCCAGCAGAGCTCCGGCCATAGCCAGCGCCAGGCTTTCCGTGAGCAGCTGACGCACGATGCGGCCGAGCCTTGCGCCCAATGCGCTGCGCATCGCAAATTCCCTGCGGCGCGCGGCCGCCCGGGCGAGCAGCAGGTTTGACAGATTCACGCAAACAATCAACAGAATGAGCCCTACCGCGCACCAAAGCACGAGGAGCGACCGGCGCAGCTTGCCGCTGACGTACTCTTTCAGTCCCGTGAGCTGGGCCGTGTAGCCTTTTCCATATTCGGGATGCTTGTGCTCGAAGTAGAACTGCGGAAACAGGAGGTTCGCCTCGTTTTGCGCCTGGGCAATGCTCATGCCCGGCTTGAGGCGGCCAATCAATGCCAGGTCGTTTCCGTCGTCACGAAAATCATCCATGATGTAGGGGACGAAGAGGTCGACCTTTGCTCCGGGCGAAAAGACTGCGCCGAAATCGAACGTCTCCGGCAGGACGCCCGCGACGATGACGGACTTGTTATTCAGGTCGACTTTATCGCTCAAATCGACCGTCCGTCCGACGATGCCGGGGTCTCCGCCGAACTGGCGTTTCCAGAATGGGTAGCTTAACAAGGCAGCGGGCTGCGCATGATGGACGAATTCTCCCGCCCGGAACAGGCGCCCGGCGGCGGGCTCGACGCCGAGTGTTTCAAAAAATCCCTCGGCGACGAGCATTCCCGTAGCAGGCACCGGCTGGCCGTTGCCGGAGAGCTTGAAGTTGTTGGGTCCGGTGAAGGCGAAGTAGCCGCTGACCGATTGGAAAGAGCGGTTCTGCTGCTGAAAATCCTGCGTGGCATCCGCTGTATAGGTTTTGGTGGATTCACCGGCTTTGGGATCCTTCTCCACAATTCGCACCAGTTGCTGCGAATCGCGAAATGGCAGCGGGCGTAGCAGCAGGGTGTTTACTACGCTGAACACCGCGACATTGGCGCCAATGCCGAGCGCGAGAATCAGCACTGCAACGAGGGTGAAGCCGGGCTCGCGGGCCAGGGACCGCAACGTGAATTTCATGTCCTGCAGCAAGATCTCCAGGTTCATAAGGCCTCTCGCTTCCCTTTGCTTTTCTGCCGCTTGCGGAATTCCGCCGAACCGTACCAGCGCCTGGCGCCGGGCTTCCTCCCGAGACATGCCGCGCTGCAGGTTCTCTTCGATCGCCATCTCAAGATGCGCCGCCATTTCGGCTGCAAGCTCAGCATCGAGCGGCCGCTTGTTGAAGAAGGCTCCGATGCGCCTGCGGGATCGCCTGAATTCGCTCATGCCGGGTCTCCACCGGTTCCCATGGCCAGAACGCGGTCCATCACGCCTGTCAGGCGTTCCCAATAGCGGGCGTCCTCGATGAGCTGGAGGCGTCCGGCCTCGGTGATCGAGTAGAACTTCGCCTTGCGGTTGTTGCCGCTCATTCCCCAGTTCGATTCAATCCAGCCGCGCTGCTCGAGCCGCACCAGCGAAGCGTAGATCGTCCCCTGGTTGAGCAGCACTTCGTTCCCGCTGACCTGCTCGATGCGCCGTGCGATCCCGTAGCCGTGCTGCGAGCCCATCACAGCGAGGGTCTGCAGGACCATCAGGTCGAGCGTTCCCTGCAAGAGATCGATTTTTGAGCCGCCCAATTCTCCTCCTGTGGCATCACCACATCAGAATCGCACTGAACCTGTGGGATTGCCACAGGAAACGGTCCGATTCACGAGAAAAGCTGTGACGAGCGGCGTGTGGCCGGGGATTCCGGTGGCGTGCCCCGAGCAGCGAGGTTCAAGCAGTACACTGAATCGTTCCTGTCACTGACTGGAGATCTGGACTTTGAAAGCTGTCCAATGCAGAATCGGGCTCCCGACCGGTTTGTCGGCGGGAGACTTCTCCATGATTGTCCGGGTTGTTCTCTCTACTGTGTTTTGCCTGACAGTTGCATCCTGTTCCAGCGCTCAGCCTGCCGCGACAACCGCGGGCGTGACGGCTCCGCCAATGGTCTCTGCGAAACCGGAACTGGGCGGAGCACAGCTCGTGAGCCTGGCGACCACGACGCCGGGCGCGACCATTTACTACACGCTCGACGGAGCGGAGCCGACGACATCCTCCGCGGTTTATCTGGCACCGTTCCTGGTCGCATCGCAGCTTACTTTGAAGGCCGTGGCCGTGCATTCCGGAAACGCGAACAGCACGGTGACCACTCAGACGTTCAGCACCAAGATCGCGGCGGGCACGCTGGTCTGGAGCGAAGAGTTCAAGAGCACCACCGGCGCCAATGCCGAGCCCGATCCGCACGTCTGGACCTACGACACCGGCAACAGCGGGTTCGGCAACAAAGAACTCGAGAACTACTGCGCGTGGGGATCGAACACGCCGCCCTGCAGCTCGGCGAATCCAAACGCGTACGTGGGAACCGACGGGTATCTGCACATTGTGGCTCGCCGGCCGTCGCCGGGCATCTACACTTCTGCGCGGCTCAAGACGGAAGGGCTTTTCAGCTTCCGTTACGGCCGGATGGAGGTGCGCGCCAGGGTTCCCGAAGATCAGGGATTCTGGCCGGCGGCGTGGACCCTGGGGAATAACATTGCCACGGTCGACTGGCCGGACTGCGGAGAGCAGGACGTCCTGGAGCGCGTGAATGCGGCGACCAATCCCGACTGGAACGAGGGTTCGGTGCATGGCCCAGGATTCACCGGCGACAAGCTTGGCACTCGCTACGAATTTGCCGGCGGCGAAACCGCGTCCGGGTGGCACAGATACGGAATGATCTGGAGCGCGGGCCAGGTTCAGTACTACATAGACGACCCGAACAAGCCCTATGCCACGTATACGCCGGCAAGCTTAGACGGCTTGCAAGGTGCGACATGGCCGTTCGACGAGGGGCAAAGCAACTTCATCATCCTGAACCTGGCCATCGGCGGCAGCTGGCCGGGGCCGCCGGACTCGAATACACCGTTCCCGTCGGAGTTCCTGGTCGACTACGTGCGCATCTACGCGAATTGAGCGCAACGGAACCGCGAGGCCGCGCCGCACTCAGCTCAAGCCACTCATAACCAGCATGCGCGGCTCGGTCATCTCTTCGATGGCGTAGCGGATGCCTTCGCGGCCCTGGCCCGAGTCCTTGACGCCGCCGAAGGGCATGGGATCGAGGCGCCAGTTCGGTGTGTCGCCGACGATGAGCGCGCCCACTTCGAGCTCCCGGTACGCCTTGAGGATGCGGTTCGCGTCGCAGGTGAGCAGGCCGGCCTGGAGTCCGTACTTCGAATGGTTCACCTCGGCCAGCGCTCCCTCGAAGTCCTCATAGGGCTCGATGACGAGCACGGGCCCGAAGGCTTCTTCGTCGCGGACTTTCATGCCGGGCTTTGTGCCGGTCAGAATCAGCGGGTGCAGAACCGAGCCGGTGCGCTCGCCTCCCACCACCAGCTTGGCGCCGCCTTCGACGGCCTCCTTGACCCACGCCTGCACCCGGTCGGCCTCTGCAGGACGAACGAGCGGTCCCACCTCGGTCAGCTCATCGGCCGGGTCGCCGGGGACGAGTTTGGCCGCATGGTCGACGACCTTCCACAGGAATGACTGGAAGACGTTTCGGTCGACGAACACGCGTTGCAGACCGACACAGGATTGTCCTGCGAAGCTGAAGGCCGCCTTCGCCGCGCGCTCGGCGGCCGTGTCCAGATCGCGCCAGTCGCCATGGACGATGAGCGCGGCATTGCCGCCCAGCTCGAGCAGAACGCGTTTGCGCCCCGAGTGTGCTTTGAGCTCCCATCCGACCTTGGCCGAGCCGGTAAAGCTGATCAGCTTGATGCGATCTTCCTTCTCGGCCAGCCATGCCGTGTCTGAGTTATTGAGCTGCAGGATGGCGAGCGCCTCTTCCGGCCAGCCGGCCTTCAGGATCACCTCGCCCAGCGCCAGCGCGGTGAAAGGCGTCTGCGGCGCGGGCTTGAGGATCACCGGCACGCCCGCCGCCATGGCCGGGGCCAGCTTGTGCGACACCAGGTTGAGGGGAAAGTTGAACGGCGTGATCGCCAGCAATGGCCCGATGGGGAATCTCTGCACCAGGCCCCAGCGGCCTTCGTTGCCTTCAGTCAGATCGAGCGGCAGGCTTTCGCCGCCCAGCCGCGCCGACTCCTCGGCAGCAGTCTTGAAGGTGAGCGCGGCACGGTCGACCTCGGTGCGCGCCATGCGCAGCGGTTTGCCGGCTTCGGCAACGATGAGCTGGGCGAACCTTTC
>Ga0335069_10004246_pt1 | contig 21348 bp, 25 predicted proteins | sample Lox_Sample_11_FD_206714 | JGI IMG/M metagenome (GOLD analysis project Ga0335069, IMG submission 206714) | Soil microbial communities from Loxahatchee National Wildlife Refuge, Florida, United States - Lox_Sample_1.1 | ecosystem: Environmental > Terrestrial > Soil > Wetlands | place: USA...
CCAGTGATAGTTGCATCGCAGAAGCTCATATTCAGATCGTGAAGTTTTTGGAGGGTTCCTGCCTTGAAGGAACCGTTTGAGAGGGTAAGTGACAGGCTGCCGCTGCAGTCTTCCATGTAAACGTCACCATATTTGTTCTCAATCCTCATGTTCAGGTACGACGGGGCCGATATGCTGTAGTTAATCTGTACCCTTGAGTCATACTGGATGAATTTCTTTGTGAGCCCTTTGAACTCCTCGAATATCATATTAATCGACTGTGTGAATTCAGTCCTGGCAATGATGCTGTAATTACCCTCTGTAATGCTGACATTAATACCCTCGAGCATCTTTCGTATCTTTTCGTGGTTCTGACCCGATGCTTCAATTTCAGCGGTGATATTGAGCGAATCGTTGGATGATGGAAGGATATGGATGGTTCCATACTTGTTTGTAACCTCAAGGGTCATTTCCCTGTTTACCCTGACACCCTTCCGGAAGGTTCTTTTTTCAGTTACAGGCTGTCCCGCCGCGAGGTCAGTTATTATGACAAACAAGATTGCCAGTGTCGTTAATCTATAGTTCATGGCTCTCCTTTTTTATATCTTTTTCATTCTGCTTTACCGCATTAAGCATTTCTTCGAGCAACCGGATTTTAATCCTGTAATTCCTTATCAGCGATTCTATTACCTCCCTGTTGGCCACATTATCCCTGAGATCTCTTTTCAGGTCGAAGCATAGGCTGTCAATTCTCGCTGCACCGTTCCTTATTTCCCTGTCAACATCGGGCTGGCCTGTCAGCAGGGGCTTTGCCTGGTTATATATATTATTGTAGAGCGTGTTATAGAAAACCTCACTTTCCTTCAGTTCCTGCTGGTATGAAGAATTGATGTTCATGGAATTGTTTTTCCGGTGAAGGATTACCAGGGACGAAATACCCGCGAGGATTACAATTACGGCAGCTGCTGCAAGGATTGCCGGCTTGGCAACTTTTCCCCTTCTGATTCCTGACCTGATATTTTCCCACGAGCCGTCCGGTGGCTCAAGCTTGTCGAGATCAGCCCTGTTTTCTCTTACAAAACTTTCTAGTTTGTCCATGACTGCTGATTGTTAATTAGTTTTCTCAATTTATCCTTTGCCCGCGAATACTGTGATTTGGATGTGGATTCTGTTATACCCAGTATCGTTGATATTTCGGAATGATCGTAACCTTCGAGCAGGTAAAGCGTCAGGATTATCCTGTAGCCATCGGGCAGCATTCCTATTCCCCTGAAGATATGGTCAGTATCATATAGGGGTTCGGATGCCTCATCCTCGGTGGTATCGGGAAGGTTTTCGAGGTAAACAAGACTTACCTTTTTCCTTCGGAGATGGTTAATGCTACGGTTGACAAGAATTGATTTTAGCCAGGCTCCGAAAGTCGATTCGTTCCTGAAGGATGATATTTTTCTGAAGCACTCGATAAAGGTATCCTGGAGAATATCCTCGGCATCCTCGCGGTTATTCGTTATCCTGTAGGCAAGGTTGAACATGGCCCTGGAGTATTGTTTATACAGCATTTCCTGTGCCTGGCTTCTTCCTTGCCTGCACTCCTCGACCAGTCTGGCCGTTATATTGTCTTTCTCCTCCAAGATCAGGTTTTATCTGTTGCTAAAGACAATGGTTTTTCGGACAGGTTGCATCACAACCGGTAAATTTGCATGTTTACCATGCCCCTGGGTCATTTCATCCAAGCTTTGAGCATGCTGATGAAAATGAACTAAGAATAATTGCTTTTTGTTATAAATATGCATAATTTTACAACTGCTAGCTGATCTTGGCAAAATTATATAATAATGAGACGTAACATACTGATAATTGCATTACTGCTTTTGGGAATTTCACTTATGGGCCAGACCCTTAAACAGGAGGTAATTGCGACTGCAGGTGGGTACAATGTCAGCTCCGACAATCAGCTATCCATAAGCTGGACACTGGGAGAGACAATCATACCTACATTTAAATCTGGTGATGGTACGTTAATATTAACCCATGGATTTCAGCAGAAGCTGATTATCACTGGTATTGATGAGAATATTGACACTCCTGTCAAGGTGAAGATTTTTCCGAACCCGGCCAGCGAACAGGTGAAGATACAGTTCGATGCTGCAACCGACAAGGAAGTACTGTTATATCTTATCGATGCACAGGGGAAGCTGGTAAAAACTGACAGGATTGATGAATCCTCGGTTGAGAAGACTCTTAACCTTGAAGATCTTCCTGCCGGTCTGTATTATCTTAGAATGATCAAGGGAAACCTTGTTAACATATATAAAGTTGTAAAACTTTAAGGAAGCTTTTTACTGTCCAAAAGCAATTTTTCCATTCTTTTCATGGCTGCCCCTGACGTTCACAGTCAGGGGCTTTTTTTGCAGCCATCACAATTGTCTTATTATTCAGGGTCTGAATGTTTGACTGTCAAATTTTCTGAATACAGTCGTGGATGTATGGCCCCCGAATCCGAATGTATTATTCATTGCTGCCAACACCTCTTTCCTGCAGGCTTTACCTGGAGTGAAATTAAAACCGGGATTTATGGCAGGGTCGGTTTCAGAAAGGTTTATTGTTGGAGGTACTATATTATGTTCAATGGCCTTAATACAGGCAATGGATTCCACTGCACCGGCTGCGCCCAGCAGGTGCCCTGTCATCGATTTTGTTGAACTGACGTTTATTCTTTCTAAGTCGTGCCCAAACACTGTAGCTATAGCTTTGCACTCGCTCAAATCTCCGACGATCGTTGATGTGGCATGCGCGTTGATATAAGAGACGTCACCTGTTCTCAGACCCGAGTCAACCAAAGCTTCAGTCATTGAAAGTGCGGCCCCTAAGCCTTCGGGATGTGTCGCGGCAACATGATAGGCATCTGATGCGGAACCCCAACCCGATAGCTCACAATAGATTCTTGCTCCCCTGTTTATTGCATGCTCAAGCTCTTCAACCATTAGCATACCGGCTCCTTCACCGGCAACAAACCCGTCGCGTGCCTTGTCAAAAGGCCTTGACGCATCTTCAGGCGACTCATTGAGTGTAGATAAAGCTTTCATAGCATTGAAGCCACCAATTGCAGACTGGGTGATCGTAGCTTCCGAACCTCCGGCAAGAATAACGTCGGCCCTCCCGAGACGTATGAGATCCAACGCGTTTGAGATTGCATTATTTGAAGAAGCACACGCCGATGACATGGCATAGCTGATCCCACGTAACCCATACCTGATAGAAATCTGGCCGGCAGCTATGTTAGAAATCATTTTTGTTATGAAAAATGGACTGAATCTGGGATTTCTGCCTGTTTCACAAAAACTGAGAATCTCCTCTTCAAATGTTTTTATGCCCCCGATTCCTGTTGCGACAATGACACCGAACCTGTTCAGATCAGATGAACTCAGGTTTATTCCGGAGTCTTTTATGCATTCGTTGGCAGCTGCCAGGGCATATAATGTATAAAGGTCCATCTTCCTTGCTTCTTGCTTATCTGTATATTGCAACGGATTGAAGTCTTTTACCTCGCATGCAAATTTTGTTTTATGGTTGGATGTGTCGAATTTTGTAATGGGTGCGGCACCACTTTTCCCTTTTACAAGGTTATCCCAGAATTCAGCGACGCTGTTTCCTATTGGTGTTATTGCGCCGAGACCGGTAATTACTGCTCTTTTCATATTAATTGAGTTAGTTGACAAATTACGAATACATACTTACTAATAAGTAAGTTAATTAGATAAATTTTTTTACGGTTTGAGATCGTCCAGGATGGATTGGCAGTAACTTTTATAGTCAATCCTGTCGAGAATTCCACCCAGCTGGAGACTGGCAACAAGGCTGGAAAAGATAATCAGTGCCTTGCTTGCAGGATCATCAGTAAATTCGAAAATTTTCCTGTTCCTGCCGCTTTCAAGAAGTTCAGTAAGCCACATCAGAATCCTTTCAACCATTTTTTTAAGCTCTGACTTCATCGTTGCACTTAAGGTATTGTAGTCGGGACTTAATGCCCCTACCAGGCATTTCTTATTTTCACGATGGCTTTTAACATAGATTTTAATAAAAACCTCCAACTGTCGCAACTCGTTAAATTTCCGGCAGTTCAGGTTATCGACCATCTCATCAAACCTCTGGATATTTGTCTTTATAATGCTGGTTCCAAGGTTTTCCTTTGAAGGGAAATAGTAGTGAACGGCAGCGTTCTTAATTCCAATCTCTGAGGATATATCCTGGTAACTAAAGGCATTATACCCTTTTGTCCGGATAAGATTTTCTCCAAGCTCGAGGATCTTTTCCCTGGTTAAAGACATCTGATAATTATTTGATCCGACAAATATACTTACTAATAAGTAAATATCAAAATCTATTGTTTGTAGTATGCTCTTTGTTTTATGTGTTTTATAATAGAATACCTGTTACGATGCAGGAGAACCCTTTTACTTATCTTAGCATTACAAACCGAATTATTATGAAACTGAACTATGCCATCCTGTTCTTTCTTGTGCTTGCCACTTCGTGCATGTCGGAGGAAGAGCGTCTGAAGAGGGATGCAGACAGGATACATGCCGCTGTCCTGTCGGTTGATACTCACTGCGACACACCTATGGACATGTACAGCGATAGTCTTGACCTCGGAGTCCGCCATGATGAAGGCTGTGTCGACATTCCGAGGATGAAGGAAGGTGGTCTTGATGCAGAATTTTTTGCCGTCTTCACCGGTCAGGGGCCAAGAGATGATTCAAGCTTCGCAAAGGTTCACAGGCAGGCTATTGCGGTGTTCGGCGCTATTCACAGGAACATTGAGAAAAACAGCCGGGCAATAGGTCTCGCCCTCACACCTGAAGATGCATACCGCCTTAAGAAAGAAGGGAAAATAGCTGCATTCATTGGTGTTGAGAACGGATATCCTGTCGGGAAAGATTTAGCCAGGATCAAAGAGTTTTATGATCTCGGAGCAAGGTACATGACACTCTCACATACAAAAAACAACGATATCTGCGATTCGTCCACAGATCCTAAGGGCGCAGAAAATAATGGTCTGTCCGGTTTCGGGAAAGAGGTTGTGAAGGAGATGAACAGGCTGGGAATAATGGTGGATGTTTCACATATTTCCGACAAATCCTTTTATGATGTTTTAAAAATCACCAGGGCCCCGGTCATAGCATCTCATTCATCGTGCAGGGCCCTGTGCGAAAGCCCCCGCAATCTCGACGACAATATGCTTCAGGCACTTAAGCAGAATAACGGCGTAATACAGATATGCATACTCAGCGACTACCTCAAAACCCCGGAAAAAAACCCGGAGCTTGATTCAAGGCTGTCTGATCTCAGGAAACGGTTTGGCGACTATAACAGTCTTTCGGATGAGAAGAAAAAACTGATGAGGAAAGAATATGAGGAGACTATGAAGAAGTATGCAAAGCTGGCAACGGTCAAGGATGCCGTCAACCATATCGACCATGTTGTCCAGGAAATCGGGATCGATCATGTAGGGATAGGAACCGATTTTGACGGTGGTGGAGGTATAGAGGGCTGTAAGACCGTGGCTGATATGAAGAATATTACTATCGAACTCCTGAGAAGGGGATATTCGAAAGCCGATATAGAAAAGATATGGGGCGGAAATGTTATGAGGGTCCTGTCCCAGGCTGAGAATATTGCAAGGCAGAATAACTGAATCCTCAGCTGACCTTTACCTTCGAGTACCTGAGGGTTTTAAGCATCCAGGCCGGGAGGTTCTTTCTATAGTCCCTTTTCGACAGATCGAGATACCATCCTATCTTTTTGAAAACGGGCATCTTGAGCGTTTCAACGAACTCGATCAGAGTACCGCTGCCATCCTCGATATAAGCAAAGTGGCCCGCCGCTTCTCCCATATCGAACCTCGATCCCGACATCGTCGATTTTGTATCGACGGTAAAAGGATGGCCCTTTTCGTGGCAATAGTCCCTTAAAACATCGATACCTGAAATATCAAAACAGAGGTGGATGAATCCTGGGTCGCCCCAGAATCTGCCTTCATAGATCTTCTTTTCTTCCGGGTTGCCGGTGCTTATGAGCTCGATCTCGCTGTTTCCCATGAGTTCCCCAAAATGACCCGGCATTATTCCAGCCTTCTTCAGGAGAACCCGCCGGAGCTTTATATTTCCACCAGGCAGCCCTGAAAAATCAGGGTGAACCCCGGTCGAATCGTAAACCACATTCTCATAACCCAGGATATCAGAATATACAACCAGTGCCTTCTCAATATCAGCGACTCCTATCACGGCGCCGAATACTCCTCCGCTATGTTTGTTCTCGTTCATAAACCAGTCGGAGGCTTCAACCATCTGGAAGATATTGCCGGAAAGGTCCTTAATAAAAAATGTTCTTGCACCTGCCGGGTCGGGTGACGGCTCACCAATTACATTGATCCCCTGGTCAATGAAAAATTTGTACGACCTGTCAATATCCTTTACCTTGATTTTGCATGCAAAGATTCCGAGGTTTCCTGCTTTTATCTCCCACGATATCTCCTGGGGTACCCTTCCCTTGTACTGCCAGATCTCGAACCCACCGCCGCTCTGAAGGTTGAAAGCAAGTACAGCGTGCCTGAGCTGCGGCTTGCCGCCTGTATAGGGTAACATAAACTTAGCTTCAGCTTCTTCGCCGAAGATGGGACAATCCATGCCCAGGTTTTTAATATACCAGTTCCACGATGTCTGAAGGTCCTTAACACCAATTCCCATCTGCTGGATACCGCCAATAATAAATTCTTTCATATGAGATGATCTTTTTTCAGGTCGATTTTATTTTGTCTGCAATTTTGAAAAAGAGCCAGGGGAACCATCTCCTGATATGCAGCATCATAAGTTCGGTGCTTCCAACAAGAATCTCCCTACGGTTCTTCATTATGCCTCTTATGATCTGGCTCGCGGCCTTTTCAGGACTTATGCCTCCTGCCTGCCCGGCATCCATTTTACCATGCTCTTTCCCCGATGAATCGAGTGCCCTCACCGAGATATTTGTCCTCACCCTGCCCGGAATGATAACTGATGCCCTTATATTATTTTTTTTATTTTCTATATACAGTGTCTCAATAAATCCATGCAGTGCCTGCTTCGAGGCCGAATATGCAGATCTAAGCGGAAAGCCAAATCTGCCGGATATACTGCTGGTTGCCAGGATATGCCCCGATTTCTGCCTGATCATCCATGGGAGTACCGCCTTCACGAGAGCTATTGTACCGAAATAATTTATCTCCATAATTTTCCTGTCGAGCCATAAAGGTGTTTCCTCGACCGTTGATCTCTGGCTGATTCCTCCCATGCTCACGAGGTAGTCGATCCTGCCGGCTGCCGAAAGTTGATTATCAACAAGCTGTTTTATTCCGGAAGTATCTGAAAGGTCGAATGGTGCGGATATCAGTCTCCCGGCTTTGCGATTGCACGCCGACGAAACCCTTTTCAGCTCATCAGGCTCATTGGATGAGGCAATAACTGTTGCCCCGTAATCCATAAACCTGTGTACCAGAGCCTCGCCCATACCGGAGGAAGCGCCTGTGATCCAGATAACCTTCCCTTTAAACTTGTTTTTCACAGGCTTGCATGTTTTGAGACAAGTGAAACAAGCTCGTCATAGCTGCTCCTCAGTTCCTCGTACTCCTTATTTCCCTTCCTGATATACTTTCTTATCCTGAAGCCCCCGGTTATCCTGTTATAAAGAAGGTGATAGTTCCAGGCATACAGGCCGGCGAATGGGATAGAGATGAATATTGCAAGAGCGAGCCACCAGGGCGAGAATATAACAAATGAAAGTATCAGGTACATAGGCATTAAAACAAAAGCCAGGAAAAGTGAAATCGTGTACCTGATCGACGAATGAAACTGGACATCCCTGATATTTTTAAGAGACAGGTTCGGTACCGATACGAACAGGTAATTGAATATAAAGCCATAGATAAATACAGGAAATGTCAGCAGAAGCGTAAGCAGTCCGCCAATCATTCCGGCAAGAGTATGCTTCTTCTTGCCGAGGAGGCGATATTCTGTTTTTAGCTTTGCCGCACCCGATTTTACTTTAAGCGCCAGGTCGCATATCTTCCTGTATGTTTCTTCCGATGTGGTACTGAGCCTGTTGAGGCTGTTTATCAGCATCCTGTCCCTGAACAGCTTTGGCATATTCTTGTCGTCGCTGTACTTGCCGTTGATTATGCTCCTTAGCTCATCAATGGCCTCGTAGTCATCAACCGACTCGATATGAACCATAAGTTGCTGCATCTCACTGGAAAGTTTTTCCCTCAGCTCATTCATGGATCTCTGTGGGCTCTTCCTGTAAGATTCATAAAAGTCGCTTACTTCGATAGGCTTGCCGTAAACTACTGTCAGAACCTGTCTTACCCTCGAGTAATGGGTAAATTCAAGGCCTACAGGAACGATCTTTATATTCATCGAGAAGCCCGTTGCCTCATCAGCCTGGAAGGCAATCCTGCAGATACCCTTTTTTAGCTGTCGAAGCCTCCTCATACCTTCATGGTTACCTTCCGGGAGAATTACGAGCCCGTTTTTGTTCTTCAGTACATCAATTGTTTTATTGAACACCCAGTCATTCTCCTTGAGATTATCGTAACCGTCCCTGATCCTGTACACGGGAAGTATTTTTATAAAGTACAGGACAGAGGCAAGCAATTTTCTCCGGAAAATATCTGCGCGGGCAAGGAACACAAGCTGTCCCTTTGTTGTAAACAGCACCGCCAGGGCATCCATAAGTGCGTTCTGGTGATTCGGTGCGAAGATCAGATGTTCGTCGGGATTTATATTTTCCCTTCCCACGATGATGACTTTCCTGTAGAAAACTTTATTATGCCAGAAACTTGCAACATATTTCAGCATAGAGTAAAAGGCATTGTATTTTTCTATGTTTTCCTTCCCCATCAGGATTGAAATTAAGCTTCAGATAGCGGGTATCCGCCAGTTTTTTTTACAATCATGCAAGATAAAAAAATGGTTCAGAGTAAGACCTTAAAAAGATATAATTGTAAAGCAGGTCAACGATAATAAGTATTTATACCACCTATTAAGAATCCTGTCCTGAATCAGTAAGCCTGTCAATGGACCTGCGCTCTTTCTTTGTGGGTCTGCCCAGGCCCCTGGGACGTACACCGAATCCGGTCGCTCGCGACAGGAGCAGCTTGGCTTTCTCCTCCTCCGGGGTGCAATCGAGTATGTAGTTTTCGACCAGCCTGGCAGAGACCCTGTTTTCAACAGGTAATATTACCTTGTATGTATAAATTACAGGGACCTTTTTCACCATGATAGTTTCGCCTGTGCCAACAGCATGCGATGGTTTGGCGGGGAGGTTGTTGATAAGTACCCTTCCTTTACGGCATTCGTCCGAGGCAAGGCTCCTGGTTTTATATATCCTTACGGCCCAGAGAAATTTGTCAATTCTTATTTTTTCGGCAGTGTTCATCCGGCGTTATCCGGTTTCGGCAGTTTACCGGGCTTGTTATAGATGTTCATCGTGTGTGCCGTGCCTGAAGTTCCGAACGACTTTATCATTTCGATGATCAGCTCAATCCTCTCTTTAAGTATTTCCAGCTCCTCGCCGGTCCATTTTCCAAGCACGTAATTCACCTGGTTTCCCCTTGAAAAGTTATTCCCGATTCCCACCCTTATACGTGCATATTCATTGTTCCCTAGGACACTGTTTATATGTGCGAGACCGTTGTGCCCGCCGTCGCTGCCTTTCGCCCGCATCCTGATGCTCCCAAGCGGGAGTGCCAGATCATCGACAATGACCAGAAGATTCCCGGCTGGAATATTTTCTTTTTTCAGCCAGTAATTTACCGCGTTACCGCTCAGGTTCATGAAAGTGGATGGTTTAAGAAGGACAAACTCCCTTCCTTTGAATCTGAAGCTTCCGGTTTGGCCGTACCTCCTGTCAGTAAAAACGGTACTGGATGCTTCCGCAAGGGCATCCAATACCAAAAATCCTATATTATGACGGGTATCCCGGTATTCTTCTCCTATATTACCCAGGCCGACAATCAGGTATTTCATCTTGCCTGAATTTTAGACCGGGATGGCACTATTTCTTTTCTTCTTCAGGAGCACCTTCTGCAGCAGGAGCTGCACCTTCGGCACCTTCAGCAGGAGTTTCCTCCTCTTTCTGAGCAACCCTCGATGTTGCAATCTGGAGAATCATCGATTTCTTGGGCTCGACCAGTTCAAAATTTTCAAATGTAAGATCACCTATTTTAACTGACTCGTGAATTTTCAGTTCGGTTATGTCGATAGGAATAAATTCAGGTATATTGATTGCAAGTCCTTTTACAAGAAGGCTTCTTCTCCTTATCCTCAGCTTACCGCCGGCTTTAACGCCCGCTGAATCGCCTGAGACCTTTATTGGAATTCCGATTGTTATTGGCTTGTCTTCAGATACTTCTGTAAAATCAATATGAAGCATTTTGTCGGTAACAGGATGGAACTGAATTTCTTTAAGGACAGCCTCATATTTTTTACCTTCAACATTTAGCATAACCAGGTGAGCATCCGGTGTATATACAAGCTTCGAAAGGTTATTTTCGTGGGTCGAAAAATGAACATTTTCCTTACCGCCGTAAATTACGCAGGGTACATTGTTGTTTTTCCTCAGCTCCTTTGAACTTTTCTTACCAAGGTCCTTCCTGAGTGTACCGCTGATTTCAAGAGTTTTCATTTGTCTTTAAGTTGTTGTGTTACTCAATCCCGCCCTCAGGATCCCATCACACGTTTGACATTATTTTTAAAAAATTGGCGGGCAAATATAAGACAAAGGAATCAAAATACAAAATTTGTGCTGATAGACAGATTCATATTCACTGCCTGGATGGTCTTGGCGAATATATCAGCTATTGAAAGGACCTTGATCTTCGGAGAGGCTCCTCTTAGTGGCATCGAATCCGTCACCACCAGCTCAAGAATTGGAGATTTGTTGATACGGTCAATCGCATTTCCCGAAAGCACAGGGTGAGTTGCAAAAGCCCTGATGCTTTTTGCGCCTCTGTCGGTCATCATCTGTGAAGCCAGTACAAGAGTTCCGGCAGTATCAACCATATCGTCAATGATAACCACATTCCTTCCTTCGACCTCGCCAATAATTGACATCTCCTCTATAACATTCGGTTTTTTCCTCAGCTTGTAGCAGAGAACCATTTCAGACTGCAGGTGGCGCGCATAGGCGTTGGCCCGCTTTGACCCGCCCATGTCGGGAGCAGATACCGTCAGGCTCTCCAGGGCCAGTTTTTCGATATAGGGAGCAAAAATTGCGGAACCGAAGAGATGGTCGACCGGAACATTGAAAAACCCCTGTATCTGGTCGGCGTGCAGATCCATTGTTATTATCCTGTCGACACCTGCCGCACTTAGCAGGTCGGCAGAAAGCTTCGATCCTATCGATACGCGAGGCCTGTCCTTCCTGTCCTGCCTTGCAAATCCGTAATATGGTATCACAGCAATAACCTTGTAAGCCGATGCTCTTTTTGCAGCATCAATCATCAGAAGAAGCTCGAACAGGTTTTCGGCCGGCGGGTTGGTCGACTGAACAATAAATACCATGCATCCTCTTACCGATTCATCGTAGCAAGGCTGGAATTCACCGTCGCTGAATTCTGTTACTGAACTTCTGCCGAGTTCAACTCCTAATTCGTCAGCAATCTTCTGGGCCAGCTGTTTGGAACCCCTGCAAGCGAATACTTTCATTGGTGCCTTGCCGAACATCTTGATTAATTTTAGAGGTTAATGTTAGGTTAATTCGTGGTTACAAAAATAGAAAATCCAGCCTATTTCATCCTGTTTTTCTGAAATTGTTAATACTTTGTTCAATATATTCCAGTACCTCTTCCCTTCCTGTCTTCCTGGCAGATGAGGTGATAATTGCAGGAGGCAGCTCTTCCCATTTTTCAAGCATTACCGTATCGCACAGCGATATGGCTTTCCTGATTTCATTGCTGCTCAGTTTGTCTGTTTTTGTGAATATCCTTGCAAATGGCACCAGGTTCAGCCCCAGCATCTCCATGAACCGGATATCCGAATCCTGGGGGGGTATACGGCTGTCGAGAAGGACAAAGAGCGATACAAGGTTCTTTCTGCCCAGGATATATCTGACGGATTCGGTATTCCATTTTTCACGTTTCCCGGCCGAAACCTTAGCATAACCATAACCCGGTAAATCGGCAATATACCAGTCGTCGTTTATGATGAAATGATTTATAGTCCTGGTTTTTCCCGGAGTTGAAGACACCTTGGCAAGATGACTGACACCGGTCAGCATATTAATAAGCGACGATTTCCCTACATTCGACCTGCCTATAAATGCGAACTCGGGCTGTAAGGTAACGGGGCATTGAGCCAGGTTCTCGCTGCTTTTGACAAACTTCGCCGTTTTAATATTAATAGCCATAGGTCATTGTGCCATAACGAGGTCCGCGTAAGGCAGAGCCAGGCTTTTCGTGACGATCCGCTTGTTTCCGAGCTGCGTTGTGATTTCAGCAATTACCGACAGGGAGGACAGCGGTTTTCCCGGTCCCTTCATAAGGCTTACGGCCCCGGTGAAATCAGAAGTGTTGATCTTTCGGAGGACAGATGGATTGAAAAGTCCTTCCGACAGATCACCTGTATAAAAATTAGCCTTAACATCTTTCCTGTCGAGAAGGAACCTTATCAGGTAAGATCCATTGTCTTTATGCTTATCTATGACATTAATTACCACATCGGGGTAATCAGTGATTTTTTTGCCGTCATTTGAATATTCCTCCAGGAAGGTCGTTCTCAACCCGTTCACAAAACTCATCTTCGCCCTTACCGCACCAGATTTGTAAAACTGTATCTGCATACCGTTCATCGAGTCACGTTTAAAGGGTGTTTTCCTGAAAACAGGTCCTTCCTCATAGTACCATACCGCCGTATCTTCTTTTTTGCCATTTTCATACCAGAAAGTCTGCCTTAAGTTACCACCTGAATAAAAGGTTTTCATCAACCCGTTTCTCACGCCGTTTTTAAAAGTGACTTCGTATGTAAGGATCCTTTTGCTGAAATACTGGCGGATGCCTGTATAACCTGTATCTGCTGTCGTTACGGTATCAGCCGGGGAGACAACAGGTTTATTTGCTGTCTTATTATTCCCGCAACCGGTAAAAGCAATCGCAAGAATAATAAGTAAGGCTCTGGTACTGATATTTCTCATTTCTGTCATTTTAATTGATAAAGCTATTCACAAACACTTCGAGTATCTCCGCTTCCGGCCTTGGTTCAAGTACAATGTCGTTAAGCATTGCCGGGACAAGAATTGTTTCACCTTTTTTCAGCGATTCAACTCCGCCATCCCAATGAATTAGCAGTTCGCCTGAAGCACAAATGTAGATCATAAATGAATCGATAAAACTATAATCCTTCCTGATTATACTGCTGAAATGGAGCAGGTTGGTAATAAAATACTCACAGCTGACCAGGTTGACAGTCGTGTCGGGATGGATCTCTTTCCGTATGGCTGACCGGCTGGTGGGAGTGAAGTCGATTGCATCGAGCGACAGTGCAGTATGCAACTCACGCCCTGTGCCGTCGGCATTTTTACGGTTCCAGTCATATATCCTGTAGGTGATATCTGATGTCTGCTGGATCTCGGCCAGAATATTGCCGGCGCCTATGGCATGAATCCTACCGGCCGGTGTAAAATATACATCACCTTTCAAGCTGGCTTCGGTATTCAACAGTCCGTTCAGGGTATTATTCCCGATCGCTTCAAGAAACTTATCGCGCGAGACCTCCCTGGAAAATCCTGTAAAGATTTTTGCCCCTGGCCTGCTTTCGAGAATATACCACATTTCTGTCTTGCCATATGAACCATGCCTTTCCCTGGCCAGGAGGTCACCCGGATGAACCTGTACTGAAAGGTCATCTTCAGCTTCAATTAGTTTTATCAGGAGGGGGAATTCATTTTCGTATTTTTCATAGATGCTGTCTCCCGTGATATCGCCCATGTAAACTTCAATGATCTCCTGCAGGTTGTTACCGGCAAGGTACCCGTTGCTTACCACGGAAATGTTACCCGGAACTCCGGATATTTCCCAGCTCTCGCCGATCCTTCTGCCAGTATCTGCATTCTTGCCCCACCTGAGAGCCAGGGAGTTGCCACCCCAGATCTTATCGACCAGGACGGGTTCAAATTTCAGGGGATAAAGTTCAGCCATTCCGGATTGTTTAATATTCATAGTCCACCACCGCTTTTTCCTTTTTTATAACGGAAGCCTTCCTCACCGCCTCCCGGTGCTCCGGGCTTTCGATGTATCTTTCCAGGTCCTGTCTTGAACTGAAGGCCGAGTCGATCACAAAATCCCATGCATGATCCCCGGTCGAAATATTCTTTCCGGTCATATATGAACCGATAAAATGCAGCTTAGACGGTAAAGCTGAAAATATCTTCTTCATTTTTTCAATCTGGCTCTCTTTTTCAGCATCGCTGTCAAATGAGGTCAGCCTGAAGAAGACAATATGTTTTACCATGAGGTATAAATTATTATTTTTGATAAGGAATAATTACACAAAAATATAAATTTATGCTCATTGTAGGAATTGCAGGAGGGACAGGATCGGGAAAAACCACGGTCGTGAACAGGGTTATCGATGAGTTTCACAGGGACCAGGTCATTGTCCTTCCGCAGGATGCCTATTACAGGGACAATCAAAATATTTCACTGGAAGAGCGGCAGAAAATAAACTTCGACCACCCTGAATCTGTTGAGTTCACACTGCTTATTGAACACCTGAAGAAGCTGAGGAACGGGGAACCTGTTGAGATGCCGGTATATTCATATCTCACGTGCCTCAGATCGGAGGAGACCATTCTCATCAAGCCGGCGAGAGTAGTTCTTGTGGAAGGCATCCTGATACTTACCGACAGCGATCTGAGAAAGATGTTCGATATAAAGGTCTTTGTCGATGCCGACGCAGACGACAGGCTCGGCCGTGTGATCTACAGGGATATCGCCGAGCGTGGCAGGTCGGTTGAGATGGTGCTCGACAGGTACCATAAAACAGTAAAACCATCACACCTCCAGTTCATTGAACCTTCAAAAAGATACGCAGACATAATCATACCCGGAGGAGGTGAAAACATGGTGGGAATAGGTGTGCTGATATCGATTATTCGTCAACATTTACAGGTCGAAAATAAGTGAAAGATGCTTGAAAATATCAAACCTGAAGACATACTGTTCATCGATATAGAAACAGTACCGGCTGCCCCGTCTTTTGAAGAGATGAAACCCGATATGCAGGTATTATGGGAGAAAAAGTCCCAGCAGATTAAAGTAGAGAACCAGGATCCGGGAGAGCTGTTCAAGAGGGCCGGCATATATGCCGAATTCGGGAGGATTATCTGCATATCGGCCGGGATAATCAGGGATAGAAACCCCTTCGGTTTCAGGTTAAAATCTTTTTACGGCGATAATGAAAAGGATATTCTTGCAGGATTTTCCACACTGCTGTCGAAATCTTCCAAAGGGAGGGACCTTACCTTGTGCGCTCACAATGGCAAGGAGTTCGACTACCCATATATTGCAAGGCGAATGGTAATAAACAGGCTCCCCATCCCTTCAATTCTTGACAATGCCGGAAAGAAACCATGGGAGGTGAAATTACTCGATTCGATGGACCTCTGGAAATTCGGGGACTACAAGAGCTACACCTCACTGGCACTGCTTACATCAACCCTGGGTATTCCATCGCCCAAGGATGACATAGATGGCAGCATGGTTTCGGATGTTTACTGGAAAGAAAGGGATATCAGGAGAATTGTAAGATATTGCGAGAAGGACGTACTGGCGGTCGCGCAGGTGATACTCAGGTTTATGAACATGGACACTATTCCCGGGGACAGGATTGAGTCGGTGACCCTTTTCGATTAACCCCCGGATGCAATATTGAGAAAAGCAGCAATAATTTCATCCGGCTTTTCAGCGTGAACCCAGTGTCCGGCACCGTCAACCGTTTTGATTTCTGCCGCCGGAAATACTTTCCGGATCCCTTCGAATGATTCAGGCATCAGGTAACCCGACTCACCTCCGCGTATGAATATTACCGGGAATCCCGATACCACTGCATATTCATCGTCAATGCCCGGAACACTGTCTGTAATCCTTCCGAGGTTGGCTAGCAATGCTTCAATGTTCAGTTTCCATTTAAAAGTTCCGGCAGGGGTTCTCCTCAGGTTTTTCATTATGAAGCTCCGTGTTCTTTCATCTTCAATTAAAGGCGACAGGCGTTTCTCCACTTCATCCCTTGATGTTGATTCAGGAGCCTTTGAACCTGACAGGGCTTCGAGTATTTTCCTGTGCTCACGATAGAATGGATTGCGTGGATCGTCCGATCCCGACGGACCTATATCGACTATGATCAGGCCCTGAAGCATCTCCGGCCATTCCAGTGCAAATTTCATGGCAACCTTTCCACCCATGCTATGCCCCGCAAGTATAAACTGCCTGAGTTTCAGGTCTGAAACAAATTCGAATACATCCGAGGCCATGGAGCTGTAATCATGAGTACCGGAATGTGGCGAGGATCCATGGTTCCGGAGATCCGGCAGGTACACGGTAAACCTGCCTGACAGCTTTCCTGCTATGGAGACCCAGTTATCGGACGACCCGTAAAGGCCGTGAAGTATCACGAGCGCCGGTCCATTTCCGTATTTCCTGTAGAAGAGCTTCATCCCGGGTCAGCTTGATAGCTGTCTCCTGTACAGCCTGATGGTGTTCTCAAGCCCGTAATAAAGTGCATCCGATATCAGAGCATGACCGATGGAGACTTCGTCGAGCCATGGAATATTGAGGTGAAAATATTTAAGGTTTTCAAGATTCAGGTCGTGACCGGCATTCAGCCCCAGGCCACACTCCCTTGCAACTTCAGCAGCCCTCACAAAGGGTTCGAGCGCCTCTTCCTTGTTTTTGACGTACATTGAAGCAAAGGGTTCAGTGTAAAGTTCAATCCTGTCGGTACCTGTCTCACCGGCATTACGGATATTCTCCACATCCGTGTCGATGAATACGGAGGTCCTGATTCCGTGTTGCTGGAATCGTTTTATCGTTTTTTTAAGGAAATCCATGTTGCTGACAGTATCCCATCCCGCGTTTGAAGTAATGGCTCCGGGCGGATCGGGGACAAGTGTCACCTGGTCGGGAACTACTGATAGGACCATGCTGATAAACTCCCCGGAAGGGTATCCTTCAATATTGAATTCAGTGGTGATAACAGGTTTTATTTCAAAAACATCACTATACCTGATATGCCTTTCATCCGGCCTCGGGTGGACGGTTATTCCATCGGCGCCGAAACGCTGGCAGTTTATGGCTGCCAGTCTGACATCCGGTACGTTACCTCCCCTGGCATTACGGATTGTTGCTATTTTGTTGATATTTACACTTAGCTTTGTCATTGCTTCTTATTGCCTTATGGTGTTTTCCGATTGCGATGCAAAAATACAATAACTGCTGTTTTTTTTCTTATTTTAGTTGAAAATTAGAAACAAGATTGAACAGATGCTGGCAAAAGACCTGATTTCCGAAATAATCCCTTCCTTAAAGACCTCAGATACAGGGCATACAGCTCTCAACTGGATGGAGATTTTCAGAATTTCACACCTGCCTATTGTCAACAACCAGGATCTCCTGGGTCTTATTTCAGATGCTGATATTTATGATATGAACCAACCGGAGGAGCCTATTGGGAACCATTCGCTGACATTGCTCAAACCCTTTGTTTTTGCTGAACAGCATCTCTTCGAGGTGATAGGCCTGGCATCGAGGCTTAAGCTGAGCGTGATTCCTGTCCTGGACGAATCAAACCACTACAAGGGTGTCATTACGGCAAGCGACCTGCTGAGACACATATCGGAGATTTCCTCGCTCGACCAGCCGGGAGGAATTATTGTGCTTGAACTTCTTGAAAGAGACTATTCCCTTTCGCAGATTGCCCAGATAATTGAGGGAAATAACCTGAAGGTTCTCTGCATGTATATCACTTCACCCCCGGAATCGACACGGCTGGAGGTGACAATCAAAGTCAGTTCAAATGACCTGTCGTCAGTAATCAGGACATTCGAACGGTACAGCTATAATGTCAGGTCGTGGGTAACGGCCGACGATAACCTCGACAGATTCTATTCCGAAAGACTTGACATGCTGATTAAATATCTTAATATTTAGAAAGTTGATGCTGAACAGGGTTGCCATATACAGCGCAGTAGACAGTGGCAGGACAGGTGAGGTTGTGAGGAAGCTCATCGGGGATTTTTGCAGGATGGGAATCACCATGCAGATTTATGAGAAAGCAGGAGCACCCCCGGTCTGTGAAGGAGGCAGGCTTATTGAAAAATTCAGTTCGCTCGGGGAACTGAATGGATTACCCGACCTCGTGCTTAGCGTAGGAGGCGACGGCACCTTCCTTGAAACCATGATGAAGGTTGTTGACCTGGGGATACCGGTCGCAGGAATAAATACGGGCCGGCTGGGGTTTTTGGCAAATATCTCGGAAGATGAACTGAATAATTCGCTTGATATGCTTTTCAGGGGGGAATATGAAATACTTGAACGAAGCCTTCTGAGCATTTGCAGTCCCGTTAATATTTTCGGCATGGATCCTGCCGTGGCACTTAATGAAATTACTGTGCAAAAGAGCGATCCCGGCATGATAACCGTCAATGTTTACGTCGATGGCCTCTACCTTAATACTTACTGGTCGGACGGGCTGATAATCTCTTCGGCGACCGGGTCAACGGCATATAACCTGAGCGTGGGAGGGCCCATCCTGTCGCCGGGTGATGAAAGTATTATCATTTCATCGATTTCACCACATAACCTGACGATCAGGCCTATTATCGTATCAGGCGGGAGCAGGCTCAGGCTCGTCACCGAAGGCAGGAGCAGTGATTATCTTGTTACCTGTGATTCCAGGTCAGGAAAATTGCCTGCGGGTGAACAGCTGGAAATTGAGAGGTATGAAAAGAAGCTGAAGACAGTGATGCTGCGGGGCCGGGATTTCTACAGTACCCTCAGGAACAAACTGATGTGGGGTGCCGACAGAAGGAATTAACCCCGGCAATCTTCTTGATCTGGTTAATATTATTATATTTGTGTCAGAAACTAAAGAAGTTGAGTTATGAAACGATGCCTTACATTTATTCTGTTTCTGAGCTTACTCACAAAAGCTTCTCTTGCACAGGAGTTGTTCAAGCAAACACGGATAGAGGCCGTCGCAGGTGCCGGTATTTCACAGTTTTTCGGTGATATCGGCGGTTATACTCCATCCGCGAATATTATTGGAATAAGGGATATTATACTGCATCAGACAAGATTCAATATCGAAGGCGCACTTAAGTACAGGATCCTGAAGGATCTGAGTGTTAAGGTAAGCCTCTCTGGGGGTATGTTTCATGCAGCTGATACCAGGGGCTCAAATGAAGTAAGGGGAATGGAGGCTTCCACTTTTTTCCTGGAACCTGCTGTTACGGGTGAATATTACTTTATTAAAAGCAGGCAGGAAGGAAAGTACTCCTTTTTCAAGGGCAAACAGATGATGGGTTCGTTTTTTTCGTTTATCGATTTTTATGCTTTCACAGGTTTTGGAGGTCTGTCGTACAGTGTTAAGGGCAACAGCACTCTTGTTAATTCCGGTATGAAGAAAGGCGGCTTCACGGCAGTTATACCGGTGGGAATAGGTGCTAATTTCCTCTACTCATCCGATTACTCTTTCGGATTGGAGCTTGGAGGCAGGTACACATTCTCTGATTATCTTGACGGGTATAGTTCAAAATATTCAAAGTCAAACGACGTTTATTATCTTATGACCTTCACATTTACTTACAGGATACCTACCCTCTTGAATGGTATGCCGAAGTTCATGAGTAAAAGGAGGTATTGAATGAGAGCGCCGTATTGATGAAGAGATACTACAGTTTTTTTGTCCTGGTATTAATCTTTCAGGCTTCCTTCGGGCAGAGGAATGCTGATTATGGCGTATTTGCAGGGGTATCAAGCTATATTGGGGACATAAATACGAACAGGCTCCTTTACTCACCCCTCCCGGCCGCGGGTGTTTTCTACAGGTATAATCTCCATCCGCGCCAGGCTGTGAGGCTCAATGCAATCATAGGCGGTGTAGAGGCAAGAGATCGTGATTTTCACAATGCTTTCCAGCAGGCAAGGCGGGCAAGCTTCTCGGGCGAAGTGGGAGAGCTCTCCGCTCAGTTTGAATTCAATTTCTTCAACTATTCCACCTTCGGAAGGAGATGGAATTTTTCGCCGTATATTGCAGGCGGCGCCGGCGCAGCAGTTGTCAATACCGTATCTTTTGCCGTTATCCCGGTGATTCCGATGTCAGTAGGACTCAAGATAAATATTTACAAAAATCTGGGATTGGAGATCGAATATGGTTTTCGTAAGACTTTTTATGATAACTTTGACGGCTTAAAAGATTTTATCGACCCTAAGGATCACGGGTGGCTTCATGATAATGACTGGTACAGCTTTACGGGTATCGGCCTGACATGGAAGATGTATAACAGGCTTGCCGGGTGCCCGGCATATGCCGATGTTGATTCCAGAAGGAAAAAATGATATGTCTTTAAAGGAACAGATAAATACTGAAAGGCTGCCTGTTCACGTTGCTATAATAATGGATGGCAATGGAAGATGGGCAATACAGAAGGGAAAAGAGAGGAACTTCGGGCACGAGCAGGGTGTGAATGCAGTAAGATCAGTTATCGAATGTGCCGCGGAGCTGGGTTTGAAATATCTTACATTATATACGTTCTCAACTGAAAACTGGAACAGGCCGGATGACGAAATTTCGGCACTGATGAGAATAATGGTGCAGTCGTTGAATAACGAAACTGCAACCCTCGTTAAAAATAATGTCCGCCTTCTCGCGATAGGCGATTTCAAGAGGCTGGCGGATGATGTAAGAGAAAGGTTGTTTGAAACAATAAAGGTGACTTCTTCGTCAACAGGACTGAATCTTATTGTCGCACTAAGCTATAGCTCCAGGTGGGAAATTATGAATGCAGCAAGAACAATTGCCGAAGAAACACTTAAAGGGCAGATGAGCCTGGAAGAAATTGATGAAAATGTATTTGAGAAACACCTTATCACCAATGGAATTCCTGATCCTGAGCTGATGATCAGGACCAGTGGTGAACTCAGGATCAGTAACTTCCTACTGTGGCAGCTTGCCTACACTGAATTGTACTTTACCGAATTACTTTGGCCCGATTTTGGTAAAGAGGACTTTTACAGGGCCATACTTGATTTTCAGAGAAGAGAAAGAAGATTTGGAAAAACCAGCG
>Ga0335069_10004247_pt1 | contig 21341 bp, 21 predicted proteins | sample Lox_Sample_11_FD_206714 | JGI IMG/M metagenome (GOLD analysis project Ga0335069, IMG submission 206714) | Soil microbial communities from Loxahatchee National Wildlife Refuge, Florida, United States - Lox_Sample_1.1 | ecosystem: Environmental > Terrestrial > Soil > Wetlands | place: USA...
TCCCACCAACGCCACGAAAGCCGCCAGATATTTGCTCCCATACCGATGCTGGAAAAAATCGGCAACCGTATGCAGCGATGCTTTCCGCCCAACTTCCCAGAGCTTCGGCAGAAAGAAAATCGAAAGTACGTAGGCGAGGCTGAGGTACGCAATCACATACAACGTCGGGCCTCCGCGTGAGTAGACCCAACCGCTCGCCCCGAGAAACGCGAACGTCGTGTACACTTCGCCGGCCATGAGCAGCCAGACCAGAATCAGGCCGAAGCCGCGTCCGCCGACCGTCCACTGCTCGAGCGTCATCTCGCGCCGAAATCCTGCGTAGATGCCGATCATCGCTCCGACCAGGATGATGCTGAAGATGACCGCCATCGCGATCAGGCCGGGCGTCATCGCTGCCCCTCGCTCGCGGAAGCAACAACATTTCTCTTGCTCAGCAGGTGATACACGCCCCAAAGGCAGAGGCTGGTGAGTGGGATCCACGCAATCAGCCACGCGAGATTGAATGGCAGGCCGAAGACAACAGGATCGATCCGGTCCCATAGAGGCACCGAAAAACACATCCCTATAAACGGAATGAAGGCGAGAATCCCAGAGAGGATTGCGTTTCGTTTCATCCGTCAGGCGCGACACCGCAGTGCGCGCCTCCTCAAGAACACAGAACTGTAACGATTGGACGCCCCGTATGAGGCTGGCACGATACCGGAGCCCCTGCCGGAATTCAAGGAATCATTTCAGGCAGCCCCGGCATGCGGAGAATCAGGCGGGAAAGCCCTCCGTGCAGGCTGCTAAAATAGTGGATTACGCCTATGTTTGAGAACTTACAAGAGAAACTGCAGCGCGCGTTCAAGTCGCTTCGCGGACAGGCGCGGCTCAGCGAAGAGAACATCCAGGAAGCGCTGCGCGAAATCCGCCTCGCGCTGCTCGAAGCCGACGTCAACTTCAAGGTCGTCAAAGAACTCATCGACCGCATTCAGGCGAAGGCCGTCGGCCAGGAAGTCTTGACCGCGCTCTCCCCCGGCGAGCAGGTCATCAAGATCGTTCGCGACGAACTGGTCGAGATCCTCGGCAAAGACACCGCCAAGGTAAAGTTCGCTTCGCAGCCGCCGTCGGTCATTCTGATGGCTGGCCTGCAGGGTTCCGGCAAAACCACCACTTCCGGCAAACTGGCGAACTGGCTCAAGAATGGCGGACATCGCCCGCTGCTCGTCTCCGTCGACGTCTACCGTCCCGCCGCGCGGCAACAACTGAAAGTCGTCGCGGACGCGATCAAGGCCAACATCTACGAGGGCGAGGTCTCCGAAGCGAATACGGCGACCGTCGAACGGCTCGTGAAAGAAGCGCGGCGCGAGGCGATCAACACCGGCAGCGACGTCCTCATCGTCGACACCGCCGGCCGTCTCCACATCGACGACCAGTTGATGGACGAGATGCAGTCCTTGAAAAAACTCCTGAACCCGCAGGAGATTCTGTTCGTTGCCGACGCCATGACCGGCCAGGACGCCGTGCGCTCGGCCGACGAATTCCACAAGAAGCTAACGCTCACCGGCGTCGTCCTCACGAAGATGGACGGCGACGCCCGCGGCGGCGCGGCGCTCTCGATCCGCAACGTCACCGGCCAGCCGATCAAGTTCATCGGCGTCGGCGAAAAATACGACGCGCTCGAGCCCTTCCACCCCGACCGCATCGTCTCGCGCATTCTCGGCATGGGCGACATTCTGTCGCTGATCGAGAAGGCCGAGTCGCAGATCGACAAGAAAAAAGCCGAAGAGCTTGCCACCAAGGCACTCGCCGGGGATGGCTTCTCGCTCGAAGATTTTCGCGATCAGCTCCGCCAGGTCCGCAAGATGGGCTCCATCCAGAGCTTGATGGGCATGTTGCCGTCGATCGGGCCGTTCAGCGGCCTGCAAAAAGCCGCCGACAAAGTCGATGAATCGCAGATCAACCGCGTCGAAGCCATCATCAACTCGATGACGGCTTACGAACGCAATCATCACGAGTCGATCAATGGCAGTCGCCGCAAGCGCATCGCGCGCGGATCGGGCACGACCGTGCAGGAAGTCAACAACCTGCTCCGCCAGTACGCGCAGATGCGGAAGATGTTCAAGCAGATGGGTAAGCCCAGTTTTGCGCGCAGGCTCGCCGGCATGAAGATGCCGGGAATGTAGGGCAGGCCCAGGCTTTAGGCTTTAGGCTTTAGGCTTTGGGCTTTAGGCTTTAGGCTCCGGGCTGCGTGCTTCCCACCCCAATGCAGCCGGTAGCAGGTTTTCTGCAGCCAGGCACATTTCGAATCGGCTCACCTTGTTCGATCCTCCTCGTCTGTCTTGTTGGTCGGAACGAAACACCAAAATCTTGAACCGAATCGAGGACGCTATGCGCCGTTGTCTCCCGCTCTGGCTGGCTTGTCTTGCTCTAGGCTTTTCCATGTCTGCCAGCAGTTTTGCCCATCAGGCCCCCACCGAAAAAAGCGCCGCTGCCGCGCCTGCTTCCGGGCCACGCGCCGAATTCCTCACCGAACTTAAGGTCGAGGAAGATAAGTTCATCCGCTTAGCTGAGGCGACACCGGCCGACAAATACAATTGGCGCCCCGCGCCTGGCGTGCGCTCCATTGGCGAGGTCTATCTTCACGTGGCCGCGGCCAACTACGGAATCCCGCGCCTGATCGGGACCAATCCGCCGGCCAGCTTCAACCCAAAAGACTTCGACAAATCGATGACCGACAAAGCCAAGATCATCGAAACGCTCAAAGACTCGTTCACGCACGTGCGCCAGGCGGTGATCGACATGCCAGACTCGAACCTCGACAAGCAGCTCGACTGGTTTGGCGGCAAGAACACGCAGCGCGGTATTTTGCTCTTCATGATGCGGCACATGGCAGAACATCTCGGCCAGCAAATTGCCTACGCCCGCATGAATGGCATCGTACCGCCATGGACCGAGGACGCGCAGAAGGCTTCGAAGTCGGCGCCTGCGGCGAAAGACTGATTGCAGCCTCGCAGCGATTCGTCGGCCTTGCACCGATCTTCGGCTCGAACTGAGCTCCGGGCCGGCTCTTCGGATCGTGGATTCTGGTCGCATATACTGGACTCGCATGAAGTGGCGATCACTCGAAGAGTCGGCCCCGGGAACAGACTTGCGGTCGTTGCGCGAGATCTTCGCGGAGCGCAAAGCACTGATCGCCCAGTATGTGCCCGAAGCCGCCCGGACGGTTCACGCTCGCGTGATTTCGGACTTAAAGGCGCAGGCTCTCGCAGAAAACGCGCTCGCACCGGGAGCACAGGCTCCGCTCTTCAGCCTCAGCGACCAGAACGGCAAAGCCGTCTCATCCGCCGATTTGCTTTCGCGCGGGCCGCTGGTTGTGTGCTTCCTCCGCGGCCGCTGGGATCCCTTCTGCTGCGGCCAGATGGAAGCGATGAATGCCGTGTTGCCGGAGATACAGGCTGCAGGCGCGGCGTTGATCGCGATCTCGCCGCAGACCGTGAAGCAATCGTTCTTCATGACCGACCAGCACGAGTTGCGCTTCCCGCTGCTGAGCGATTCGGGCAATGGGGTCGCCAAACAATTCGGCCTCGTGTACCGCGTGCCCGACGAACAGAAGTCGATTTTTCAGAGAGCCTTCGTGAACCTGCCCCTCGCGAACGGCGACGAAAGCTGGGAACTGCCCATCCCCGCCACCTACATCATTGGGCAAGATGGGAAAGTACTCGCCCGCTGGGCCGACGAAGACTACACCGAGCGTCCCGAACCGCAGGATATTTTGGAAAAGTTGCAATGAAAGCCATCGCCATCATCGTGTTGCTGCCGCTCGTCAGCGTCGTCGTCGTGAGCTTGTACGCGATGGGCGGGGCGGCGAGGTGGGTGGGCGTGGGACTGCTAGCAATCTCCCTGGTCGCCGCCGTGAGTTTCGCTGTAAGAGCGAAGCGCCAGCCGAATAAAAATTAGCGGCAGGCGTTCAGACCTTCCTATTGCGACTCGAAATCACGTCAACTCGTGACATTCAAACTTCCGGCGATCAAAACCAACCGCTAGCGTCCTGGCAGGGCCCGTGGTGTAACTGGCAGCACGGTAACCTGTCCCGTTACAAGGTGCGGGTTCGAATCCCGTCGGGTCCACAGTCTCCCAGAGTAGGGGACTGTGGTGGGGACTTAGGACAGGGAGTCTCCACTCGTAACCTTGACTTCTTCCCGGGCAGCAGCCCATACTTGGGCTGTAACGGGACAGGTTACGTAAGCTTCAAGCCCGAGCCGCGAGGTTCGGGCTTTGTTTTGTCTGGCACACCGACAGAGCGCTTGAATTCTGCGCATCCGGCATTTGCAAGGGCATGCTTGGGTAGCGATCTTTTGAGAAGACCCGTGAAAGGGGAGTGTGGAGGGCCACGCCATCCGGCCGACACCTAAAAAGGCAGCGCTATTATGTTTGGCTTTGGGGATTCTCGGGGCAGGTGTTTACTACCTTCGGGGTCTATATAGGTTGGGACAGCTGGATTTCGCCATTGGCACCATACGCACGGTAGCGGACGCGGAATCGAAGTTTAGCCGGGCGCATCCGAACAAGGGCTTCACGTGCAACTGGTCCGAGCTGGCGCACACGGAGACTGAAAGGGATGGGCGGCTCGGACAGATATCTGCCGATGGTCATCGCGTGGAGTATTCCTTCCAACTCCATGGATGCTCGAACGTTTTTCCGAACCATCATTATTGGATATTGGCGATTTCCGACGGAGGCGACGGCGCGGTTTGCGCAGATGAGTCCGGGGAACTGAAGTTCGACCAGAGCGAAAATCCGTCGACCTGCCCGCGCCCATAAGAGCTCCGACGAGCCCATTGCGAAAACCGCTAACCTCCGGCATAATAATGGTTTGTCTTATCCCTCCCGGAAGGACTAGGAAAGGAAACCCAGTTCCGTGTTAATGATTCGTCTGGCGCGCACGGGTGCGCGCAAACAGCCCCAATATCGCGTGGTAGTCATTGAGAAGGAGCGGGCCCGCAATGGCCGCTCGGTGGAAGTGGTCGGGACCTACAATCCCCGTGGCGCGGCGGCCCACATCGATTTGAAGCGCGAGCGCATTCAGTATTGGGTGTCGAAGGGCGCCAAGCTGTCGGAACGCGTCAGCAAGCTGATGGCAAAGCCGGTCGCTGCCCCTGCGGCAACCGCGTAAGCCACTGCTCCCGAAGGTGCTCGGTATGCAATTTTCCGTTCACCTCCCGTTTGGATTTCTCGTCCCGATCCCGCTGCGAAGGAGTTTCGCATGACCGAACATACTGCCGATGCCCGCTTGCTCGTCGAGCAAGTGGCCAAGGCATTGGTGGACGCTCCCGACGAAGTCACCGTCTCACAAGTCGAGGAAGAGGGCGAAACCGTACTGGAGCTGGAGGTTGCCGAAAATGATTTGGGCCGCGTGATCGGCAAGCAGGGCCGTACCGCTCGCGCGCTGCGTAACCTGCTGAACGCGGCAAGCGTGAAGACGCACCGGCGGTACTTTCTCGAGATTCTCGAGTAGCGATTCGCGCCGCCCACCATGAGCGACTTCATCACCCTGGCGCGCGTGGTCAAGACGCAGGGGCGGATCGGCGAAGTCGGCGTCGAAGTTCACAGCGACGTACCCGGTCGGTTTGTAGAAGGGATGCGGCTGTTTGCTCTCGCTCCCGACGGGTCGCGGCGCGAGCTGAAAGTTGATGAGCTTTGGCCGCATAAAGGCCTGTTGATTTTGAAGTTCGATGGCGTCGACTCGATTTCGGATGCGGAAACACTGCTGAAGTGCGAGTTGCAAGTCCCGGCCGGCGAACGCGCGACGCTTGAACCGGGCTGGACGTACATCAGCGATCTGATTGGCTGCGAAGTTTTTGATAACCGCCGCCTCGTCGGAAAGATCGAAGGCGTGCAGCATGGCGCCGGTGACGCTCCCCTGTTAGTTGTTCGCAGCGAGAGCGGTCAGTTGTTCGACATCCCGTTCGCGGAACAGTACCTCGAGCGCGTCGATGTGGCCGCCAAGCAAGTGTGCATGAAGCTGCCGGAAGGCATGCTCGAGGTCAACGCTCCGCTCACGAAAGAAGAGAAGCGCGAGCCAGGAACGAAGTAAGTTTTAGCCAGTGGCTAAGAGCTAGCAGCTAGAAGCTGTTTTTCATGAAGATCGATCTCGTAACGATCTTTCCTGAGTTTTTTCGCGGGCCGCTGGATTTTGGAATTTTGCGCCGGGCGCGCGAAGCGGGCCTGGTCGAAATCAGCATCCACGACTTGCGCGAGTTTACCCGCGACAAGCATCGCACCGTGGATGACCGCCCATTTGGCGGCGGCGAGGGGATGGTCCTCAAGCCGGAACCGATCTTTGAATGTGTGGAGAAGCTTGACCTTGCGCCGCAAGCCGAGCGCATCGTGCGACGCATCGGCGGCCTGCATGCCTCTCTGGAAGGCGGGCAGCGGGTTCGCAACCAGTCGGTCATCCTGCTCTCAGCGCAAGGCACTCGGCTGAACCAGGCGCTGGCGCAGGAACTCGCGGAACTCGATCGAATCGTCCTGATCTGTGGCCGCTACGAAGGGGTCGACGAGCGCGTCAGCCAGTACCTCGCGGATCGCGAGATTTCGATCGGCGACTACGTTTTGAGCGGGGGCGAACTGGGCGCGGCGGTCATCGTGGACACGGTGGTCCGGCTGATTCCGGGCGCGGTCGGCAACGACGCTTCTACCAAGCAGGAGTCGTTCACCTCGCATGCGGACATTGCGAGCGACGGCCCGAGTTCCACGTGCGTGTCCGGCGGATTGCTCGATTATCCGCATTACACGCGGCCGGCGGATTTTCGCGGGATGGCCGTTCCGGAAGTGCTGGTCAACGGCAATCACGACGAGATCCGGCGCTGGCGCCGTCAGCAGGCGCTCGAAAAAACCTTGCGCAACCGCCCTGACCTGATGGAGGAAGCGGGCCTCAGCGAGGAAGACCGGGAGTTGCTGGCGAGAATCGAAGCGCGAGACTAGCGCGCGGCGTTGTTGAGGATCGCGGAAGAGTTCGCATCACGAGATATTCGGCCTCCCTGAGGCCAGAAAGATAGAAGAACCAAGAAGGACGAAAACCATGTCGAACCTGATCATTGAAAAACTACTGGCGAAGACGAAACGTACCGACCTGCCCAAGTTCGCCTCGGGTGACACCGTGCGCGTACACGTACGAATCAAGGAAGGCGAAAAAGAGCGCGTCCAGGCCTTCGAGGGCGTTGTGATTGCCCAGGCTAAGGGTCCGCAGGCCAGCTTCACCGTCCGCAAGATCAGCTTCGGGCAGGGTGTCGAGCGTATCTTCCCGCTCAATTCGAAGGTCATCGACCGGGTGGAACTGCTTCGGTCGTCGAAAGTCCGGCGCGCCAAGCTCTACTACCTGCGCGGACTGAAGGGCAAAGCGGCTCGCTTGAAGGACGTCGAGCGCGAGCGCCCCAGCGCAGCTGCTGCAGAAACTCCCGCCGCCCACTAATTCGGTCGTCGGCTGCGCAATCAACCCGCTCAAAATCGGAAGGGAGATGCCTCCGCGCATCTCCCTCTCACCTCCGCCTCATCTGCTCGCGCGCGAACCGATCAGCGCCGGCCCGCGGCTCGAACCCTGCTTCCCGAAGACGCCGCTTGCTTCTCAGACAGCTTGTTCAGAATGTGGCGCAGCACCGCCCGATCCCCTTTGCGAATCTCCTGAAATTCAATCCCCAGCCCGATATCCAGCGCGGCGTGACGCACGCTCCCTTTGAAACTCAAGTCGTAGTTTTTCAGATGGAGCAGCAGTTTCAGGTCAGTCCCAGGCACCAGCATCGAACTGGTCGAAACCAGGCATCCCACTTCCGACAAATCCTTGACATATCCCTCGACGAATTCGCCCTCGCCCGCCTTGCGCAGGATTTGCGCGCTCCCATCGATGCCGAAGCGCTGAAACTTGCGCCGATTTCGCGCCGCCCCGTGGTTGACCGGCGCGCGGAAAATGCCGGAGCCCGTCAGAATCGGATCATAAATCTCCTGCATGTCGCGCAACTCGGCGTCCCAGAGCGTCTTCTGCGCCTCCACGCATTGAATTCCGACTTGCTGCGCAAGCGGTGTTCCCGCTTCACCGATCCACACCACGCGGCAGTAAGCCTTGTTGCGCCCGCGCTCGACGACAATGATCTCGCCGGCTTCCTTGATGCACCGGAGGCCGGTCACGCGCGCGCCGTGAGTCGAAATGTCATACGTGCACGCCATCTCGAAACGCGGCTTCCCTTCCTCATCCGAGTAGGTAATTTTGATCGGAAAGGCCACGTGAATCCGCTTGTCGGTTCGCTCGCTGCTCGCGGCGCTTTCTTGGGTCGAATGCAAAATCTCGATGCTCAAAGGGTGAATTCCTGAAGATCAGATCTGGGAGGGAGTGCTGCAACAGTAGCAGGCAGAGGGGGTTGTCTCAAAGCACAACGGTACCCTTACGAGCGGTTACCGGGGAGCCATGACGGGGGAGCTACGAGCTTCGAGCGACGAGTTGCCCGCGTTGAGCGCTGGGCTCTGGCCCCTGGCCGCGAGGTTCGGAACGAAGCATTGCAACGTCCAAAGATTTTGCAAAAATCGACCCGGCTTTCTTCACAGCTCTTCGCTCCTGGCTCACAACTCGCGGCTCCTAGCTCAAAGCGCACTTGCCTTTCCACAGCGCTCTCAGCGAAACTGCAGACAAGTTTTCTGACAATGTCTTCCCGGCCCAGGGCTTTCTTGAAAGCCGACGATCCCGCGACTGCCAAGCCCGCAATTTCCGCAGCGGCGGCGAAAATGCGCCTGCTGAAGCGCCTGCGCTGCACTCTGCGCTACGAGAAGCTGGCCTGGGCTACTGGCTGCCAGATGGTGGCCGGCGTCGATGAAGTGGGCCGCGGCTCGCTCTTTGGCCCGGTCGTCGCCGCAGCCGTCATCCTGAATCCCAGTTATCGCATTCGCGGCCTGCGCGACTCGAAGTTGTTGCCCGCGGAACGCCGCGAAATTCTCTCTGCCCGCATCCGCGAGCACGCCATCGCCTGGGCGATCGCCTCTGTCGACGCCGAATGCATCGACCAGATCAACATCTACCAGGCTTCGCGGGTGGCGATGAAGCAAGCCGTTTCCCAACTCATGCCGATGGCCGATTATTTACTCGTCGACGCCCTCAAGCTCGATTGCGCGCAGCCGCAGCGAGCGATTATCCACGGCGACGCCGTTTCCGCCTCCATCGCCGCCGCGTCCATCATCGCCAAAGTCGCCCGCGACCAGATGATGCGCGAATTCGACTCCGTCTATCCGCAATATGGACTCGCCTCGAACAAGGGCTACAGCGCTCCGATTCACCTCGCCGCGTTGCGCGAGCACGGCCCCTCGCCTCTGCATCGCAAATCGTTCGCCCCGGTGTGGAACGCGCAGGGCGCGCAGGAACTGCTCGAGTTCATGGCCGAAGAAGAAGCGATCGCGGCGGTGGTGGAAGAAGCGGTGTAACGACGGGCTACGAGCTTCGAGCGCCGCGCTAAGAGCTTACGTGTAGACAAGAGCGTGTCGATACAACGGGTTCGTCTCAGAACACTGCTTCGCACCCACGCCTGAGTCGCGTCAGCGACGCCAGAATTTAGCCCCGCACGTCAGTGCGGGGTAACCGAACCACAAAAACATAAAGTCCCTTCAGGGACGCAACTCTGAAGACGCGGGGCGAACTCGGGCTAATGCTCGTAGCTCGAAGCTCGAAGCTCGCAGCTCGCAGCTCCATTACAATCTCCCCATGTTTCGCATGCTCTGCGTCACCGCCCATCCTGATGATGAAGCCGCCGCGTTCGGCGGGACGATCCGTCTCTACCACGATCGCGGCGTGGAAACCACCGTCGTGTGCCTCACGCCCGGACAGGCTGCCACCCATCGCGGTCACGCCAAAGACGATCACGAACTCTCCGCCATCCGCCGCAAGGAATTTGAAGCTTCCTGCAAAATTCTCAAGATCCAGCGCGGCATCGTGCTCAACTATGCCGATGGCCAACTGCATCGCGCGGAACTCTATCGCGTGGTCGAAGCCATCACGCATCACGTTCGCGAGATTCGCCCGCACATCATGTTGACGTTCGGCCCGGAAGGCGCGGTGACCGGCCACACCGATCACTCGATGGCCTCGGTCTTCGCGACACTGGCCTTCGAGTGGGCCGCGCGCAGCAACCGCTTTCCCGATCAGCTCACGCAGGGCCTCGAACCGCACGTCACGCAGAAGCTCTACTATGCGACGGCAAACTTTGTTTTGCCCGACCGGCCAACCATCGCGCCGCCACCGGCCACCGCGATCATTGAGATTGGCGAATACCTCGAAACCAAGGTTGCCGCCTTCGAAGCGCATACCACGCAGGCGCCGGTCTTCCCGCTCGTGCGTCAGCACATTCTGGCGCGAGCCCGCGAAGAAAGGTTCCATCTCGCGGCCCGCTCGGAGCCGGCAGACATCAAGATGGAGACGGATCTGTTCGAAGGCGTGAAGGATGGCTGATTGCCAACGCAAGAGCAATCAGCACTCAGCATTCAGCCCATTCAGGGCAGAGCTTGAGCATCAAGATGAGCTTGTTCGCTGTTGAGCCAGCAATCAAGCTGAACGGCTAAATGCTAAGAGCCAAATGCCAAGTGCTAAGCGCGAAGTACCCTCGCCGTGGCTGAAGGCTGAGTGCTGACTGCTGAGTGCTGACCGCTTCCCTACCGCGCCTTGATAATCTCGCTCAGCAAATCCGGCTTCGCTTCGTCGCGCACCAGGTGCGGATACTTCTCGCCCTCGTGGTAATCGAGCTTGTAGATCTTCAGATAATCGGTGTTCTCGACGATCAACTCGATCGGCTCGGAGTTGCCCTTGGCGGCCTTGATCGCCTCGTGCAATCCGTCGGCGGAAAACTTGCGGCCATTCACCGCAATGACTTTCATGCCCGGACCGATGCCCGCCTTCGCCGCGGTCATGCCTTCGATGGTGTCGATGACGCCACCATCCTGGCGCAACAGCAAGCCGATCGTATAGCCTTCCTCAACCATGTTGTACTCGCGCTCCGCGCCGCGTAACAGGTCTGAAGGCGTTTCGTCGTAGACCAGTTTCCAGCCGCTCCCTTCGATCCCGCCCAGCGGCGCGCCGGGCCCGTGATTCGTGAGGCGCTCGGTCCAGAAGCCGCGCCAGTCGTAGGCAACCACGCTATTCAGCGCGCTCACGACATCGTCGAAGTTGTAGGGCCGCACCTCAGGCGGCCCAGACTTGCCTCCGTGAAAGGCGTGGCAGAAATCGTCGATCGACTTCTTGCCGCCGCTTTGCTGCCGGATCAGAACATCGACCCACAACCAGTTCAGGTCATCTTCCGAATAAAAATCGACGCCGCGCCGCCACGAATACCATGCGCGCGGCGCGAAGTAGAGTTCGGGAGCCGCATCCGCCGTATCCTGCAGGTTGCGCCAGGTGCGTCCTGGCAAGTGGTCCAGTTCGGCCGCAGTGTCGGCCAGGGCGTCACGATACTGTTCCGGCGTCCATAAACCGCTTCTTGCCGTGAGCACATTGCCGAGATACGTAGTCAGCCCTTCATACACCCACAAAAGATCGGTCTGCATCGGCACCTGGTAGTCAGGCGTCGCCAATCCAACCGGACGCCGGTATTTGCCGTTCCAGCTGTGCACGTATTCGTGAGGCAGCAAGCCCGCGTCGAGCTTGCGCGCATTCTCATCGGTGAGGCCGTTTTCCCCGACGCGGCTGTCATCCGCCTCGTGATGCTCGAGGCCGAAGTGCGCGACGTGATCGCTCAGCGTGTAGAGAAAGTGATAATCGCGGTAGTGCTGCCCGCCAAACAGCGTGGCCGCTTGCGTCACGAGATTCTTGTACTTGTCCCAAACGTCCTGCGGGACGTCGAGCGCGGCTGCGCTGTCGGCGGCGACGTCGAGTTCGGTCGGCGGATTCGCCGCCAGCGTCACCGGCTTCAGGTATTGGCCGGCCAGCACCGGCGAATCAATCAGCATGGTCAGCGGCACCGGAGCAAAATGCAGGTCGTTGCCGTTGGCCGTCGTAATGGGTAGCGGCGTGGCATACTTCCACCCTTGCGGAAGTCGCAAGCTGGCGCTGTAGGTAATGTCGTCTGCTTTGAAACCCGCCGGATAAAGCAGCACCTGGTTCCAACTCACCACGATCAACTTGTCGGTGGCCGAGGATCCGGACGAAAATCCTTCTTCCAGCGTCGCGGGCTCGACGTAATCGAGATCGGCCTGCACTTCGTTCTGCCCCGCGGGCACTTCGACGTGAATCGTCCATCCATCGAGCAGATCGCGGCGCCATTTCAGATTTTGGCCGCCAGCCGAGAACTTCAGCCCGGTCAAGTCATTGATCGGTCCCGTGGGCGCATGTTCGCCCGGCATCCACTTCGGGTAATAAAGAGTGAGCGTACGCTCATGAGACGGAATGCGCAGCCGCGCATGGAGAATCTTGCGTGGCGCTTCCGTCGCATCCACTACCAGCGACACGGTAGGTCCTGCGGCCCAGGCCATTCCGGCGAGCCCGAACAAAATCAGAATTCCCGATACGACGTGGCGGCGAACAGTGCGCATTCCTTGCTCCTCAAACCCCAAAAAGATTCGGCCGGCAGGCTGCCGCGAACCGCATTGGACTATATCAGCCCTCGAACGGCGAACACAAAACCCTGGCCGGACCTTACAATCGAAACGTGATTGAGGCTCTGTGTGTGTTTTGCGGATCGAACCCGGGTCGAAGACCTGCCTATGCCGAAGCCGCACGCGCGGTGGGCCATTCGTTGGCCCGGCGCGGCATCACGCTCGTATACGGTGGGGGAAAAGTCGGCCTGATGGGCGTCCTTGCCGACGCCTGCCTCGCAGCCGGCGGCCGGGTGGTCGGCGTCATCCCAAAGTCGCTCGCGGAAAAAGAAATCGCGCACGCCGGCTTGACCGAGATGCACGTCGTCGGCACGATGCACGAACGCAAAGCCCTCATGGCCGACCGCGCCCAGGGATTTCTCGCGCTCCCCGGCGGCTTCGGCACCTGGGACGAATTCTGCGAGGTCTTTACCTGGACGCAGCTCGGCATCCTGCGCAAAGCCTGCGCGCTGCTGAACGTCGAGGGCTATTACGATTCGTTCCTCGCCCTGGCGGATCGCGCCTGCGAAGATGGATTCATCCTGCCGCAACATCGGGACATGCTGCTTTCCGCGGAAGACTCCGAGCAGTTGCTCGACCGCATTAGCCGATATCAGCCACCGCTGCTCGACAAGTGGGCAGGACGAGCACAGCGGTAGAGACGGGGCAAGCCGCGTCTCTACCAAAGCTAGAAGCTCGTAGCTTACCGCGCGTAGCTCACACCTCACAGCTGACATCCAACACCCGACCCCGTATCATCTTTCCGTGTCCCAAGCGCATCGCGGAAAATTCATCACCTTCGAAGGCCTCGACGGCACCGGCAAGAGCACGCAGATCAAGAAACTGGCCCACGCGCTGCGTTTGCGCGGCATTCCGGTCGTCGTCACCCGCGAACCCGGCGGCACCGGTACGGGGGAGAAGATTCGGGATGTAATCCTGCACTCGGCGACGACCGGCCTCTCGCCCCAGGCCGAAATGGCTTTGATGTTCGCCTCCCGCGCACAACATATTCACGAAGTGATCGCGCCCGCGGTGGCGCAAGGCAAAATCGTAATCTGTGATCGCTTCACCGATTCCACCGAGGCTTACCAGGGCGGCGGCCGCAAGCTCGGATCGAAACCCGTGCTCGACCTCCATCGCTGGTTGTGCGGAGGCCTCCAGCCGGACCTGACCATCCTGCTGGAAAACGATCTCACTGCCAGCCTCGAGCGCGCCCGGCGCCGGAACCAGAAGCTGGCTGGCAAGAAGTCTCACAAGGATGAAAACCGCTTCGAGCAGGAGAACCGCGCGTTCTTTGCGCGCGTCCGCAACGCTTATCTCGCCATCGCGAAGCGCGAACCCGGCCGCGTCGTCCGCCTCGACGCCCGGGGCACGCCGTCGCAGACGCATGCCAAAATTATCGAACTGGTAACGAAACGCCTTCGCAAATAATGCTGCGTATCACATCCGCAACAAGGACTCTCTATGTTTAATTTGACTCGACGCCTGATCCCGGTGTGGCTTGCTCTAACCTCGACTCTGCTGCTCGCGCAGAATTCCTCGCCGGCTCATGCGCAAATCAAGAATCTGAAGATCACCATCCTCTCCACCATGCTCGCCGACGAAGGCATCGGCGAGTGGGGCTTCTCTGCCCTGGTCGAAGCCGACGGGCACCGCATCCTGGTCGACACAGGCGCCCATCCGGAAACCGTTCTCTCCAACGCGCAGGATCTGAAGATCGATCTCAGCGACGTTCGCGAGGTCATCCTCACGCATAACCACGACGACCACGTCGGCGGCCTGCTCACCTTGCGCCGCGAGCTCATGAAGAAAAATCCTGCTGCGCTTTCCGTCGCGTACGTAGGCAAGGGCATCTTCTACAGCCGTCCGCTTCCTGGCCAAGACAATGCCGGAAAAGAAGACAACCCCATGATCGCGATCCGAAAAGAGTACGAAGCCACTGGAGCGAAATTCATCGAGTACGACAAGCCCACCGAACTCTTCCCCGGCGCGTGGCTGACCGGCCCCGTGCCGCGGACTTATCCGGAGAAGAACTGGTCCGTAACAGGCCAGGTGCAAACACCGGCCGGCCTGGTTGAGGACAACATCCCGGAAGACCAATCGCTTTTACTGAATACCGCGCAAGGCCTCGTCGTGGTTTCAGGCTGCGGCCACGCCGGGGTCATCAATACGCTGACCTTCGCCGAAAAAGAGTTCCCTTCAACTCCGGTCTACGCGTTAGTCGGCGGCTTCCATCTCTTCCCGCAAACCGACGAGCAACTCGATTGGACCGCTGACAAACTGAAGGGCTTCGGCGTTTCGTATCTGATCGGCGCGCACTGCACCGGCATCGAAGCCGTCTACCGCATCCGCCAGCGCCTGAACCTGCCGCGCCAGTCCGCCGTAGTCGGCGCCGTCGGCGCGACTTTCGTTCTGGGCGAAGGCATTCATCCCGGCAAGCTGGCACGGTAGCGCCGCATGATCCGTTGACATGACTTCACAAAACGCTGGCGTTGCTGCCTGCGCCGACCGATCTTCTACTGTCATCCTGAGCGAAGTGAGGCGGCAGCCGAACGAAGTCGAAGGAGCCCACGCCTGCGTGCGCTACGATCGGCTTTACGAGGAGTTCTTCCCATGGACCATCAGTACTGGGTCTACATCGTCGCCAGCCGCAGCGGCACACTTTACATCGGGATGACCAATAATCTTTACCGCCGCGCGCGCCAACACAAAGCATGGAGAACGGGTCGCTTTCTCGAGCACCTATGGCTGCGACCGGCTGGTGTACTTCGAGAGTTTCAACGACGTGCACGCTGCGATTGGCCGCGAGAAACAACTGAAAGGGTGGCGTCGGGAAAAGAAAATCTGGTGGATCGAGCGCCGCAATCCCAGGTGGGCTGACCTCGCGGAACATTGGGGAGCACCGATGGCATATCCGGAACAGACGATCTCTGGTCACAAAGTCGTGCTGAAACTCCCTAATGAGCCGGTGAAATAGTTAAAAAGCATGGGCTCCTTCGACTTCGTTCGGCTCCGCCTCACTTCGCTCAGGATGACAGTCTTGTTTTGGGAATGCCTACGGGCTCAGTTCACGCCCTCCGTGGTAGATTTTCTTCAGTGCCTTTCTCCGACTTTCACGGCAACCCGGAAATGCTGCATCGCCTGCGCGACATGCTGGCGCGCGAACATTTCCCGCACGCCATGATTCTTGCCGGCGCCGCCGGCTCCGGAAAGTACACGCTCGCGCTCATGCTGGCGCAGACCATGAACTGCCTGGAGCGCCCGATCTCCGACGGCCTGCCCGATTTTTGCGGGCGCTGTTCGAATTGCACGCGCATCGCCCAGGCCGCCGACCTCGACACCCGCTTCGCCGAAGCCGTCGAGGCGCGCGAAAATCTTCGCGAGACCGATAAAAAAGAAACGCGCATCTTCGTCCAGACCCATCCCGATGTCCTGATCATCCCGCCCGACCCGCCGCAGATGACGATCAAGGTCGACCAGGTCCGCCGCGTGATCGGGACCATCTATTACCGTCCGGCCGAGGCGCGCGAGCGCGTTTACATCTTCACCGATTCAAGCTTTATGAAAGAGGCCGCAAACTCACTGCTCAAGGTGCTCGAAGAGCCGCCCCAATTTGCGACCATCTTTCTGCTCACGGAAAATGCCGGCGAGTTGCTTCCCACAATCCGCTCGCGATCGATGACTTTTACTTTGGGCGCCTTGCCCGCGGCAGAAATTGAGCAATACCTGGCCCAGCACCGCCCGGACTGGAGCGCGCAACAACGTGCCCTGGTGGCTCGGCTTTCTGAGGGCGCGGTGGGCCGGGCGCGCAACTTCGATGTCGCGGCCTACACCGCCGCTCGCCAGAACGCGCTGGTGATCTTGGGTTCGGCTGTGCGCGGCCACGACCACAGCGAACTCTTCAAGGTCACTGAAACCTATCGGCCCGGTGCCGACGGGCGCCAAAAGACGGAGGCGCTGCTGCGCACCATGTACGCCCTGCTGCAAGACTTGCTGGCGCTGAGTGCGCAGGCGCCCGAGCTGGTCCGCAATACCGACATCCAGGGCGAGCTGCGAAAACTCGCTGAGTCCGCCAATTTCGACTGGATCGTGTCCGCCTCGAACCGCCTGGCCGAGGTCGAGCGCGGGATGCGCCGCAACCTGCTTCGTTCCCTTTCGCTCGATGCCTTCGCCACATCCCTGGAGGGCAATTAGGACGGAATCCATCTGGAACGGATGGCTGAATGGAAGGCTGACGGCAGATCGCGTTCCCTCACAGCCCTCTCCAAAGTCATTTCCCTAGTACCGTTTAAGGATTGTCATCCCTCCGGGCGTGTGCTACGGTTAAACCCAAGTTTACGCCCTGACTCCCACACGCACAGTCACTTCGGGTTGCGGTACGCGCCAAGCGCGTGGGTTGAGGGCCCAGCACGAAGGATGCTTCTGAGGCCATGGCTACCGATCGCCCGCTTGAACAAGAGGAATTTGCCAATCGCAAGCTGATTCGCCCCTCCTTGAACCGCAATGATGGCCATGCCCATGCTGGGCCGCCCCCGGAGCGCCGTGAGCGCCCCGCGCGTGCGCCAGCGGGCGGCTCCAACAACAGCGGTGGCACTGGCGGAGGGGGACGCAAGATCGCTCCTCCTGAAACTACCAATGCGGAAAACTTCTATTACCAGAAGCAGATGCAGGGCAAGACGCCAATGGTCATCGTGCTCCGCGATGGCGAAGAAGTGCACGGCGTGATCGAGTGGTACGACAAGAATTGCCTCAAGGTGAATCGCACCGGCGAACCCAACATCGTCATCTACAAGCCCGCCATCAAGTACATCTACAAAGAGGGTGAGGGGAAGTAACTTTCACCGCAGAGGCTTTTCCTCTTACGGCCCCACCGTGCTGTAAATCTTGTTGTCCACTCCTCGTACCGCGCACAGCATCTGTCCGCCGCCCACCGGAGCGCAGGATGGCGAACCTGAAACGGTGCCACCCACTTTCAACCAACCGTTCCACGCGGTCCCGTTGTAGACGTTGCCGTAGAAAGCATTGTCGATCCCGGTTGCGCCGCAAATGAGTTCTCCGGTCGCCTGCGACGCGCAGCCCGCATTGTCGTTCACCGTGCCGCCCAGCCCGCCGTACGCCGGCCAGTTCGAAACGCTCCAGGTTCCTCCGTTAAAAAGCGAGCCGAAGATGCCGGAGTTGTAGGCCTTCGCGAAGCACGCGACCTTGCCGCCGGAGTTGACGGAGACGCAGTCGGGCGCGCCTCCCGCCAGTCCGCCGATGTTCAGGAAGCCCGCCCAGGTGGTGCCGTTGAAGCGGTTCACCAGCGTCGCCGAGCCGACCGTGAACACCGCGCAAACCACGTTGCCGGAATTGTCGGTCGAACACGCCGGTGCAGACACGGCTTTCGTAGTCAGAGTGGCAAACTTACTCCACGTGGTTCCGTTGTAGAGCGACCAGAGCAGGCTGCCTGTGGAACTTCGACCCACGCACAACACTTGCCCGGCGCTCTGCTCCGCACAACTCGGCGGCCCGTACAACGTCGTCGCGACTTTCGCCGGCACTGTCCACGAGCTGCCGTTATATACGGTATAGAGAAGGTTTCCGCCGGAAGCCGTCGCGGCGCAAATCACATGGCCGGTTCCATCCCCGGTGCAACTTGGAGTGGAAACAATCGCGCCGGTCAGGCTGGTCCACGCGCCCCAGGCGCTGCCACTGTGCACATTCACGTTGAGCGTCGATTTGCTGCTCATCACGGCGCAAGCAACCACGCTGGTGGAAGCGGCCGCACACGACGGGTTTCCGATTCCGGTCGCGGTGCTCACCGCGGTTAAGGCGCTCCACGACGCCGACGCCGAAGTTGCCGTCATCAGGCACGCGCACACCATAAGGCAGCAGAACAAAATTCTGTTCATACAAAAAATTCTCCTTGTAGATCGCATGAGCCCCGATCCGGGCTGCCATTTTGGCGAGGGGGAGATGCTTGCAAGAACTGCGCTCGGCGAAACTGTGGACGAACTTTTCTTTTCTCGCAACCAACTTGCGCGGATCCCTGGCTGAACTTGTAAGCAATTCTGTACAGGCGACTTAATGCGAGTTCTGAAGCGGCCCGTGGTACCATATGCGACAAGTTTTTTGGGGCGGTAGCCATGTATCACGGGGCTCGGGGAAGAATCGCGCGGTTCGGCCTGTTCGAGGCCGATCTGGATCGTCGCCGTTTAACCAAGAACGGCTTGCGCATCCGCATTCAGGATCAACCCTTCCAAATCCTCGCGCTGCTGATTGAGCGCCGGGGCGAAACCGTCACCCGCGACGAACTCAAGGAGCGGTTGTGGGCGGGCGATACCTTCGTCGCCTTCGATGACGGCCTCAACACGGCCATCAAGAAACTTCGCGGCGCGCTCGGCGATACCGCCGACAATCCCCGCTTCGTCGAGACCGTTCCTCGCGTGGGATATCGCTTCACCGCGCCAGTCACGGTGGAAGGTCCGGCGGCCGCTGGTCCGCCGGTGAAGGAAACTGCAGCGCCTGAACCGGCCCCGCAAAATTCTTCCGGCGAAGCGTCTCAAGTCCCACCTGCGCCGCCGCTTTCAAACTTTTCTCGCTGGGCATGGGCGGCGTTGGTGCTTGCTGTGGCGTGCGCGGGCATCTGGATGTTTAAGGAAAAGCGCTCCGTCGCCGCGAAGAGCTACCAGATCGACGCCATCGCGGTTCTGCCGCTCCAGAACACGTCCGCCGATCCGAGCCAGGATTATCTCGCTGACGGCATGACCGACGAGGTCATTACCGATCTTGCGAAACTTGCCGGCCCTAAAGTCATCTCTCGCACTTCGGCGATGCAATACAAAGACACGCGCAAAACCGTTCCGCAAATTGCGCGCGAGCTTCGCGTCGGAGCCGTCGTCGAAGGATCCGTCGAGCGGTCGGGCGACCGCATGCGCGTCCGGATTCAATTGATCGATGCTGCGACCGATCAGCACCTATGGGCCGAATCTTACGACCGGCAGCTCAGCGACGTGCTCGATCTGGAATCCGCGGTCGCCAAAGATATTGCCCAGAAGATTCAGCTGCACCTGACTTCGCAACAACAGCAAACCCTGGCTCACAATCGCGCCAGCGACCCGCAAGCGTTTCAGGATTACCTGCAGGGCCGCCAGTATTTCGCGATGCGCACCAAAGAGAGCCTGCTGAAATCGGTCGACTACTATGAACGCGCGATCGCCAAAGATCCCAACGATGCCCGCAGCTACGCCGGCCTGGCGCACTGCTACATCGTCCTTCCGCTGCTCTACAACACGCCGCTCGTAGAGGGATACGCGAAATCGCGCGGCGCGGCCGACCGGGCGCTGGCCCTCGACGACTCGCTGGCCGAGGCGCACCTGGCGCGCGCGGAAGTGCTTTTCAGTGAAGACTGGGATTTTGCCGGAGCCGAAAAAGAATTCCAGCGCACGCTGGCGCTCAATCCCAACTACGCTACCGGACATCAGTGGTATGGCGAGTTTCTCTCCGAGATGGGACGCGCCGAAGAAGGCATTCGCGAGGAGCAAGCCGCCCTGGCGCTCGATCCACTCTCGGGCGTGGTGCATCACCAGGCCGGGCAGAGCTTTCAGCAGGCTCACCAGTACAGTCTTGCACTCGACGAATATCATCGCGCGCTCGCGCTAAACCCGAACTTCATCTCCAGTTGGGAAGCGATGTCGTGGGCGCTGCGCCGGCAAGGCAAGATGGCCGAGTCCATCGAGGTGCTTCGTCACGGCATGGAGATCTGGGAGACGCAGTATCCGGGGATTACGTCGGGATTTCGCGCGATGGAGCGTGGCTGGAAGAGCAACGGAAGGAACGGATTTCTGCTGGGAGCGATGGAGTTCCACAAGCGCTATCCGCGGCCTAATTTATATCTGGCTCGCGATTACGCGGAACTGGGCCGCACCGCCGAAGCTCTGGCCGCCCTTCAGAAAAGCAAAGATGCCCACGACCCGGAATTTCTGTTCCTGCTCACCGACCCGGAATTCGATTCGCTGCGCGCGAACCCAGAATTTCAGCAGCTGGCGCAGCCTGCTGCGCAGCGAACATCGCTGCTGGCGCAAGGCCAATTTCAATAATTGTCAGACGCTCCGTACGCCGACGCTCCCTGGAAGAGCCGGCCTTTAGGCCGGACCGGCGTAGCTGAAAGTTGACGGCTAAGAGCTGACAGCTGCCCTACAACTTCGGCAGCACGATTCCCTTCTGACTTTGATACTTGCCCTTGCGGTCGGCGTAGCTGACTTCGCAGACTTCGTCCGACTGGAAGAACAGGATCTGGCACAGGCCTTCGTTGGCGTAGATGCGCGCCGGCAGCGGCGTGGTGTTTGAGATCTCGAGCGTCACGAAGCCTTCCCACTCGGGCTCGAACGGCGTGACGTTGACGATGATGCCGCACCGCGCATAGGTCGATTTGCCCACGCAAATCGTCAGCACATCGCGGGGAATCTTGAAATATTCGACCGAGCGCGCCAGCGCAAACGAGTTCGGCGGCACGATCGCCACATCGGTCCGGATGGTCACAAACGATTTCTCGTCGAACAGTTTCGGGTCGACGATCGACGAATTCACGTTGGTGAAGATCTTGAACTCATCGGCCACGCGCAGATCGTATCCGTACGAAGACAAGCCGTACGACACCACGCCCTCCCGCACCTGCTTTTCCGAGAACGGGTTGATCATGTCGTGCTCGTGCGCCATCTTGCGGATCCAGCGGTCACTCTTAATCAAAGGACACTCCTTGGGAAATTTGTAATTTGGTGATT
>Ga0335069_10004248_pt1 | contig 21340 bp, 16 predicted proteins | sample Lox_Sample_11_FD_206714 | JGI IMG/M metagenome (GOLD analysis project Ga0335069, IMG submission 206714) | Soil microbial communities from Loxahatchee National Wildlife Refuge, Florida, United States - Lox_Sample_1.1 | ecosystem: Environmental > Terrestrial > Soil > Wetlands | place: USA...
AATGGGCAATAATGGCGGCGGATCATACCTCATCGCGTACCGTCCGCGGCGCCAGCGCTGGCGGCGGACCCCGCCCGGACGGAGAGTAGCTGTGGAAGGCAAAGACCTCCGCAAAGCCGGCCTGAAAGTCACCCTGCCGCGTCTCAAGATCCTGGAGATCCTGGAGAGCAGCACGACGCGGCATCTGTCGGCCGAAGACATCTACCGCTCGCTCCTCGACTCGAACGAGGACATAGGGCTGGCCACCGTCTACCGCGTCTTGACTCAATTCGAAGCCGCCGGCCTGGTCACCCGGCACCACTTCGAGGACGGCATGGCCGTCTTCGAGCTCAACCAGGGCACACACCACGATCACATCGTGTGTCTGGACTGCGGTCGCGTCGAGGAGTTCATGGATTCGGGGATCGAGGAGCGGCAGACCTCCGTGGCGCAGCGCCTGGGGTTCACCATCCGGGATCACTCCCTGATCATGTACGGGCACTGCCGGCGCACCCACTGCGCCTACCGCAAGAAAAAGGCGAGCTGATCCTCAGCGGCTCTTGGTCGCGGGGCGTGCCGGCTCTTCTTCCGCCTCGGGAGCTGGCGCAGCGGCGGCGGGACTCCTCAGGGCGCGCGTCTCCGTCGCGCCGCCTGCCGCGGCAGCGGCCTTCGACGCACGGGGCGGGGCCGAAGCGGCAACGGCAGCCTCCACAATGGAAGGCGGGGCCACCCGGGCGGTCGGAGACTTGTCCAGGTCCGCATCGGGCGGCGGCACCTTGAGCATCTCGCGCGCATGTTCGCGCGCCTTGGCCGTCACCTCGATCCCACCCAACATCCGCGCGAGTTCCTCGACGCGGTCCTGGGGTGTCAACTCACTCAACGCGGTACGTGTCGTACGGCCGTCGGATTGCTTGCTCACCCGCAAGTGGTGATGCCCTTGAGAGGCCACTTGAGGCAGGTGCGTGACGCACAGTACCTGACCGCGATCACCCAGAGCGCGCAATTCGCGGCCCACGATCTCCGCTACGGCGCCGCCGATGCCCGCGTCCACTTCATCGAACACCATGCAGCGGGTCTCACGTGCAGCGCAGGAAACCTGTACGGCCAGTGACAGTCGCGAAAGCTCGCCTCCCGAGGCGACCTTCGACAGCGGGCGCAGGGGTTGTCCCGGGTTGGCGGTCACGCGGAATTCGATCTGGTCCACGCCGTGCTGCGTAGGTTCTGCGGAGCTCTCCTGGGTCACCTCCACCTGGAAGCGACCGCCGGACATGCCCAGCGACTGCATGCGCGCGCTGATGTCCTTCGAGAGGACGCGGCCGGCGGTCGCGCGCTTGGCGGAGAGCTGCGTCGCGAGCGTACGGTAATTCTCGAGGGCGCCGGCCAGATCCTTGCGCAGCGCGGCCAGGTCCATGTCCGCGCGCTCGAGCGTTTCCAGCTCGGCGGCCAGTTGCGTGTGCAGTTGGGTGAGCTCGGTCGGTGCGACGCGGTGCTTGCGCGCCAGTTCCTCGATGGCGGCGAGCCGTCGTTCGACCTGGTCCTGACGGGCCGTGTCCAGTTCCAGGCTGTCGCGGTAGTGCGTGAGTTCATGCGCGGCCTCGCGGATCTGGATCGCCGCCTCCTCGACCATGGGAAGGACCGATCCGAGGCGAGCGTCGACGTTCGACAGTCCACGCAGTGCCTGGGCAGCCCGGCTGACGCCGGCGTGCGCGCTGCCGTTATCGTCTTCATACAGCAGCTGCAGAGCCATTTGTGCCGCTTCCGCGAGCCGGCCACGGTTGTTCAACCGCGCGCGCTCTTCAGCGAGACTGACGATCTCGCCTTCCTTCAATTGAAGCGCATTCAGATCGCTCATCTGATGACGCAGCATTTCCATCTTGGAGTCCCGATCGCGCGCCTTACTCTCGAATTCGAGCGTGCGATTGAGGAGTTCCAGCCAAACGCGATGCGCGATGCCGACCTGACCTGTGTGTTGCTCGAGTCGGCCGAATCCGTCGAGCAGCTCACGCTGTGCCGCGGCTCGCGTCAGCGACTGAAACTCGTGCTGGCCATGGATATCGATGAGGATGTTGCCGGCCTCACGCAGCAACTGGACGGCGACCGCCTGACCGTTCAGATAGGCGCGGGAGCGACCGTCACTCGACACGACACGGCGGACCGAGAGTTCTTCGCCGGCGACGACGGATTGCTCCTCCAGCCAGCGTTTGAGTTCGCGCGGGGCCTTGCTCAGCTCGAAAGTCCCGGTGATTTCAGCGCGCTCTGCGCCGTGGCGCACGACCTCCGCGCCGGCACGTCCACCGGCCAGGAGCTGCAGGGCGTCCACCAGAATGGATTTGCCCGCTCCGGTCTCTCCCGTCAGCACGGTGAGTCCCGGCCGCAGTTCGAGTTCGACCGACTCGATGATCGCGAAGTCCCGGATCTGCAGGTAGGTCAGCATGGTGGCTCTTCAGCGTTCGACGCTGCCCCGGCCCCAGTGGAGCTTGGAGCGCAGCAGCCGGTAGTAGTCATAACCCGGAGTATGCAACAGCGTGACTCGCTCCGGGGCCGCCCTGATCAACAGCCGGTCACCGCACTCGAACTCCCCGAGCACGCTCCCGTCGCACGTGATCTGCGCGCGGGTATCCGGTCGCTCCAGCAACTTCACCTCGATCTCGGAGCGCGCCGATACGACGATCGGCCGATCCGACAGGGTATGGGGACAGATCGGCGCCATCACCAGCACGTCCAGGTGCGGCTCAATGATGGGGCCGCCACAGGACAGGGCGTAGGCGGTCGAGCCGGTCGCGCTCGCCACCACGATGCCGTCGCCCGCATGGGTGTTGACGAACTTGCCGTCCAGGTGGGTCTCGAAATCCAGCATCCGTCCCGTCGCCAGCTTCTGCATCACCACATCGTTGAGGGCCAGCGCCGTGGCGACCTCGCCCCCGGCCCGGTGCAGGTGGGCCGACAGCAGCGGGCGCTCATCCGCCTCCAGCCCGCCGCGCAGGGCCGAATCGATGCAGGGAAACATCTCCTGCGGCATGACATCGGTCAGGAATCCGAGCCGGCCCCGGTTGACGCCCAGCAGGGGCACCCCGTGGTGGGCCACGAGGCCCGCGGCGTACAGCAGGGTGCCGTCACCGCCGATGGCGATGACCAGATCCGCATGCGCACCGATGTCCTTTTCCGGCATGCGCACTATCCCGGGGGAGTTGTCCGCAAAGGAGGTCTCCTCGCTCACCAGCACCTGCACCTGCCGCGACAGCAGGTGAGGGATCAGCGCATTGACTGATTCAGCCACACGGGGGTCGGAGAATCTGCCGACCAGCGCGCACAGTCTCACGGGAAAAGCCATCGGGACCTGCAAATATCCGCGCCCCGCGACCGTACGAGGCCGGTCTTTGTAGCACGCCCCTGTGGCAGGGCCAATCAGCCCGGGCTGGCAGGCTGCCGTGGTTCACACTGTCGCCGCCGCGGGCTTGCTTGACGGTCGGGGCCGCCGTCGCTAGCTTCTGACCCAACCAGGCCGATCCGGACGGACAGCCACGCGCTGATCCTTAGATTGAATGGGGCACGAAGGACGAGAAACCGAGGCGTTGAGCGACCGCGCTCAACACTTGCTGCGGATCCTGATCGAGAACTACATCCGCGACGGGCAGCCCGTGGGCTCGCGTGCCCTGTCGCGCGAGTCCGGATTGCAGCTCAGTTCGGCCACCATCCGCAACGTGATGGCGGACCTGGAGGAGTGCGGTTTCGTGGCCTCCCCCCACACCTCCGCCGGGCGCATTCCCACCGACAAGGGGTACCGTTTCTTCGTCAATACGCTGCTGCGCGTGCAGCCGCTCGAGGAGTCGGCCATCGCCGAGATCCGCCGCCAGGTCGATGGCCGGCGCGACAGTCAGAAGGATCTGGTGGCGGGCGTCTCGCAGCTGCTCTCGAGCGTCACGCGGCTCGCCGGCGTGGTCACGGTGCCGCGCACGCAGCAGGCCTCGATTTCCCAGATCGAGTTCGTGGTGCTGTCGGAGAACCGCGTGCTGGTGGTGCTGGTCTTCAACGACCGCGAGGTGCAGAACCGCCTCATCCAGCTGGAACGCTATTACTCTCCCGATGAGCTCAGGCGCGCCGCCAACTTCCTCAACGAGCAGTTCCGCGGCCGCACGCTGCAGCAGGTGCGCCAGGAGATCCTGCGTCAGCTCGCCGAGACCCACGCGCACATGAACCAGATCATGCTGGATGCCATCTCGGTGGCGCAGCACGTGTTCGAGGCCGGTGAGGGCGAGGAGCGCCTGGAGTATGTCATCAAGGGCGAAACCAACCTGATGGGGGTGGCGGAGCTCACCAGCGTGGAGAAGCTGCGCCGCCTGTTCGAGGCGTTCAACGAGAAGCGCGACTTCCTGCACCTGCTGGACCACAGCCTCAAGGCCGACGGGGTGCAGATCTTCATCGGCCACGAGTCCGGCTATCAGATCCTGGACGACTGCAGCGTGGTCACCGCACCCTACGCGGCCGGGGACTCGGTGGTGGGAGTGGTGGGTGTGATCGGGCCGACCCGAATGGCCTACGAGCGGGTCATCCCCATCGTGGACATGACGGCGAAACTGCTCGGCGACGCCTTGAACTCCCGGCGCTGAACCGCCACCTAGGACGGCTGTGCGCGTGTACCCGGCGCGGCGCCCGTGGGCGTCCATAGCCGATTGAATTGCGGAGGTTTTTGATGAACAACGAACCGGCGGCCAGCGACCAGTCCGCGGCCGAGCCTACGGCCGTGCTGCCCGAAACGGCCGCGCAGCTGGTGGAGCTGGAACGCCTGCAGCGGGCCCTGGCGGAAGCCGAGGAGCGCTCGCGCAACCACTGGGAGCAGTACCTGCGGGCGGTGGCCGAGCTGGACAACGTCCGCAAGCGGGCCCAGCGCGACATCGAGTCGGCCACCCGCTACGGGCTGGAGAAGTTCGCCGCGGAGCTGCTGCCCGTGCGCGACAGCCTGGAGTTGGCGGGGCAAAGCGCCGCCGGCGGCGATACCCGCAGCCTGATCCAGGGCCAGGAGGCGACCCTGAAGCTCCTTGCCAAAGCCCTGGAGCGTATCGGCGTCACCCTCATCAATCCCCTCGGCGAGCCCTTCGACCCGGCGCGCCACGAGGCCATGATGGCCCAGGACTCGGCCACCGCCGAACCCAATTCGGTGCTGCAGGTGGTGCAGCCGGGCTACGAGATCAACGGCAGGCTGTTGCGTCCCGCGCGGGTGGTCGTCGCGCGCGCTCAGGGCTGACGGGCCTGCTGGCGCGCCGGGGAGTTTTTGCAGGGGCTACTTGAATCGGCACCGGCTGCACCCACCAAGTGCGGTCAAGACCGTCACATAACGAATTTTGCGGAGTACATCCATGGCTAAGGTAATCGGTATCGACCTCGGGACCACCAATTCCTGCGTGGCCATCATGGAGGGCGGCAAGCCCCGCGTGATCGAGAACAGCGAGGGCGATCGAACCACCCCGTCCGTCATTGCTTTCAGCAAGGACGGTGAGGTGCTGGTGGGCCAGCCGGCCAAGCGCCAGGCGGTCACCAACCCCCAGAACACCCTGTTTGCCATCAAGCGGCTCATCGGCCGCAAGTTCGACGACGAGGTGGTGCAGCGGGACATCAAGATGGTCCCCTACAAGATAGCGCGCGCCGACAATGGCGACGCCTGGGTCGAGGTGCAGGGCCGCAAGATGGCTCCACAGGAGATCTCGGCGCGCGTCCTGATGAAGATGAAGAAGACCGCCGAGGACTATCTCGGCGAGCCCGTCACCGAGGCCGTCATCACCGTCCCGGCCTACTTCAACGACTCGCAGCGCCAGGCGACCAAGGACGCCGGCCGCATCGCGGGCCTGGAAGTGAAGCGCATCATCAACGAGCCCACTGCCGCGGCTCTGGCCTATGGCGAGGACAAGGCCGGCAAGGACCGCAAGATCGCGGTGTATGACCTGGGCGGTGGCACCTTCGACATCTCGATCATCGAGATCGCGGAAGTGGACGGCGAGCGCCAGTTCGAGGTGCTCTCCACCAACGGCGACACCTTCCTCGGCGGCGAGGACTTCGACCTGCGCATCATCAACTTCCTCGGCGAGGAGTTCCTCAAGGAATCCGGCGTGGATGTGCGCAAGGACCCGCTGGCCATGCAGCGGCTGAAGGAAGCGGCCGAGAAGGGCAAGATCGAGCTGTCCTCCACCCAGCAGACCGACATCAACCTGCCGTACATCACGGCGGATGCCTCGGGTCCCAAGCACCTGAACATCAAGCTGACACGGGCGAAGCTCGAGTCGCTGGTCGAGGATCTGGTGCAGAAGACCATCGGCCCGTGCCGGACCGCGATGAAGGATGCGGGCGTGTCCTCGAGCGACATCGCCGAAGTCATCCTCGTCGGTGGCCAGACGCGCATGCCGCTGGTGCAGAAATACGTGAAGGACTTCTTCGGTCGTGAGCCGCGCAAGGACGTGAACCCGGATGAGGCCGTGGCCGTCGGTGCCGCGATCCAGGCGGGCGTGCTGGCCGGCGAAGTGAAGGACGTGCTGCTGCTGGACGTGACGCCGCTGTCGCTGGGTATTGAGACCCTCGGCGGGATCATGACCAAGCTCATCGAGAAGAACACGACGATCCCGACCAAGGCGTCGCAGACCTTCTCGACGGCGGACGACAGCCAGACGGCCGTGACGATTCACGTGCTGCAGGGCGAGCGCGACCGGGCGCAGGACAACAAGTCCCTCGGCAAGTTCGACCTGACGGAGATTCCGCCGGCGCCGCGCGGGATGCCCCAGATCGAGGTGTCCTTCGACATCGACGCCAACGGCATTCTGAACGTGTCCGCCAAGGACAAGGCCACCGGCAAGGAGCAGAAGATCGTCATCAAGGCCTCCAGCGGCCTGTCCGAGGATGAGATCAAGCGCATGGTGCGCGATGCCGAGGCGCATGCCGAAGAGGACAAGCGCTTCCGCGAGCTGGTCGAGGCCCGCAACAAGGCCGATGGCATGACGCACGCGGTGGAGAAGTCGCTGAAGGATCTGGGCGACAAGGTCGATCCGACCGAGCGTGCCCGCGTCGAGTCGGCGATTTCCGACCTGCGCGCGGCGCTCAAGAGCGACGACAAGTCCATCATAGAGAAGAAGACCGATGCGCTGGCTCAGGCTTCCGCGGCGATTGCGCAGCGTGCCTATGCCGACCAGGGTGCCGGTGCCGCCGGCCAGGGAGGCGGCGCTGCGGGCGCGGGCTCCACGGGCGGCGCGCAGGGCGGCTCAGCCGGTCGCGACGATGTGGTCGATGCCGAGTTCGAGGAAGTAAAGGACAAGAAGGCGTCCTGATCCGACCGCCACCGATGAGGGCTGAAAGAAGCTGCAGCTCTGGCCTATCATCGGTGGATTGTTTCTCCGGGACACCCGCCGGCGGCTCGCGCCGCCGGCGTGTCTTTTTTTTGACCAGCACCGTGCGGTCCGTCTCGCCGCGCGGGGATGCTGCTCTGATTGACTGACGCAATGGCGAAACGCGACTACTACAAGGTACTCGACGTACCCAGGAACGCGACCGAGGCAGACATCAAGAAGGCGTATCGCCGCCTCGCGATGAAGTACCACCCCGACCGCAATCCGAACGACAAGGAGGCGGAGGAGCGCTTCAAGGAAGCCAAGGAGGCGTGCGAGGTGCTGACGGATGCGCACAAGCGCGCCGCCTACGATCAGTATGGGCACGCCGGTGTCGAGGCGGCCGGACGCCGGGCCGGTGGCGCCGGCGATGCCTTCGCCGATATCTTCGGCGATGTGTTCGGCGACATCTTTGGCGCCGCCCGGCGCGAAGGCAGATCCCAGCAGTTCCGCGGCGCCGATCTGCGCTACGAGCTCGAGCTCGATCTCTCCCAGGCCGTCTTCGGCCACACCACCGAGATCGAAGTTCCCAAGCTGTCGGAGTGCGAGACCTGCCACGGCAGCGGTGCGGCCAAGGGCAGCACGGCCGCGGCCTGCGACACCTGCGGAGGCTCAGGACAGATTCGCATCTCGCAGGGATTCTTCCAGCTGCAACAGACCTGTCCGCGCTGTCGCGGCGCCGGCACGATCATCAAGAATCCCTGCGATACCTGTCTGGGGCAGGGCCGCGTGCGCCGCACGCGCAAGCTGTCCATCAAGGTGCCGCCGGGAGTGGACACCGGTGATCGCGTTCGATTGGGCGGTGAGGGCGAAGCGGGGCGCAACGGCGGGCCGGCCGGCGATCTGTATGTCGAGATCCACGTGCGTGAGCACGCGATCTTCGAGCGCGAAGGCGAACACCTCAGCTGCGAGGTCCCGGTGAGCTTTGCCACGGCGGCGCTGGGTGGCACGATTGAAGTTCCAACACTGGATGGCGACGTGACACTGAAGGTGCCCGCAGAGACACAGTCGGGACGCGTATTCCGTCTGCGCGACAAGGGCGTGAAACCCGTGCGCGGTGGCGCCCGCGGTGATCTGTTCTGTCGCGTCGTAGTAGAGACGCCCGTGCACCTTTCATCCGAGCAGCGCGAGCTGATCCGCAAACTCGAAGACTCGCTGAAGAAGGATTCGCAGCGGCACGCGCCGCGCGAACAGGGATTCTTCGAAGGTGTGAAGCGCTTCTTCTCCACCGGTGGAACGTGACCCGCGCCGTCCAAATCAGCCACGGCGGGTCGTGACGCGTCTCGTCGTCATCGGCGCGGCAGGTCGCATGGGTCATGCGCTGCTGCGTGCGGTCGGCGAGTTTCCCAACCTGAAGATTACCGCGGCGATCGTCTCCGCGCGCAGCGGGGCTCTAGGTCGCGACGCCGGTGAGAACGCCGGCATCGCACCGGCTGGAATCCAGCTCACGGCAGATTTGCCGGCCGCGCTTGCCGGCGCGGATGTGGCTGTTGATTTCTCGACCCCGAGTGCGACCCGCTCGAACCTCGCGGCGTGCCGTGCTGCGCGCACGCCCCTGCTACTCGGCACGACCGGCTTCGCGAACGAGCTCGCGTCGGAGTTCGACGCGGCCGCACGCGACATCCCGTTGCTGGTGGCTCCCAACACCAGCCTCGGCGTCGCCTTGCTCACCGAGCTGGTGCGAACCGCGGCAGCCGCCCTGCCGCCGGAATTCGATATCGAGGTGGTCGAGGCGCACCACCGCATGAAGCGCGATGCCCCCTCGGGCACGGCTCTGGCTCTGGGCCGGGCTGCTGCGGAAGGGCGCGGACAGCCGTTCGAAGCCTCTGCGGCGACCCCCAGGCAGGCGGGAACGTCCCGGCGGGACGGCGAAATCGGCTTTGCCGTGATCCGCGCCGGGGACATCGTCGGGCAGCATACGGTCCTGATGGCCGGTCCCGGGGAAAGCCTGGCCCTGCGGCACGAGGCCACCGACCGGACGGTGTTCGCCCGCGGTGCGCTGAAGGCCGCGGCCTGGCTTGCCGGCCGGCCGGCCGGGCGATATTTCATGCGCGATTTACTGGCTTTGAAATCAGGGGCTTGAAGCAATCTCTGCGGAATTTCGCAGCCGCTTCCGCGCCCCGACCGGGTCCGATTTTCCATGGACACATCGGGCGGGAAGCCCGTAAAATTTCGCTCTAATCCGAGTTCGGGTTAGTCCAATGCAAGGCGGGAGGATGTTCGCGAGAACTCCTCCCGCTTTGTATATCCGAAGGCTGCCCGCCGCTTCGAGAGTCCCGTCTATAGCGTCGAGAGCAGGGGAAACAATTACGTGAGCGCAACCGCGGTGCTGGCGCTGGCGGATGGAACGATCTTCCGCGGCCAGTCAATCGGAGCCAAAGGCAACACCACGGGCGAAGTCGTTTTCAATACCGCCCTGACGGGTTATCAGGAAATACTCACCGACCCGTCCTACGCCCGTCAGATCGTCACTCTCACCGTTCCGCACATCGGCAACACCGGCACCACGCCGGAGGATCTCGAGGCGGCCCAGATCTATCCCGCCGGCCTCGTCATCCGCGACCTGCCGGTGCTGCCCAGCAACTGGCGCAGCAATGAATCGCTGCCGGAATTCCTGGAGCGTGGCCGCGTAGTCGCGATCGCCGGAGTGGATACGCGCAAGCTGACGCGCATCCTGCGCGAGAAGGGCGCGCAGGCCGGTTGCATCATGACGGGCGATCAGTTGGATGAGACCGCGGCCGTCAAACTGGCGCGAAAGTTTCCCGGCCTCAAGGGCATGGACCTGGCCAAGGTCGTCAGCACCAAGCGCAGCTTCCAGTGGAACGAGGGCACTGTGTGGCCCGAGAGCACGCGTGCACCGATCCGCTCGCATCAGCGTCTCCACGTGGTCGCGTATGACTTCGGCATCAAACGCAACATCCTGCGCATCCTGTCCGACTACGGATGCCGCATGACCGTGGTCCCGGCGCAAACCGGCGCAGACGAGGTGCTGGCCCTGTCACCGGATGGCGTGTTCCTGTCCAACGGACCCGGGGATCCGGAACCGTGTGAGTACGCGATCAACGCCACACGCAGGCTGCTGGAGACCGACATCCCCGTATTCGGGATCTGTCTCGGACACCAGATCCTTGGATTGGCGTGCGGCGCCCGCACCCTGAAGATGAAATTCGGCCATCACGGTGCGAACCATCCCGTGCAGGACCTGGATTCCGGCCGCGTGTTCATCACCAGCCAGAACCACGGCTTCGCGGTCGATGAAGCGACGTTGCCGGCCCATGTCCGGGCCACGCACCGCTCGCTGTTCGATGGCTCGCTGCAGGGACTGGCGCTGAAGGACAAGCCGGCGTTCAGCTTCCAGGGTCACCCGGAGGCGAGCCCGGGCCCTCATGACCTGAAGCCGCTGTTCGAGCGCTTCAACCACCTGATGCTGCGCCGGCTGCAGGGGCAGCTGAAGCTGGCCGAAGAGAATGCCCGCCGAGCGGCCGGGCGTGCCGCTACCTGATGCGCGCGTGCCCCTGCGGGCACACGCGCCGTTGACACCGCCACGCGTTGCCGAGAATGCCGAAGAGAACTGACATCGAGAGTGTGCTGATCATCGGGGCCGGTCCCATCGTCATCGGGCAGGCCTGCGAGTTCGACTATTCCGGCGCGCAGGCCTGCAAGGCGCTGCGCGAGGAGGGCTACCGGGTCATCCTGGTGAACTCGAACCCCGCCACCATCATGACCGACCCGGGCATGGCCGATGCCATCTACATCGAGCCGGTCAACTGGAAGACGGTGGCGCGCATCATCGAGAAGGAGCGGCCCGATGCGCTGCTGCCCACGATGGGTGGGCAGACCGCGCTCAACACGGCGCTCGACCTGGTGCGCGAGGGCGTGCTGGAGAAATACGAGGTCGAGCTGATCGCCGCCTCGCGCGCGGCCATCGACATGGCCGAGGATCGCGAGCTGTTCCGCAACGCCATGCGCGAGATCGGCCTGGAGACGCCGCGCTCGCAGATCGCGCGCAGCCTGGAGGATGCACTCGAGATCGTCGCCGAGACCGGCTACCCGGCCATCATCCGCCCCTCCTTCACCATGGGCGGCTCGGGCGGCGGCATCGCCTACAACCGCGAGGAGCTCGAGGCCATCGTCGCGCGCGGCCTGGATGCCTCGCCCACCGGCGAGGTGCTGCTCGAGGAGTCGGTGATCGGCTGGAAAGAGTTCGAGATGGAGGTGGTGCGCGACCACAAGGACAACTGCATCATCATCTGCTCCATCGAGAACTTCGATCCCATGGGTGTGCACACCGGCGATTCCATCACGGTAGCGCCGGCACTCACGCTTACCGACAAGGAATACCAGCGCATGCGCGATGCCTCCATCGCGGTGCTGCGCAAGATCGGAGTGGACACAGGCGGTTCGAACGTGCAGTTCGCCGTCAACCCGCGCGACGGGCGATTGCTGGTCATCGAAATGAATCCGCGCGTGTCGCGCTCCTCGGCGTTGGCCTCGAAGGCGACCGGTTTCCCGATCGCCAAGATCGCCGCGAAACTGGCGGTGGGCTACACGCTGGACGAGCTGAAGAACGACATCACCGGTGGCGCGACCCCTGCGTCCTTCGAGCCGGCCATCGACTACGTCGTGGTGAAGATTCCGCGCTTCACGTTCGAGAAGTTTCCCGCCGCCAACGACCGCCTCACCACGCAGATGAAGTCCGTGGGCGAGGTCATGGCCATCGGCCGCACCTTCCAGGAGTCGGTGCAGAAAGCACTTCGGGGCCTGGAAACCGGGCTCGATGGTCTGAGCGAGCAGTTGGTGGGGCCCCTTTCGGATGAGATGCAGGACAAGCTCGCTTACGAGCTGCGTGCCCCCGGGGCGAACCGCCTGCTCTATGTGGCGGACGCGTTCCGCGCCGGCTGGACATTCGAGCGCGTCTGCGAGCTGACCCACATCGACCCCTGGTTCCTGGCGCAGATCGAGGATCTGATCCGGGAAGAGGCCCGCGTGCGCGCCGAGGGCCTCGGTGCACTGACCGCGGAGCGCCTGCGCACGCTCAAGCGCAAGGGCTTCTCGGACAGCCGCCTGGGCAGACTCGTGGACATGAGCGAGAAGGCGATCCGTGGCAAGCGTCACGAGCTGGGCGTGCTGCCCGTGTACAAGCGCGTGGACACCTGCGCGGCCGAGTTCGCCACCTCCACGGCCTACATGTATTCCACCTACGAGGAGGAATGCGAGGCCAATCCCGGCAGCCGGCGCAAGATCCTGATCCTGGGCGGCGGTCCCAACCGCATCGGCCAGGGAATCGAGTTCGACTACTGCTGCGTGCACGCGGCGCTGCAGCTGCGCGATGACGGCTTCGAGACCATCATGGTCAACTGCAACCCGGAGACAGTCTCCACCGACTACGACACCTCCGACCGGTTGTACTTCGAGCCGCTGACCCTGGAGGACGTGCTCGAGATCCTCGCGAAGGAGAAACCCGAAGGGGTGATCGTGCAGTTCGGCGGACAGACGCCGCTGAAGCTGTCGCGTGCCCTGGAAGAGGCCGGCGCGCCCATCATCGGCACGACTCCCGATTCGATCGACGTGGCGGAAGACCGCGAACGCTTCCAGGCCCTGGTGCGCAAGCTGGGGCTGAAGCAGCCGGCGAATGCGACCGCGCGCACCGAGGACCAGGCGGTTCGTCTGGCGCGTGAGGTCGGCTTCCCGCTGGTCGTGCGTCCTTCCTACGTGCTGGGCGGCAGGGCGATGGAAGTGGTTTTCACCGAAGACGATCTGCGCGCCTACATGACGAATGCCATGAAGGTCTCTAACGACAGCCCCGTGCTGCTCGACCGCTTCCTGGATGTCGCGATCGAGGTGGACGTGGATGCGGTCTGCGACGGTGAGGATGTCCTGATCGGCGGGATCATGGAGCACGTCGAGCAGGCCGGCGTGCATTCCGGGGATTCCGGCTGCTCGCTGCCGCCCAACAGCCTGGGACCGGAAGTGCAGGCGGAACTGCGCGAGCAGACGCGCAAGCTGGCCAGGGCTCTGAATGTCGTCGGGCTGATGAACATCCAGTTCGCCATCCAGAACGGCGTGATCTATGTGCTGGAGGTGAATCCCCGCGCCTCGCGTACGGTGCCCTTCGTGTCCAAGGCGACCGGTCTGCCTCTGGCCAAGATCGCCGCGCGTGTCATGACAGGCCGCAAGCTGAAGGAGCTGGAGGCAACGGTCGAACGCGTCCCGGTGTACTACTCGGTCAAAGAGGCCGTTTTCCCCTTCGTCAAGTTCCCGGAGGCCGACCCCATCCTGGGCCCCGAGATGAAGTCCACGGGCGAGGTCATGGGAACCGGCCGGACTTTCGGTGAGGCCTATGCGAAAGCACAGAGCGCCTCGGGAGTCATCTTGCCGCGCAACGGCGTATGCTTCATCAGCGTGCGCGATCGCGACAAGGCCGGTGCCGTGGTGCTGGCAAAGAACCTGATCGAGCGCGGCTTCGAGGTACTGGCGACCGATGGCACGGCCCGCGCGCTCAAGGCGGCCGGCATCGCCTGCCGGCGCGTCAACAAGGTGCGGGAGGGGCGGCCGCACATCGTGGACATGATCAAGAACGACGAGATCGATCTCATCGTGAACACCACGGAGGGCAAGCAGGCTGTGCGCGAATCGAATTCGATCCGGAGAGAAGCCGTCCACCGCCGTGTAACCTACTACACGACGCTGGCTGCCGGACTCGCCACGTGCGAGGCGCTCGACCACGTCGATGACGTGGAGGTCAACCGGCTGCAGGACCTGCATCAGGAGGCAGTTAGGGCATGAAACGCACTCCCATGACCCTGCGGGGCGCCGAGGCCCTGCGGACCGAGCTCAGGAGGCTCAAGTCCGAGGCGCGACCCAACATCATCAAGGCCATCGCCGAGGCGCGTGGTCACGGCGATCTGTCCGAGAACGCTGAATATCACGCGGCGCGCGAACAGCAGGGTTTCATCGAGGGCCGCATCAACGAGATCGAGGCGAAACTCGGCAGCGCCGAGATCATCGATCCGAGCAAGCTGACCCACAGCGGCAAAGTGGTGTTCGGTGCGGTGGTCGAGCTCGACGATCAGGATGATTCCAACCGCGTCGTCTACCAGATCGTGGGCGAGGACGAGGCGGATATCCGGGCCGGGCGCATCTCCATCACTTCGCCGATCGCGCGCGCACTGGTGGGCAAGTCCGAAGGCGACATCGTGGACGTCACCGCGCCCGGCGGCGTGCGGACCTACGAGATCGTCACCGTGCGATTCGAATAATCCTCACCCTGCCGCTCAGGTGCCTGAGGGCGTGCCGCGGTCGGGGATGAGGATCCTCGGCAGGTCGGCCCGCGGCCGATAGAGCACGACGACGTTCCCGATCCGGTGGATCAGGGCGCTTCCCGTGCGGCGCGCCAGGTCGGCGAACAGTGCATCCCGGGCGACCCGATCACCGGCCGAGGCCGCTTTCACCTTGATGAGTTCGTGAGCGTGCAGTGCGCGGGCCGTCTCGCGCGCCACCGCCTCGGTCAGTCCTGCCCCGCCCAGGCGGATGACCGGCTTGAGCTCATGGGCGAGGCCGCGCAGGTGGCGGCGCTGGCGGTCGGTCAGATCCGGGGCGGGCGGCGGGCCGCCGGAGGCCGGGGTGGGATCGGCTCGGGTGGCGGATCGGGGTTTCATGGGGCGCAATTCTAGGGCACCTGGAACTTCACCGGGCGCAAGGCGTTCGACCCCCCAGTACCGTTCCCGCCACCGGCCCCGGCGCACCGAAATTGCCCCTGGGGCACTTGAAGCCCTGCCGCATGCCCTGATCAAGAACGGAGCGGGGCGGCCGATCCCGCCCAAGGGGCGTACGCCACCCAGGGTCGCCGATCCGCAGGTGCTTCGGCGGGGTGCCCGCGAGGGGTTCCGGGAGCGGCGGAAAGTGGTTTCCGGCCGCTGCGCGAGAGGTTTCCCGCGGCGCGCGCAAACGTGGAAGTATTGGCTGGCTAAGGACTTTCCGATGGTGTAGGTTGCTTTTCAGCCACCTGTACCGCGCTCTTGCGAGGGCTCACGCTTTGAACGATTTGACTAAAAACATCCTGCTCTGGGTGGTCATCGTCCTGGTGCTGCTGGCGGTGTTCAGCCGCTACATGCCGACGGTGGGACAGCCGGAGGAAGTGCGTTACTCCACGTTCCTGGACGATGTGAAGGCCAACCGCGTGGACTCGGTGGTGCTCCAGGGTGAGATGATCTACGGCACCCGCAAGGACAAGACCCAGTTCAAAACCTTCAATCCCGAGACGGACTACACGGTCCTGATCGGCACCCTGCAGAAAGCCAATGTGGCCTTCGAGGGTCGCCAGCCCAAGCAGCCGAATTTCCTGGCGCAGTTGTTCCTGCAGTTGGCTCCGGCCCTGCTGCTCATCGTCGTGTTCGTCTACATGCTGCGGCAGATGCAGGGTGCATCCGGCGGACGGGGAGCCATGTCGTTCGGCAAGAGTCGCGCGCGACTGCTGGGCGAGGACCAGGTGAACGTCACGTTTGCCGATGTCGCGGGCGTGGACGAGGCCAAGCAGGAAGTGGGCGAGATCGTCGACTTCCTCAAGGATCCGGGCAAATTCCAGAAGCTGGGCGGCAAGATCCCCAAGGGCGTGCTCATGGTGGGTTCGCCCGGCACGGGCAAGACCCTGCTCGCGCGCGCCATCGCGGGCGAAGCCAAGGTGCCTTTCTTCACCATCTCCGGATCGGACTTCGTCGAGATGTTCGTCGGCGTGGGCGCCTCGCGCGTACGCGACATGTTCGAACAGGCCAAGAAGCACGCACCGTGCATCATCTTCATCGATGAGATAGACGCTGTCGGCCGGCACCGCGGCGCGGGCCTGGGCGGCGGTCACGACGAGCGCGAGCAGACCCTGAATCAGTTGCTCGTCGAGATGGACGGCTTCGAGGGCAACGAGGGCATCATCGTCATCGCCGCCACCAACCGTCCGGATGTGCTCGACCCGGCGCTGCTGCGTCCGGGCCGGTTCGACCGCCAGGTCGTCGTCCCGCTGCCGGATGTACGCGGACGGGAGCAGATCCTGCGCGTCCACATGCGGCGCGTGCCGCTGGCGGATGACGTGAAGCCGGGCCTGATTGCCCGGGGTACCCCTGGGTTCTCGGGGGCGGATCTCGCCAACCTGGTCAACGAGGCGGCGCTGTTCGCGGCACGCGCCAACAAGCGCATCGTCGGCATGGAGGAATTCGAGCGCGCCAAGGACAAGATCATGATGGGCGCCGAGCGACGCTCCATGGTCATGACCGAGCAGGAAAAGCGCATGACCGCCTACCACGAGGCGGGCCACGCCATCGTGGGCATGACGGTTCCGGAGCACGATCCGGTCTACAAGGTCACGATCATTCCGCGCGGCCGTGCACTCGGGGTCACGCAGTTCCTGCCCGAGCAGGATCGCTACAGCCTCTCCAAGCGCCGCCTGGAGAGCTCGATCGCGACGCTGTTCGGCGGGCGCATCGCCGAGGAACTGATCTTCGGACCCGACTCCGTGACCACCGGCGCCTCCAACGACATCGAGCGCGCCACGGAGCTGGCTCGGAACATGGTCACGAAGTGGGGCCTGTCGGACAAGCTGGGTCCACTGACGTACTCCGAGGAGACCGGCGAGGTGTTCCTGGGTCGCAGCGTGACACAGCACAAGCAGGTCTCCGACGAGACCGCGCACGCCATCGACGAAGAAGTGCGCCATGTCATCGAAGGCAACTTCCAGCGGGCACGGCAGATTCTGGTCGGATCGCTCGACAAGCTGCACGCGATGGCCGAGGCGCTGGTCAAGTACGAAACCATCGACGAAGAGCAGCTCAAGGACATCATGGCGGGCCGCACGCCCAAGCCACCCAAGGACTGGGACGAGACGCTGTCCAACAAGCCGCCGAAGGCGCCGGCGGAAGGGACGCCCGGCGGTTCGATCGGTTCGCCGGCCGGCCAGCACTGAGGGCCGGCTGCCTCTGATCCGGTCGGCCCGTTCTCGCGCCGCGGTTGCCGCCCGGACGGGCGGGGACCGGGGTGTTCGGGCGCGTCGGCGTTGAGCGGGAGAGCCGGTTTGCTCCTCAGATGTGGATCCAGGACCCTGGATCTGGCGCGCCCCGCGATCATGGGCGTGCTCAATGTCACCCCGGATTCCTTTTCCGATGGCGGGCGTTTTCTCGAGACGCGCCTGGCCATCGATCAGGGTCTTGCGATGGTGGGCGAGGGTGCGGCCATCATCGATGTCGGCGGTGAGTCGACGCGACCGGGCGCGAATCCCATCACCGAGGAAGAGGAGCTGAGGCGCATCCTCCCGGTGGTCGAACGGCTGCAGCAGCAAACCGGCGCCATCATTTCAGTGGACACCAGCAGGGCGAAGGTCATTCGTGCGGTCGCGGAAGCGGGCGCCACGATGATCAACGATGTGCGGGCGCTGACACAGGAAGGAGCTCTGGAGGCTGCAGCGGCTACGCAGTGCGGCCTGTGCCTGATGCATATGAAAGGTGAGCCGCGCACGATGCAGCAGGCTCCCCACTACGTTGACGTCGTGAACGAGGTCAAGGCATTTCTGCAGGCGCGCGTCCAGAGTTGCCTTGCCGCCGGCGTTGCCGCCGAACGGCTGGTCATCGATCCGGGCTTCGGCTTCGGCAAGACGATGGAGCACAATCTGGAGCTGCTGAGGCGTTTGCGGGAGCTGACCGGCGAGCGGCCGGTGCTGGCGGGTCTGTCGCGCAAGTCCACGGTGGGGCAGCTGACCGGGCGGCCGCCGGATCAACGGGTGCACGGCAGTGTCGCCCTGGCGCTGCTGGCAGTCTTGAATGGAGCGAGTATCGTGCGCGTGCACGATGTGGCGGCGACCGTGGATGCGCTCAGGATCCTGGCCGCGGTGCAGGGCTGATAGCGTGCTGCGCTGACGACGTGCGGGAGACAGCGCGCCGGACGGACAGCGCGGCGCACAGGCAGCGCGGCGCACAGGCAGCGCGGCGCGCGGGCAACGGGGGGAATCGAGTTGGGTCGCAAATATTTCGGTACCGATGGCGTGCGCGGCCGCGTGGGCGACCATCCGATGACGGTGGATTTCGCTCTGCAGCTCGCTAGCGCCGCGGCGCGAGTGCTCGCGCCCGAAGGGGGCACGGTGCTGATCGGCAAGGACACCCGGCTGTCGGGTTACATGTTCGAGTCAGCCCTGGAAGCGGGCTTCGTCGCCGCCGGCGTCAATGTAATGCTGATCGGGCCGCTTCCGACGCCCGGCATCGCTTACATGACCCGGCGCTTCCACTGCGATTTCGGTGTGGTGATCAGCGCCTCGCACAACCTGTACGACGACAACGGCATCAAGTTTTTCGATTCCACGGGCGGCAAGCTCTCCGACGAACTCGAGGAGCGGATCGAGGCGGAATTGCTGCAGCCGCCCGTTACGCGCACCTCGCGCAACCTGGGTCGCGCGACTCGCGTGGACCGCTCGCGCACGATGTATCAGGAGTTCTGCGCATCGACGGTTCCGGCCGGTCTGGATCTGTCGGGCATGAAGATCGTGGTGGATTGCGCCAACGGTGCGGCCTACAAGGTCGGGCCACGCGTGCTCGCGGACCTGGGGGCGGAGATCGTTCCCATCGGCTGCTCCCCGAACGGCCGCAACATCAACGATGGCTGCGGCTCCACGGCTCCGGATCTCCTGCAGCTCACCGTCCCCGGTGTGCGCGCTCATGTCGGCCTGGCGCTGGATGGGGATGGCGATCGGCTCGTCATGGTCGATCACCTCGGGCGTATCGTGGACGGCGACCAGCTGCTATATGTCATCGCGCGTGCCCGCAAGGACAGCGGCGAACTCGATTCGCCCGTCGTCGGTACCGTCATGAGCAATCTCGGCCTCGAACTCGCTCTGCGCGAGGGTGGGATTCGCTTCCTGCGCGCACCGGTGGGTGACCGTTACGTGCTCGCCATGCTGCGCGACAACGGTGGCGTGCTCGGCGGGGAGACCTCCGGTCACATTCTTTGCCTGGACAAGACAACCACCGGAGACGGCCTGGTCAGCGCGTTGCAGGTGCTCGCCGTCATGAAGCAGACCGGACGGTCCCTGGCCGAGCTGTCCTCGGGCATGCGTAAGTTCCCGCAGGTCCTGCTGAACGTGAAGGTGGCCAAACGCTTCGACCCCTTGGGCGTTCCTGCCGTGCAGACCGCCATCCAGCGCATCGAGTCACGAATGGGTGGTAACGGGCGAGTGGTCCTGCGCGCCTCCGGCACGGAGCCAGTGATTCGCGTCATGGTCGAGGGCAAGGACGAGCAGTCCACCCGCACGGCGGCCACGGAACTGGCCGACGTGGTCCGCGGCGCCGCCGAGCAGTAGCCCCTGGCCAAGCCTCCACCTGAACCGCCGCCGGTTGTTACGTCGGCTGCCGTCCCTGGGCTTGTCGCCGCTCAGGGGGACGCCGACGGCGGCCACCGGGCCTTTCGTTGCGCCGGGGTGGGTCCGCCGCTATCATCCGCGCCCCCAACGGGACCCGCGAGGCCGGTTCATGCGCCGCCCGATCGTCGTCGGAAACTGGAAAATGCACGGCTCGCGCGCCGAAAACGCGCGGCTGATCGAGGACCTGACGACGCATTATCCGTCCGAGCCGGCGGGCGATTGCGCGGTATGTCCCCCTCTGGTTTATCTGCAGGAAGTAGGGCGGTTGCTGCGCGACACCCCGATTCGTCTGGGCGCCCAGGACGTGTGCGCCGATACGCAGGGTGCCTTCACCGGCGAAGTGTCGGCGGCCATGCTCAAGGATGTCGGCTGCGAGTACGCGATCGTTGGGCACTCCGAGCGACGTCTTCTGTACCGGGAGGGCGACCAGCTCGTGGCGCGCAAATTTGCGGCGGCCCATGCCAGGGCTCTGGTGCCGATCCTGTGTGTGGGCGAGCAGCTGGCTGACCGCGAAGCGGGCCGCACGGCCGAGGTGGTGACGCGCCAGCTCGATGTCGTGCTCGAGCTCTGTGGCGCCGAAACGCTGGGCCAGTCGATCGTGGCCTATGAGCCGGTCTGGGCCATCGGCACGGGGCGCAACGCCACGCCGGAACAAGCCCAGGAGGTGCACGCCCTGATCCGCGCCCGGATAGCGACCCGGGATGCTAGAATCGCGGCCGCGACGCGCATCCTCTATGGCGGCAGCGTCAAGGCCAGCAATGCGGCGGAGCTGTTCGCCATGCCCGATGTGGATGGTGGCCTGATCGGCGGGGCGTCGCTCAAGGCAGATGAGTTCCTGGCCATTCTGGCGGCCACCTCCGGCTCCCGCGCAGGGCGGGCGTCCTAGAAACGGATAGTTTGCATTCCTATGTTGCGCATCGTACTGACCATCATTCAGGTGTTCTCGTGTCTGGCCATCATCGGCCTGGTGCTGCTGCAGCGAGGCAAGGGTGCCGAGGCCGGCGCCGGCTTTGGCGCGGGCGCGTCGGGCACGGTTTTCGGAGCGCGGGGCGCGAGCACGGCGTTGTCGCGTGCGACGGCGATCTTCGCCGCCATCTTCATGGTGAACAGCCTGCTGATGACCTACGTGGGCACGAAGACAGCAGAGCAGCCCAAGACCATTCTTGATGTCGCGGGTGAGAGTGGTACGAAGCCGCAGCCCACTGGCTCCGCGCAGGGCGCGCCGGCCACTTCGCCTGCGCCGGCCACTTCGCCTGCTCCAGCGATCGCACCGGCTTCGGCGCCGTCGCCCGCAACAGCGCCGGCCGTGCCCACGGGCACGCAGGGCCAGCCGCCCAAGTGAATGATGCGGGCAGAGAGAATTACCGACAGGGCGGGAAGCCCGTGGCAACGAGCCGACGTGGTGGAATTGGTAGACACACTAGCTTGAGGGGCTAGCGCCGCAAGGTGTGGGAGTTCGAATCTCCCCGTCGGCACCAATTGAGGCAACTGGCGGCTACACTGCGCCAGCGTGGCGCTGCTAGAATGGGCAGCTGAGAAAAGCGAGGGGGCAGGCCGTATTGCGGTCTGTCCCTTTTTAATGACTCGCGGCCGTTCGCTTCGGGCCGCG
>Ga0335069_10004249_pt1 | contig 21340 bp, 27 predicted proteins | sample Lox_Sample_11_FD_206714 | JGI IMG/M metagenome (GOLD analysis project Ga0335069, IMG submission 206714) | Soil microbial communities from Loxahatchee National Wildlife Refuge, Florida, United States - Lox_Sample_1.1 | ecosystem: Environmental > Terrestrial > Soil > Wetlands | place: USA...
ATGAAAGGCCTCCAGAGGCAGCAACTATTCCGATAGGAGGTGGAGATTTGGCGGTAAAATTCAGATTGACGAGGTTCGGTTCCAAGAAGAAACCATTTTACAGGATTGTAGTCGCAGACGAGAGATCGCCGAGAGACGGCCGGTTTATAGAGAAGGTGGGATTGTATGATCCGCTGAAAGAGCCCGCGCTCATAAACCTCGACAAAGAGAAGATAAAGTCCTGGTACGAAAAAGGGGTAAGGCCCACGAAGACCGTGGAAAACCTATTCAAAAAGGAAGGGGTTCTGTAGGAATTACCATAAAACTTATGGAGGTGGACCTGTGTTGAAAGAGCTGATCGAGTACATCGCGAAGGCATTGGTAGACAGTCCGGATCAAGTAAGGGTATCGGAAATCGAGGGAGAAAAGACCTCGGTCATAGAGCTCAATGTTGCCAAGGATGATCTCGGAAAGGTTATCGGAAAACAGGGGAGAACCGCACGGGCCATGAGAACCATACTGAGCGCCGCTTCAACCAAGGTGAAGAAGAGGGCGGTGCTCGAGATTATCGAGTAATGAAGTGGATCCCCGTGGGCCGGGTCGTATCCACCCACGGTACCAGGGGAGAAGTAAAGTTTCGCTATTACAACGAGGTACAGGAAGATTTCCTTGGCTATACCTCGCTATTCGTGGGAAAGGATGAAGTCAAAACCGAGATCAGACCGGCTCGGGTCAAATTCCGGCAAGACTCAGTGTATATACAATTCCATGGTCTTAACAACCTCGACGAGGTCTCTTTTCTTGTAAACAAGGAACTTTATGTGCGGGAGACAGACCTCGCGGACCTGAAAGAGGACGAATACTATGAGTATCAGCTTATCGGTCTTAACGTGACGAACCTGAACAAGGAAACGATAGGAAGGGTGGAATCGGTATTGCACACCGGGGCGAGTGATGTGCTGGTCGTGGCCGGTAAGGAAAAGGAGCTCATGGTGCCCCTCATTGAGGGCTACGTGACCGATATCGACATGAAGAACGGCACGATTTGTGTTGACGAGAAGGCGCTGTCCCTGTGATTTTTTCTATCCTTACGCTCTTTCCCGCAATCTTTGAGTCGCCGCTCGCCGAGAGCATCATAAAGAAAGCGGTGGATAAGGGCCTCATTCGTTTCGACATCGTCAACATCCGGGATTTTGCGGAAGATGTACACAGAACTTGCGATGACAGCCCTTACGGCGGCGGCCCCGGCATGGTGATGAAGGTTGACCCCATCTACAGGGCCGTAAAGGATGTAGAGAACCGGTTCACTAAGCCCAAAATCGTTCTTCTGACGCCCCAGGGAAAGACCTTGAACCAGGTCACGGCCGAGCGTCTTGCCAGAGCGGCGCATATCTGTCTCGTCTGCGGACGCTACGAAGGGGTGGACGAGCGCGTGCTCGAATTTGTCGATGAAGAGATCTCCGTGGGAGACTATGTAGTTTCGGGAGGGGAATTTCCCGCCCTTGTTTTGATTGACGCGGTATCTCGGTGTATTCCGGGAGTTCTTGGCAACGAGGAATCGGTAACGAACGAGAGTTTCAAAGGATCGCTCCTTGAATATCCTCAGTACACGAGGCCCGAGACATTCGCAGGATTACGGGTGCCCGAAGTGCTACTCTCGGGCAACCACGAAGAAATCCGGAAGTGGAGGAAGAAGGAGGCCATCAGAAAGACGATTCTCAAGCGCCCTGATCTGTTGGACGGGTTCGTGCCGGGCGATGAAGAGCGCAAAATGATGAGAGAAATCATGGAGGAGATACCTGAGTAAGGTCAGCATAGGGGTGATTCACTACCCTGTCTATGACAAAAGGGGTGAGATCGTGGCAACGAGTGTCACGAACCTGGAAATACATGATATTGCACGAACATGCATGACTTTTGGTATTGACTTATGCTATATTGTAACGCCTCTTATAAAACAACGGGAGATCGCTGAAAAGCTCATCCGCCACTGGGTTCACGGATATGGAGCCACATACAATCCCGCAAGGGGCGAGGCATTACGGAAGGTACGGATTATGGCCACGGCCGAGGAAATGATCGACCATATGGGGCGGGAGGAGAGGCCCCTTGTGGTGGGCACGTCGTCGCGAGAGAGGGCCCATAAAGCCGTGACGTATCAGGAACTGAACGGATTCATCCAAAGGGAGGCGCGGCCATGTGTTGTGCTTTTCGGCACGGGATGGGGCCTTGCAGACGAAATCGTCGATGGGTGCGACAAGATGCTTGTTCCCATCAGGGGAAAAGGCAATTATAACCACCTCTCCCTGAGGGTAGCGATAGGTATTATACTTGACAGAATTTTCGGCGAAAGAGGAGGACACAATGAATGAAATGATCGATTTGATGGAAAAAGAGCATATGAGACTTGACCTGCCCGAGGTCAAGGTTGGCGATAACGTAAAAGTCTATACGCGTATCTTTGAGGGTGACAAGGAGAGGATTCAGGTCTTCGAAGGTGTTGTGATCCGCAAGAGAGGCGGCAACACAAAAACCACCTTCACCGTACGGAAGGTTTCCTACGGCGTAGGCATCGAGAAAACGTTTCCCATGCATTCACCCTTAATTGACGCCATAGAGACGACCGGCAAGAGCAAGGTGAGACGTTCGAAACTCTACTATCTGCGGAGCCTCAAAGGCAAGGCCGCGAAGCTGAAAGAAAAAAGAGATTAATGAAGTGTCTGCTTGCAGGTCTTGTAGGCGGGATAGATGAGGCCGGGAGAGGGCCTCTCGCCGGACCTGTTGTTTCTTCCTGTGTTGTCTGGCAGTATATGCCCCGGGATACAAAAGGCGTCATTGATTCCAAGCTGTTAGGCGAGCCGGACAGGGTGCGTCTATTTTCGTGGATCCTGGAGAATGCCTCACGTGTGGGCATAGGCATGGCGAGCCATGAAGAGATCGACCGGATAAACATCCTCAGGGCAAGCCTTCTTTCCATGGAGAGAGCCCTTATCGCCACGGGTGTCATGCCAGCGCTCATTCTCGTAGACGGAAATCACAGCCTCAATGACCATCCCCAGGCAAAAGCCGTGGTCAAGGGTGATAGAAAGTGTTTTTACATCGCCTCTGCATCGATCATTGCAAAAGTAGTAAGAGACCGGATTATGGATGCCTACCACCTGGTCTATCCTCAATATGATTTCAACAAGCATAAAGGTTATCCTACAAAGGGCCATAAACTGGCCATTGCGAGGCACGGCGTCTCTCCGATTCACCGCAAGACCTTTCGAGGCGTGAGAGAGTATTGTGCTGAATAAGAAAGAAATAGGCGCCGAGGGCGAAGGCCTGGCCGTAAAAGCTCTGAAAAAGCAGGGCTACAAGATCATCGAGAAGAACTATCGAACAAGGTTCGGCGAGATCGATATCATCGCCGAGGAAAAGGGGTACCTGGTATTCATCGAGGTGAAGCGCCGCAGTTTCGCCTCTTTCGGAGCCTCCCTCGACGCCGTCGATGAAAAGAAGAAAGATCATATGATTCGAGCCGCCGCCTACTACCTCAAGGATCGTAGGTGCTTCAACAGAAAAGTGCGCTTTGACGTAGTAGGTATTGACGACGACAGGTTGAAAATTGTGCGCCATGCGTTTATAGTAGAAGAGGATTCCCGAACATGATCGACGAGAAGGTGATGAGATTGCTCAGGTCTGTAGAAGAGGGGAAGGTGTCCGTAAACGACGCCTACAAAGCCCTTCAGGACATGCCATATGAAGATTTGAGCCATACCAAGGTGGATCACCACAGGGTCATGAGAAAAGGTCTTCAGGAAGTCATATTTGGCCAGGGCAAGGCACTCAACCAGATTATCGACATCGTTGCGTCCATGCGCAAGAGAAACCAGGATGTGCTCGCGACCCGTATCGATAAGAAGGCCGGTGGGGTCCTCAAAAAGAGATTTCCAGCCGGTACCTATCATGAAGCGGCGCGGTGTTTCGCTATTATGAAACGGTCGACAAAAAAATTGGGCAAAGGGATGATTCTCGTTATATCGGCCGGCACGAGCGACATCCCCGTAGCTGAAGAGGCTTACGTGACGTCGGTGTTCTTCGGGAATGAGACAGAGAAGCTCTATGACGTGGGCGTGGCAGGCATTCACCGGCTCTTCGGAAATCTTGACGTCGTGAAGAAAGCCAAAGTGATCATCGTGGCTGCCGGCATGGAAGGTGCCCTGCCATCCATTGTGGGCGGTATCGTAGGAGTGCCGGTTCTCGCGGTGCCTACAAGCGTTGGCTACGGCGCGAGCTTCGGAGGACTTACCGCCCTTCTCGCCATGCTCAATTCGTGTTCCACCGTTTCTGTTTTCAATATCGACAATGGTTTCGGTGCTGCATACTTTGCAACCTTGATAAACAGACTATGAAAATATTGGTTATTGATCCCATTTTCGGCATAAGCGGCGACATGATGATTAGTGCCATGATCGACGCCGGGATGCCCTTTCAAGAGGTTCAGGACATGCTCAGGAAGATACCGAAGCCCCTGCCGGCCATGGCTCCCGAACGACTGACGCAGGGGGTGATCGACGGTGTCCATCTTGCCATCGGCAAAAGCGAGCTCCATCTCACCATAGGTGAGATGCAACAGATAATCAGTAAGATCGATGTGGAAGAGAAGATAAAACAGGACGCTCAGTCCATGCTCGATATTATCCTCGACGCCGAATCCAAGATACACGGCATACGACGAGACGAGCTCCATCTCCACGAGCTCTCCCACGTGGACACGCTCATAGACCTTCTATGCGTGGCCAAGGGAATGAACTATTTCAAAATAGAAAAGGTATATTGCGGGGCCGTGCCCTGTGGCAGAGGCACCATCGCCACGGCCCACGGGATCATCCCGAACCCACCGCCGGTCACCCTTGAGATACTCTCGGGCCATGCTATAGTCCTCTATGATGAACCTCTCGAACTGACGACCCCTACGGGTGCGACGATAGTGAGACACTACGCGAAAGACAAAAATGCGTCCCCGCCTTTCGTCGTCGAGAGAATCGGTTACGGCCTCGGGACATACAAGACGGCGAAACCGGACGCGCTCAGGATATTTATCGGCTCAGTTGAGACGGCGTTGTCGGACGAGCACGTGTTCGTCGTTGAATGCGATCTCGATGATATGGAGACCGAGTATATGGGGGCAGCTGCGGACAGGATACGCGCAAGTGGAGCCCTTGATGTGCTCTATTTCCCGGTCCATATGAAAAAGGGAAGACCCGGCATACGCGTTTGCGCGACAGTCTCCTCTGAAAAACTTGAAGACGTTATCGAGAACATCTTTCAGGAGACCTCCACATTCGGCGTGAGAGTCGCGCGCGAAGGCCGCCGTATTCTGAGAAGGAAAGAAACAACCGTTGAGACCTCCTACGGACCGATTCGCGTTAAGAACGGTTTTGACGCTCAGGGGAGACTCGTGAAAACCCACATCGAATTCGAAGACATAAAGAAGATTGCCGACGAAAAAGGTCTTCCGTACAGGCTCCTCCTCGATTCGGTGAGGTTAGAGATAGGACACCGGAACAGATCATAGAAAGAAGCCACGAGTAACTGAGTCGGTCTTCTCGATCTATTTTGCCGCGTTCTTCATTTCGTCGCGGAATTTCTCCGCGCATTCCGGGCAAATGCAGTGGGTAAACATTGCGTTGGTATGCCTGGTGAAATAGGCCTCCAGCTGGTCCCAGTAACCCTCATCGTCTCGTATTTTTTTGCAGGAGGCGCAGATTGGTATGAATCCTCTCAGGGTCTTTATCTCCGCGAGAGCTTCCTGTAAATTTGCGATCAGTTTCTTCTGCTCTCTTTCTTTTTCTCTGAGAGCGTTCTCTGCCCGTTTGATCCGTTCCATGGACTGTACCCTGGCGAGAAGCTCCCTATTGGAAATGGGTTTGACGATATAACCGTCAGCCCCGCTGTTCAAGCCCTCCGCCTGGTAGTCGGAAGAGATCCGGACCCCCGACGTAAGAATGACAAACGTGTCTCGTAACCTCTCCTCTGCCTTAATCTGTCTACATATCTCAGTACCCGAGGCGTCGGGAAGCATCACGTCGAGCAAGACGAGATCGGGTTGCTCACGCCGAAGAATTTCAAGACATTCGCGCCCTGTTTCAGCTTGAAGCACCTCATATCCCCCCCTTGTCAAAACCGCGATCGCCAAAAGGAGGAGCTCCGGGTCGTCGTCCGTTACGAGCACTTTCATCGTTTCATTCACGTGTGGCCTCGCCGGGGTGTTTTGCCGGTCCGTAATCCCGGTGCCGCCTCGTAACGCAACGTATCTTTTTTTGTTGTATACTCCGTACGATCATATGCTCAGTCTGTCTTTGTTTAACAATATGGTCAATATAGTGATGAAGAACTCGGGCGTCAACCTCTTGAAAAATATTTTGTGAAAAGATTGAAGATGATCGCTCTTACGATCTGTTCTTAAGAAAGAACCGCAGGTCCTTGAACAGACCTTCTTTGATATTTCTATCGATCTTTGTGATGATATCGACCTTCATATATTTTAGCTGGGAAAGCCAGAGGGGATCGTCGACTTCAACATAGAGGACTCGGTTGCTCACGTTGGCGGGCCGCGCGTGGCTTGCCGTTTTTTCTCCCACGATTTCCTCCCAGGAGCTGAAGATCTTGATCTCTTCCAGATCCTTGATGTTGTAGTCTTTGAGAACTTTTCTGAGGGCGCCTCTCAAGGGGACAAAAGCCATTATCTACGCCTCTATTCTTGGAAAAATGGGGGCTATTTTGTCGATGGCGGAAAGATCAGGGGGAGTGAAGAACCGTGCTTCGTCATCAAAGATGGCCGATTCAATTGATTTTCCTATGCCTAAGGCGCTCCAGATCTGTTGGGACCTCGTGGGCATGAAAGGATAGAACAGAACGGCAACTATGCGCAGGCCGTTCCAGATATTGTAAAGGACCGTCTTGATGCGCGGATCGCCCTCTTTTGCGAGCCTCCAGGGCGCTTCGGAATCAATGTATTTGTTGAGAATCGAGACAATTTCGAAGGCGTTCTGCAAAGCCTTGTGGTACGAGAATACCTCCATCTCTTTCCGATACTCGTCGATGGCTTTCATAGCGGCATCCTCAACGTATTCGTCCATGCCGCCCTTTTTCTCGGGTTTCTGAATCCTGCCCCCCAAGAATTTTCCGATCATGGTGACGCTTCTGCTCGTCAGGTTTCCGAAGTCATTGGCCAGATCGCCGTTAATTCTGTGGACCACGGCTTGCTTTGAAAAATCGCCGTCAAGGCCAAAGGGCACTTCCCTGAAGAGGAAGAACCTGAATTCATCGACGCCGTACGTTTTCACGATTTCGCGAGGGTCAACGACATTGCCTAAGGATTTGGACATCTTTTGTCCCTCGATAGTCCACCAGCCGTGCGCGAAGATATGTCTGGGCGGGGTAAGGCCATAGGACATGAGGAAGCTCGGCCAGTATACGGCATGAAACCTGAGGATGTCCTTGCCGATAAGATGAGCGTCGCAGGGCCAGTAGGCATTGAACGTCTCCATATCTTCAAGGAAACCGATGCCGGTCAGATAATTCGTCAGGGCGTCAAACCACACGTAGACTATGTGACGCTCGTTTCCGGGCACGGGAATTCCCCACTGAAAGCTCGTCCTGCTGACGCTCAAGTCCCTAAGCCCGCCCTTGACGAAACTTGCAACCTCGTTATATCTGATCTCCGGCAGGATGAAATTTTTCTGATGGTTGAGTAGATCAAGGAGGGGTTGAGTGTACTTTGAGAGTTTGAAAAAATAACTCTCTTCTTTCAATTTTTCGGGTTTTCTCAGACAGTCCGGACAGAGCCCGTCCTTGAGCTGCAACTCCGTATAGTATGCTTCGCAAGGAACACAATACCAGTCCTCGTATTCGCCAAGGTAGATATCACCTTTCTCAAGGACTTTCTCAAATACGTGCTGGACCACCTTTCTGTGACGTTCTTCGGTCGTCCTTATGAAACCGGTATTGGTAATATTGAGCGCATGCCAGAGATCGGTGAACCGGTGGACCATGTTGTCTGCGTGCTCTTTGGGATGGATGTTGAGCGCCTGGGCGGCCTTCTCCACCTTCTGCCCGTGTTCATCCGTGCCTGTCAGGAAGAATACCCTGAACCCTTGAAGGCGCCTGTACCGTGCCATTATGTCCGCTGCGATCGTGGTATATGCGTGGCCTATGTGGGGCACGTCATTGATATAGTAGATCGGGGTGGTGATATAGTATTTTTTGTCCATTGAGCACTCCAAATGAGCGTAACCAAATAGTGCTGTTGCAGGAACCAGATTAGGATATAATAACCGGTTGCCAAATTACAATAACAAAAGACTTCGGATAATAGGCCACGCTTGGTAGTTGTTTTTGAATCGTCGCCTTCAGCGTTTTTTGTCCGCTTGCGGGTGATGAGGGGGCGCCGGTTTCTTCTCCTGGTCAGGATGAAGGGTTATGTCCTTGAGCGGCAGGGTCACCTCTTTGCCGTCGTCGAGGTGAACGGTGATGGTGGAATTCAGCGTGTTGTGTTTTACGACCTTGCCTTCCCCCTGGGGCACCACAACCCTTTTGCCGATTTTGGGGAACCCCTTCTTCCCGTCGACGTAGGTATCGTACTCATATGAAAGACAGCACATGAGCCTTCCGCATATGCCCGAAATCTTTGCGGGGTTGAGCGCCAGACTCTGCTCCTTCACCATCTTAATGGAGACAATAGAGAAGTTATTCAAAAACCTCCTGCAACAGACCGTGTTTCCGCAGTTCCCCAATCCCCCGATAATCTTCGCCTCATCCCGCACACCGACCTGTCTCAATTCGACCCTGACCTTGAATTCTTTTGCCAGTTCCTTGACAAGGTCTCTGAAGTCTACCCTGTTCTCCGCTATGAAATAAAAGAGAAGTTTACCCCCGCCAAAAAGGTACTCGGTGTTGAGGAGCTTCATGGGGAGGCCCATTTCCTGGATCTTCTGTCTGCAGAAGTCGAAGGCATAACGCTCCTTTTCCTTCAGGGCCTTATATTCCTTTACCTCTTCCTCCGTCACCTTCCGCGTCATTTTCTTTAATCCTTCCCTGGAGGTCTCAACAGGTTCAGTAATGACTTTGCCGAGACAGGCCCCCTTATCCAGCTCGCTCACGACAAAATCGCCGATCCGCACATCACCTATTGCCTCGAGCTCGACTACGCCTGTCAGTCTATCTATGGCCACGTAACAGCTTTTCATACCGTCCTACCTCATAACCTGGAACAACAGGTTCTCAAATGCGAGCCACCTGTTTATATTATACCGCATAACGCGCGTGGTTTCCTGAATTCTTTGAAGTCTATCCTCAACCCATCTCACGTCCGGTCCCTGTCGGGACAGAAGCTCTTCCACATCCTTATTCACTAGTTTCCCGCGATCGCCGGTATGCTTGAGCACGAGAAGGTCCCGAAAGAGCGAAAGCAAGAAAGCGAGATACATGCCGAAGCCGCCCTCGGTGGCGGCAATCCTCTCTGTTATGAGAGACGCCCCGACAAAGTTCCTTCCTCCGCCGAGAATGAGTTCCGCGACCATGCGCCGCAAGTTCAGATTGTCGTCTTCGTTCCAGAAGAGTCCGCATCCGATACTTCCATAGGAAATATCGGCAAGAAGCTCAGCATGTCTCTCCTGAACCTGTTCTCCGGAAGCCGGCTTATTGTCGGTATACAGGTGTTGCACAAAGTATTGTTTCAATTGTTCCTTGAGAAGAGGGGTGAAGAATATCCTCGTGCATCGTGACCGTATGGTGAGAGGAATTTCCTTCTCGGCTGAGGTGACGAGAAAGAACACATTGAAAGGGGGCGGCTCTTCCAGGGTCTTTAGGAGGGCGTTAGCGGCCTCAGGGGTGAGTTTTTCCGCGCTATCAATAATGATGGCCCGCCTGTCACTCTCGTAAGGGTATTCGTAGATTTCCTTACTGAGCATCCTTGACCGGTCTATACCGATCGAACCCTGGCCCTCGATGGCGATGAGATCCGGATGGCTTCCGCGGGTGAGCTTAATGCAGGCGCGACATGTGCCGCAGGCCGAGTGGGTTTCACAGAACAGGTAGTTAACAAATTCGCGCGCAACCTGCTTCTTTCCGATCCCGTCCTGGCCGCAGAACAGAAAGGCATGCGCGATATTCTTGCGCTCAAGCATGGCCAAGAGAAGTCTCTTTTGCCTTTCATGGCCGATGATACGGTCAAATCCCATAGGTTGTAAAAAGCTCCTCCACTTTCTTTCTAATGGCCATCTGTATGGTATTTTTATCGAGCGTGCCCTTGATGACAAAGAAACGCTTTGGATCTTCTTTAGAGAGTTTCTCATAAGCCTTCCGTATCTTTCTGTGGAACGAAAGGTCCTCTTTTTCGAACCTGTCCATGGATGCTGCCCGCGCTTTTCTGCCGAGCCCCTCTTTTACCGGACAGTCGAGCAGGATCGTGAGATTGGGTCGGATGCCTTTCGTAACGAACCGATTGAGCGTCTCAATGATACCGAGATCGATGCCCCTGCCATAGCCCTGGTATGCATATGAAGCATCGACGAACCGGTCACAGAGAACGATTTTGTGTTCCTTGAGGGCAGGTCTGATCAGTTGTTCCACGTGTTGCGCCCTCATGGCCATGAATACGAGAAGTTCAGAAAGAGGATAAACCTCCATATGCTCGTGGAGAAAGACTTTCCTCAATATTTCACCGAACGGTGTACCGCCAGGTTCGCGGGTCTTGATGACCTTTTTCTTTTTGCCTATCAGATAGTTATACAGGAGTTCTATCTGCGTGGTTTTACCGCTTCCTTCAATACCTTCAAACGTGATCAGCATGAAACCCTCTTGGATGGAATGATGAGTATCGTATATACAACCCGGACGGATATGGACGAGACGTCATCGTCTCACCTGCTCGGATTCGTTATGACCTGAGCGCATCGCGCGTAAGGTTGTAGGTGACTTCATTTGTCCTTGTTTCAATTTTCCTTCTACTTGAGAACCCTGTCCATGTAATCGCCGGTCCTCGTATCGATGCGGACCGTATCACCCTCTTCAACGAACAGGGGGACCTGTATGGTGTACCCTGTTTCCAGAACCGCTGGTTTCGTGGCATTCTGAGCGGTGTCACCCTTTACCCCGGGCTCGGCCTGCACAATGCGCAGCTCGACGAAATTCTGTATGTCTACGCCCAGTGTCCTTCCCTGGTAAAAAAGGATTGTTGCGACCATGCCTTCTTTCAAATAGTTCTTGGCGTCGCCTAAGCTCTTTTCGTCGATGAAGAGCTGGTCGTAGGTATTCTGGTCCATGAAGTGGTAGTTGACGTCTTCCTTATAGAGGAACTGCATGGCTTTTTCCTCCATCTCAGGGACTTCCGCCTTGTCGCCGGAACGATACGTTCTATCAAGTACGTTACCCGAGACGAGGCTTTTGAGACGTGTTCTCACAAAGGCTCCGCCCTTTCCTGGTTTCACATGCTGAAAATCAACGATCACAAAAGGTTCGTTGTCGACCAATATTCTCAAACCTTTTCTGAATTCCGATGTACTGACAATCATTCTTTCCTCCTGCTTTAAATTCTGTCCGGCATGCGCATCCGCCGGATCACGTTTATCTCTAAATGATGAAGAGATCCTTCCGAAGACGGGTGAGGACGCTTGCACCTTCTTCGGTAATAAGGACCATGTCTTCGAGCCTTACCCCGCCGATATTCGGCAGGTAGATACCCGGTTCTATGGTGACGATCATATTTTCCTCGAGGAGGCCTTGGGAGTTACTGGATATGGTCGGGGCTTCATGGACGGCGATGCCGACCCCATGACCCACGCCGTGCCGGAAAAATTCTCCGTATCCTTTTTCTCCGATATATCCCCTAACAATAGCGTCAAGGTCTTTTATGGCCACCCCCGCTTTCGCGTGCGCGAGCCCGAGCCTTCTCGCCTCGTCGACGATCGTATAAATTGCCCCGATCTCTTCCTTAGGTGGCCCCATGAGCACCGTGCATGTTTCGTCGCTGCAATACCCGTTTACCTGGACACCGAAATCGATGATAACCGCGTCGCCCAGTGCTATGGGTCTGTCTGACGGTTCTGCGTGCGGAAGAGCCGATCGCGGCCCTGATGCCACGATGGTCTGAAATGCCGCGTTATCAGCCCCCAATCTTCGCATGGCATAATCGAGGTCGCTCGCGACCTCCTTTTCCGTTCTGCCGGGCACGATCCTTTCTAAAACTTCGGTGAACGAATCCGTCGCGATCGTTATTGCATTAACCATCGCGTTTATTTCATCCGGTTCCTTAATCTGTCTAATCTCTTCTATGGAGTTTTCAAGCGGAATGAGCGACACATCGGGCAGCATTTCCTTTAAGAGTTGGTAAAGGTTGTAGGGCACATGGAAACTGTCGAAGCCCATCCGCTGAATGCCGTATTTCTGACAGATATCGAGGAAGACGTTCTGTTTTTGTCTGACCTCGACGACCTGAATACCCCTGGTTGCCTCTTTTGCGTGGGTAATGTAGCGAAAATCGGTGAGAAGGATAACATCTCCCTTGGTAACGACAAGCGTGCCCTCGGAACCCCTGAACCCCGTGAGGTAAAAGATATTGTCCATACCCTTGAGCACACATGCATCGAGACCTGCCTCCCCGATGACGTGGAGCACTTTTTCAATCCGGTTTTCTCGCATCCTCTGCTACCGCGCCTTCTCGACTGAGATTATATTCAATACGAAGCCCTACCTCTTTGCCTTCAGATCTTTTTTCAGTAAGGCGATTTGTTTCTTATAAAAATCGTTGTGAGGCTCTTTCTTGAAAAGTTCCTTATATATCTCCAATGCCTGCTCTACGTAGCCCTGGTCCAGATAAATCTTTGCCAGGGTGGCCGATATAATCCCGGGTTTTTCCATACAGGGGATAGTTAAATGAATCTCTCGCCAAAAATCAAGCTAAATCGTATAATATCGGCCTTTTATCGTGCAATCGCTGGCGTACGCATAAGCCTTTCCAAGTCGAGGAGAGCTACCCCGTGAGCTGCCGCACTTCGTAGAAGAGATCGCAGGCCACACTGGCGATGATAACCATTTGAAGACCTGTATTCCTCATGATGGCTTTGGCCACCTCGATGGGGCTTTCTCGCTTAATCAAGGCGTCGTACTTATTGAGCACGAAGAGGCAATGTGCTTTTTGCACGTTCTTAAGCATGCTCTCGTTTGTGAGAAGCATCGCAAAGATATCCGGCGAGACTATCCCGTCCCCCGTCCTCCCGCCTTCTTTCTCGAACAGTTCCCACCTGAAGACCTTCTCCCGCACGGGGCCAAAGAAACCGTCAAGACCGGCTACCACGAAAACCAATTCGGAGAAAGGTGGTATCACGGGTTCATGGGAGGCAGGGTATTTAAGAGGTCTGCCTTTTGCCCCGTCTGCTTCTATGAGAATCGTATCGAAGCTCCCACCCAGTTCGAGAAGATCCTCAAAATCCAATGCGGTGAGTTTCTCGTTTTCAAGGGTCTTTCCGATCCGAACCACGCCGCCCTGCGTGGCCGTGTTCAGGGAGCCTTTTGAAAGGAGTCTGTACGGCTCGCGAGCGTATATCTTTGTCGTGGTCGTAATCGCAGCCTTTCTGTGTTGCGATGCGACCCGGGCGGCCAGATATTCCATGAGGGAAGTTTTACCCCCGGCCCCCACCAGGGCGATATATTTCTTGTCTGCGATGTGGCGTAAAGGGTCAATCTTTTGAATATGCCACATAGGGAAGGCGTTTGATACGTTCGACTATTTCAAGAACCCGCTTTTTGTTCTCTTCTTCCACGAAGAGCGTCGCGTAGCCTTTTTGGAGAATAAAAAGGCCGTCATAGGCGGTATCCTTGTGTTCTTTGATGCTACAGGCTATGTTCTCTTTTTCGAGAGCATCTTTGATCATGTCCATTTCAAAGATGCTCTCGATGGTATGAATCTTTACCCATTTATTTGACGGACTCATTTGGTGTCTGGACTGAGCCCCTGTCGCTTGGTCCAATCCAAATTTCCACCTCCGTCGTCCCAAAGGCTGCGCGAGACATCTTGATATTGCATGTCTTGTCTTCTTTTACGTAATTCAGCACAACGTCTTTGTATCGAAAACTATTGATGTATTTCCATCCGTTCTTGGGCATGTTTATCTTGAAATAGTTCTCGAGGGATTGGAATTCGACGTTCCCGCTCAGGAAGAGCACACCGGCCCTGAACGTGGGAGTTTCATAGACGAAGCTCTTCTCGCTCACGATAGTGAGTTCCTTGGGCACAGGTACATCAGGAAAGCCGTAAAACACCTGATTGGGTCCTTCCTGCCTCGGCGGGGCAGCGTTCTCGGCGCCTCCCTTCTGAAAATACGCACACCCGGAACAGAGCAATAGAATGACAAAAAGCAGAACGATAGATTTCCTCATACACTCCCTCCCTTGTTATTTCTTTCAAGATACGCATAGGCGCTGTGGTTATGGATACTCTCAAAATTTTCGGCCTCAACGGCGAACCACTCGATATTCGTATCTTTTGAAAACGTATCGGCTATGTCCCTCACGACGTCCTCGACGAATTTAGGGTTTTCGTAGGCCTTTTCCGTGATGAACTTTTCATCTTCCCTTTTGAGAATAGAGTATATATCACTACTGGCACATTTTTCTATAGTATTTATTATATCTTCTATCCAGAAGAGCCGCTTAGCCCTCAGGTTTGTTTTCACCACGCCACGCTGGTTATGCGCTCCATACTTGCTTATTTCTTTGGAGCAGGGACACAGCGTGTTGATAGGCACCGACACGGAGACAACAAATTCCTTCATAACGTCTTGATTATCCATGGAGCCCCAGAATCCGCACTCATATTCCATATAGCTCTGGGTTTTTGATACGGGGGCTTCCTTCTTGATGAAATAGGGGAATTTGACGATTATGTAAGCCGATTCCGCATCCAGTCTTCTTTTCAGCTCTTTCAAAATATCGGGGAAATTCTTCATGTTGATCATGTTCTTGTTCTCGTGGAGGATCTCAACGAATCTGCTCATATGAGTCCCTCTGTAATGATGCGGAAGGTTGACGTACATATCGATGGTCGCAATAGTGTGCTGGGTACCGTTTGCCTTGTCGAGCACGATGATCGGATATTTTACGTTCTTGACCCCCACCTTATCGATCTCGATTTCCCGATCGTCAGGCATGCTCTGCACGTCGGCCATCTTTGCTTTATCGCTCATAAGCGGCATACGCCTTGTCCGATTCCCAGACCCGTACCTCTTTGAGTGAGACGCCGGTTGTCTTGATCTTTTTTTCCATCTGTCCGTGTATGTACATGGCGATATATTCTGCTGAGCTTGCCTTCTCGGAAAAGAAAGGTATCTCGTTGAGATACTTATGATCGAGTAGAGCGAGCACCTGTCGTAAGTTATCCTTGAGAATTTTGAAATCGATGAGCAGCCCGTCCGCGCCGAGCGTCTCTCCCGAGAAGAAAGCCTCGACAAGGAAATTATGGCCGTGGAGTTCCTCGCACTGTCCTTTGTACCCCACGAGCCTGTGCGCGGCCGCGAAGCTATCCTTAACACATAGGGTAAACATACGATACTCTATAGTCTGGATTGGGATAAAGTCAATAGATAAGGGAAGACGCCCTCTCCTCGATACGCGACTACTTCTTGACCTTCTTGACTGCCTTTCTGATGACGACGTAACCCTTGGCCGGGCCCGGAACCGCGCCTTCGATGAGAAGGAGGTTCGTATCACCTCTCACATCGATCACTTTCAGGTTCTGTACCGTTATCCGGGCAGCGCCCATATGGCCGGGCATCTTCTTGCCCTTCATGGTCCTGCCGGGGGTCATGTTCTGGCCGATCGATCCGCCGTGTCGGAAATATTCATGTGCGCCGTGAGATGCCGGTGCGCCACCGAATCCATGGCGCTTCATAACGCCAGCGAATCCCTTGCCTTTTGACGTGCCAACCACGTCCACATAATCTCCGATCTCGAACATGTCTACCGAGTGTGTACTTCCTACTTCGCTTAACTCGAGGTCCGCTTCGGTTACCCTGAATTCCTTCAACACGGCGGTCGGTTTCATATTTGTCTTCTTGAAATGGCCGAGAAGCGGTTTATTGAGCCGCTGAGTCTTAACTACTTCCTCAAAGCCGAGTTGAACCGCGTTATACCCTTCTTTAAGCACCGATTTCTTCTGAATGACTGTGCACGGACCTGCCTGTATTACCGTAACGGGTATGATGTTCCCGTGTTCGTCAAAGATTTGTGACATGCCGAGCTTTTTGCCTATAAGTCCTAATCCCATGATACACACCTCCGGAAAATTGTAAGATAATAGTAGAAAAAGCCTGTAAAGTCAAGATGGAAATCGATTTCTCACCCCGTTTAGCCCGTGACGAGCCGGATATATGGTGCGAAAATTGTGATAAATTGAACGAATTCGTAAATTTTTCTTAAAAAATCCTTTATTTTTTTCTCAAATGTACGAAAATATGGGTATAGACGTATGGCGACCAATCTATCAAGAGTGGAACTAGTGAACAGGGCGACCGATTTGAAGGTGATCCCTACCTTGAATGGCATCGTGGAAAAGGTCTTTCACGTGCTCGGCAACAACAATTCCTCATTCAACGACCTCTGCGACGTGGTCCAGTATGATCAGGCCATATCGTCGAAGATAATCAGTATTGCGAACTCAGCCTACTACAGCAGGGGGGTGGAGATCTTCAACCTGCAGAGGGCAATGCTGACCATCGGTTTTGAAGAGGTGAGGGGAATTGTCACCTGTCTCATGTTTATGGAGAATATTCTCAAGAAATTGAAACTCAAGGAACAGGACCTCTTCACCCTGTGGAAACATGCCATCGAGGTTGCCTGCGGCGCGCGGACCCTTTCGGAAAGGATGATCCTGGAAGACGCACCCAAGGTATATACCGTATCGCTTCTCCACGATCTCGGAAAGATCGTTTTCTATCTCAGCGCCCCAGACTACGGTGAAATCATGAAACAGACAAAACAGAACGGAAAAGACACCGTGGCCGTGGAAAAGGAGTACTTTGGCATCGATCATCAAGAATTAGGATATATGATAGCCGTTAAATGGAAGTTCCCGCACGATTTTGCCCATGTTATCCGGTACCATCATACGTCAGAGGCCGGGGACAAATATACCACTCTTTTTCGGCTCGTGAATGCCGCAAACCGGTTCACCCACGGTACGCACAACCCGCAGAGCCCTGAAGGATTCATTTTGGAAAAGGAAAAGGACAATATCGGCAAAGAGGTAGATAAAATTATGGATTTTTTGCAATTAAGCTGACATGAAGAGAGAAGAATTACAGTCCGAATCGATCAAACTGCAGTGGAACTTTTACGAAAGGGCCATCAACAACTACTCGATCATTATGCGGATCATGAGCAGCGTCGAAGACGACCTCCTCATAAGCTATATACCGAAAGTTTTTGTGGAAGAGTCGTTCTTTGATGTCTGTAAGATCATGATTGACGATAACGGCGTTATCCGCCAGGGTTTCTACAGCATCGACGACACGCTGGGCGACCTTGATTTTACCAGCATTTCTATGCTCAACAGCGGGGCCAGCGCCCCGTCCCTTATCGACGATGTATTCGGGTACGGTACCCTCTATGTTTATCCGTTGAAAAAAGATCTGAGCGTGATCGGTTATCTGGTTCTGGGCAAACGGTATTATATAGATCTTGAGGTGAGGCTGCTGCGAGAGCTCGAGATCGTCTGCGACATCTATAACAAATCCTTGCTCCTCAACACCAACGGACGGCGCCACGAGGTCCACTCGAAAGAGGCCTTTGAAAGGGTTTTAGAAGAGCTTCCCGATGCCTTTCTGCTCATCGATAAGAAGAACTTTATCTGTTACGCGAATAGAAAGGCCAAGGCCGAATTCGAGACCAAGAAGGGGATGCTCATAGGTGAAAAGATTGAGCAGATCGTCCCCGGTATTACAGAGGAATTCACGAAAAAGACCGGGGTTCATTACGGGCAGGTCACGTACAAATATGGCGAGGCCTACAAGATATTCAAAATCGAAAGTTTCACCGTAAAAGAGACGGACCATAAGGGCGAGTGGCGAGGTCTCATGCTCAAAGACGTCGTGGGCAAAAGGATCAGCGAGGAAGAATACCTGGTCAAGCAGAAGATGGAGAGCATAGGCATGCTCGCCGGAGGTATTGCCCATGATTTCAATAACATGCTTACCGGCATTCTGGGTTACGCATCGCTCATGAAGAAATTCTTGCAGGATAACTCCAAGCTCAACCGGTATGCGGAGGCCATAGAACATTCGGCGCAGAGGGCATCAAAACTGACCCAGCATCTTCTCAATTTCTCACGGCGGCAGAAAAAGTCGACGGGAACGGTCAACCTCAATGCATTACTTGAAGATGTGCTCTTCCTCCTCAAAGAGAGTTTCAGGGAAATTACCATTGAGAAGGCCCTGGAGGAGACGCTGCCTTCGGTAAAGGGAGACGAGGCGGAGCTGCAGAATGTCTTTCTCAACCTCCTCATTAATGCCAAAGACGCCATGGACGGCAAAGGCCTGCTCCAGGTGGCTACGATGCTGAAGACGCACGTCGACGGTAAGCAATTCGTCACCGTTGAGATAACAGACACGGGCAAAGGCATAGACGAAGATCTCAAGTCGAAGATCTTTGAACCGTATTTTTCCACTAAGGAAAACGGTTTCAACCTGGGTATGGGCCTCTACCTTGTCGACCGAGTCATCAAGGACCATGGCGGGTTTATCGAGATCGAGAGCAAGAAAGAAAAAGGGACAAAATTCATTCTGTATATGCCCGTTCCCACTGCCACTGTCACAAGAGAGATCGTCAAACAGGTGTCCTTCAAAAAGGAGATCCTTAAAGGGAAATCAATCCTTGTGGTCGATGACGAGGAGATGATCAGAGAGCTTGCAAAAGGCGTCCTCGCGGACACCGGCATTCGAATCTTCGAGGCGGTAAGCGGAGACCAGGCAATCAGTATCTTCAAGAAGCATCGGGACTATATTGATGTGGTCTTTCTCGATGTTATCATGCCGGGGCTCAAGGGCGATGAAGTGCTCAAGAGACTTCGCGAAATCAGAAAGAATATCAAGGTCATCATTTCAAGCGGTTTCATGAGCGAAGACCAGCGAGATAAACTCAAAGGATTCACCATCGAAGCCTTTCTTGATAAGCCGTTTAAGGATGAGGACATCCTTGCATCGATCATAGAAGTCCTTTCCAAATAGGGCCAAGCCGGGTCCGATCATCTGCGCGAATCCATCGCTTCACCGCTCCAAAACCTGATGAGCACTGAAGAAGTGCTACGCAAAAGGGGGCCTTCTACAAATTTTGTAGGTATCCCGAACGCCACATGTTCCGTCTCAAGACATGTTTGAGAGGCGTAAGCTACGCGTTCTGACTCAAGAATCCTTCATGGTCATGTCCAGGCATTGAGTCCTGGTAACTATTTGTATTCATTATATATCATCGACTATTATGGAAACGACGTCCCCTTGGCTCGGGGCGGTTCGCGGCCGCGGCGAGGGTCTTTCAGGGCAGGCTGAAATCCATGCGGCATACTTATTGCTCTACTAGATATTCATGGCAGCTGACACGATAAGGAGGGAACCTAAAATGATAGACTTCATTCTTGAATGTAAATGTGCTTTTTGCGGTACGCCCTATCCGGTAAAATTGAGAAAAATGTGGCTCAATCTCCATGACGCCTGTCCTGTCTGCGGATTCGAAAATCAATTGTCTGAAGAGAAGGCGATTATGGCCTATAAGTATCTGGAAGACCTTGAATACGAACAGATCGTGATGCAGCAGGAAGAACCTGTTCGTTCTGTATGGATGCAATAGCAGTGAGACCCCGCTATTCATTTTCTTGAAGAAGCTCTAACCGACTCGCCGCTAACCTCCATAGCCATCCCGTGCTGCAATATATCGTCGATTGACAATCGCCAGGGGGAAGCCAGAGGTAGACCGATGACTACGAATCAGCGTATCAATTCGTTACCTTACCCCACAACCAGGCATTGGTAGGTTCTTAAAAAATCATGGTTTACGGCAAGAAATCCTTGCGGGTCGCTTTCTCAGGGTCCGGGTCATTGTCGAGCACCTCTCTTACCTTCTGCAGGAGAGTGATCGGCATGATGGGCTTCTGGAGAAAGTTGAACTCTTTGTGTTGAACCCCTTTGTCGAGAACAACGTCCCTCGTGTGTCCACTTGTGAAGATCACCTTGATCCCGGGTCTGATCATACATATTTCATTATAGGCTTCCCGCCCATTTTTTTTCGGCATGACCGAGTCAAGGATGAGAAGGTGAACCGCATCGGATTTCTTGAATTGTTCAACTGCATCCTGACCATCAACCGCTTTAATTGTCGTATATCCGCATTGAGTGAGTATTTTGCTTGTAAGCTCTCTGACCGCTTCATTATCCTCTCCGATGAGAATGGTTTCCCGGCCTCCTTTGATTGGCGCTGGTCCGGATGTTTCTTCCTTTGAAGTTTCTTCTGCCAGAGGAAGGTGAATATGAAATGTCGTTCCCATGTTCGGTTCACTGTACACGGTAATATACCCGTGATGCTGCTTTACGATTCCGTAAACCGTCGATAACCCGAAACCTGTTCCTTTTCCTTCTTCCTTGGTGGTGAAGAAGGGGTCGAAGACCCTTTCCCTGGTAACCTCATCCATACCCGCACCCGTATCTGATATGTAGAGAAGGGCGTATCGCCCGGGTTTGCCGTAACCGTGAAAATGTTGAAACTTATCGTCCAAATCAACCACTTTTGTCTCTATGGTAAAAGTGCCCCCCTGCGGCATGGCGTCTCTCGCATTCGTAGCAAGGTTGAAGAGAATCCGGTCAATCTGGGTTGCATCCGCCATAACGATGATGTCCTGAGCGGCAAGGCGTGTCTCCATAATGATATCCTCAGTGAGGAGGCGGTTAAGGAGCTTTCCCGTCCTCCTGATGATCTTGTGCAGACTCACCTGTTTAAGAGAGATGCGCTGTTGTCTGCTGAAGGCGAGAAGGTTGTGTACAAGGTCGGCCGCTTTTTGCGAGGCAGCGAGCATCTGATCCACATATTCCCGTGACGTTCCACCCTTGACGTGCATTTGCAGGAGAGTAGCGTATCCCACGAGGGCTGTGAGAATATTGTTGAAGTCATGGGCGATACCCCCGGCTAAGGTGCCGATGGCTTCCATTTTCTGTGCCTGATATAATTGGGCCTCAAGGCGTGCTTTTTCCCGCTCGGCCCGTTTCAGGTCTGTTATATCGACGAGCGATGCCACACTCTTGTCAGTGCCCGGGATCATATCGACCACAAAATACATATC
>Ga0335069_10004250_pt1 | contig 21337 bp, 19 predicted proteins | sample Lox_Sample_11_FD_206714 | JGI IMG/M metagenome (GOLD analysis project Ga0335069, IMG submission 206714) | Soil microbial communities from Loxahatchee National Wildlife Refuge, Florida, United States - Lox_Sample_1.1 | ecosystem: Environmental > Terrestrial > Soil > Wetlands | place: USA...
CTGGGTGTGCCGGTGATTGTCGGCGCGGACCGATATTCGGCTGGCGAGTTTGCCGAGACCAAGTTTGGTTTGCAAGGGCATCTGCTGGACGATGGGTTTCAGCACCGGCGGCTGGCACGGGACTTCGACATCGTGCTGATCACGCAGCGTGACCTGCACGACAGTCTGCTGCCCGCTGGGAGATTGCGGGAGCCGCTGACCTCGCTGGCACGGGCTTCGGCGCTGGTGTTCATGGAGGGTGCGCCGGTGGAGGGGATACCAGTGCGGGAGGGTCAGTCTGTGTGGCGGGTGTCACGCGGCATTCTTGCGCCGGCGACGAAGGAAGCGTGCTTCGCGTTCTGCGGCATCGCGCGGCCGGAGAACTTCTTTACAGACTTGGGCACGGCCGGCGTGAAGGTGGTGGGCACGCGCGCGTTTCGCGATCACCACACCTACACGGCGCAGGACGTGGAGGCGCTGTACCGGCAGGGGCAGCGGTCAGGTGCGACGGCGTTTGTGACCACGGAGAAGGACGCGGCGAACCTGGGGGGACACGCCGAGCAACTGCGGCCGCTACATGTGGTGACAGTGCGCATAGAGTTCCAGGTGGGCGAGGAGACTGCTCTGGAAGAGCTTGGGGCGGCGCTGCAATCGAGGGCGGAAGCGCGCGTGAGAGAATGAGGGTTTCGCGACGGCGCGTCGCTCCGCTCAGAATGAGGGGCTGCGAGAGATTGCACAGGGTAGAGGTCCCTCGACTCCGGCGTCGCAACAATCGCGACGCCTCCGCTCAGCATGGCAGCGTGTGGGCGCAGCTTGAATAGACCACAATGGGCAAAAAGCACACAGATGCGGAGCGGTGGAAGACGATTGTTCGGTCGTTTGCCAACGTGTCGGTGGCGGTGCTGGCCGACCTGGTGGCGGACGAATTTGTCTTTGGGGAGATTGCACGCGTGTCGCGCGAGGCGCCGGTGCTCATCCTGAAGCACCGCGAGCGGACGGTGGTTCCGGGCGGCGGCGGCAATGCGGTGATGAACCTGGCGTCAATGGGGGTCAAGGTTCTGCCGGCCGGCGTGGTGGGCGACGACGAAGCGGGGGAGTTGCTGCTGGCGAAGTTTCGCGAAGCGAAGGTGCCGACCCGCGACATTGTGCGGCTGAAGGGACACATCACCACGACGAAGACGCGGATCCTGGCGGGGATGTCACACACCAGCCGGCAGCAGGTGGTGCGTATCGATCGCGAGCCCGAGACGATTGCCGAGGGACATCCGGTGGTGGCGAAGCTGGCCAGGATTGCGCGCGAACACGCTGCGGGGTCGCATGCGTTGCTGGTCTCCGACTATGGGTACGGAGCGGCGACTCCCCAACTTCTGCGGGCAATCAAGTCGAAGGGATGGAAGAACGGCAAGCCCATCACGCTGGACTCCCGCTATCGCATGCTGGAATACTCAGACGCCACTGCGGCAACACCAAATGAACCGGAGGTCGAGGAGGCGTTGCAAATCAAGATTGGCAGTAACAACCAGCGGCTCTTTTCGGCCGGCGAACAACTCCTACAACGCATGAGGCTGGAGTCGCTAGTCATTACGCGCGGGCGCGACGGCATGGTGGCGTTCGAAAAGAACAATGCGCCGCTGATGATCCCCATTTTCGGCTCCGACCAGGTGGTGGATGTGACCGGCGCCGGGGACACGGTGATCGCGACGTTTACCGCGGCGCTGGCGGCGGGGGCCGGCACGGCAGACGCGGCACGGCTGGCGAATTTCGCGGGCGGCATCGTGGTGATGAAACGCGGAACGGCAACTGTATCGAGTGCCGAGTTGCTGGCAACGATCGAGCGGTTTGCATTAGCCAAATCACAGTGAGCGAGAGTGCGGCAAAAATCGTTTCGCGGCAGGAACTGCTCGCGCGGGCTGCGGAGTGGCGGCGCAACGCCGAACCGATCGTGCTGGCCAACGGTTGCTTCGACCTGCTGCACGTGGGGCACATACGCTACCTGAGCGGGGCGAAGGCGCTGGGTGGCAAGCTGGTGGTGGCGCTGAATTCCGACGCCAGCGTGCGGCAGATCAAGGGCGAAGGAAGGCCGCTGATGCCCGCTGGCGAGCGCGCCGAGATCATCGCGGCGCTGGCGGACGTCGATGCGGTGGTCGTCTTCGACGAGCCCGACGTGCGAGCGCTAATCGGCGAACTCCATCCTGACGTGCAAGCCAAGGGTACGGACTACACGCGCGAGAACGTGCCGGAGCGCGAGGAAGTGATGAGCTACGGCGGGCGGGTGGAGATTGTAGGCGACCCCAAGGACCACTCCACCAGCGATTTCCTCGGCCAGTTGCGGACCTCCCTCGGAGGTCAACGCCAGCCGTGAGTGAGCCGCTTCCGCAGAAAGATTTAGAAACGATAGCGGTGGAAGAGCTGGAAGGAGCGGATTCACAGCCCCTGCGCATCCTGGTGGTGCGGATGAGCGCCATGGGAGACGTGATTCACGGGATCCCCGCGATTGCCGCGCTTCGTCGCGAGCGGCCCAATCTGAAGGTCGGCTGGCTGATTGAACAGCGCTGGATGGAGTTGCTGTGCGCGCATCCGATGGAACGTCTGCAGCCACGTTCGGAATTGAAGCCGCTGGTGGACTGGGTACACGTTTCCGACTTCAAAGGATGGCGCAAGGAGCTTTCGTCCGCGGCTACGTGGCGCGACATGCATGGCTGCATGCGCGAGGTCCGGGCCATGAAGTACGACATCGCGCTGGATTTGCAGGGTGCGATTCGCTCGGCGATGGCGGCACGGCTGTCAGGGGCGAAGTCTCGCCTGGGGCCAGCGGAGCCCCGGGAAGCTCCGGCGCGCAGGTTCTACACAACCGTGGTTCCCACGACGGGGGCACATGTAGTGGAGCATGCCTTATCGCTGGCATCGGCGGTGGCGGGCGAGGATCTGGCTTACGAGCCGTGCGGGTTTCCGCAAGATCCCGCGACCGAGTCCTGGGCCGACAGGCTGTTTTCGACGCTCGGCTTCCGGCGTATGGCGATCGTCAATCCCGGAGCAGGGTGGGGTGCGAAGTGCTGGCCGGCGGAGCGCTACGGCGCAGTCGCCCAGGCGCTGGCGGAGCGCGGCATGGCCGTGATCGTGAACTTCGGTCCTGAAGAAGAACCGCTGGCCCAGGCGGTGCGAGATGCCAGCGGCGGCACAGCGCGTCCGGTAGGTTGTTCGGTGAGCGAACTGATTGCGCTGACCCGGCGGGCGAGCCTGTTCGTAGGAGGCGACACCGGGCCCATGCATCTGGCCGCCGCATTGTGGGTGCCGGTGGTGGCGCTGTTCGGGCCCACGCGCCCGGAGCGCAACGGGCCCTATGCCACACCAGCGGTGGTGCTGCGGAGTCCGGAGAGCGTGGACAATAGCTCGCACACTGACGAACCCGACGCGGGACTGCAGACCATCGAGACGGACAGAGTGATTGCCGCGGCGGAGGAGCTGCTCAAGGAACAGGATGACTGAACCGGAGCCGGCGCAACATGGGTGGTCATGGAGCCGCATCGCGCGCCGCATTCGCGTGCCGCTGGGGTTCCTGTTCGCGGTGTTCTACTTGTGGCGGGCGCGGCCGGGATGGCTGTGGCTAGTGGTGGGTGGGGCGGTGGCAGCGGTTGGAGTCTTTCTGCGAGCCATGGCGTCGGGGTATGTCCGGAAGAATGAACGACTGGCGGTGACGGGACCCTATGCCTACACCCGAAATCCTCTGTACCTGGGATCGATCATCATCGCGATTGGGTTTGCCATCGCGTCGCGGGACGTTGGGATTGCAGTGGGGATGGTCGCATTGTACTTCGCGATTTATGGGCCGGTGATCCGCTCGGAGGAGGCGTTTCTGCAGCACCACTTCACCGAATACGAGAGCTACGCCCAGCGAGTGCCGCGCCTGTTGCCGAGGACAGTCTGGCTCCGCGGGCTAACTTCGGGGTTCTCGCGTGAGCTCTATCGGCAGCATCGCGAGTACAATGCAGGTATCGGGGCCGCCGCCATGCTGGCGGCCCTTGTTGTGAAGATGCTCTGGTCCCCCGGTTCATGGTGAATTCGCTGATTCGCAAGCTACTCCTCATTGCAGTTGTCAATGCCGCCACCATGCCGGGACCCATGGGGCATGACGCGGCCTGGGCTCAGGCCGCGCACGCCTTACCCTCGCAAAACCAGCCACAAGCCACAATCGGCGCGGAAGCGCACATTCAGCCGTTACGGGATGGTTTTGAATTTCCGCGGCAAACGCTGCGGTATGAGGCGGAATACCGCTTCATTACGGCGGGGGTGGCCACTCTGCGCGTCGAGCGCAACGGCAACCAGGAACACATGATCGGCACAGCGGACTCGACCGGTGTCGTAGCACTGCTCTTTCGCGTGCAGGACAGGTTCAATTCCTACTTTGATGCCCAGCGGCTGTGCTCGACCAAGTTGACCAAACACACCGAAGAAGGCTCGCACTGGCGGGAAACGTCGATCACGTTCGATTACGGGCGCGGCAAATCGGTGCTGGAAGAAAAGAACCTGAAGAATGGCCAGACGAAACGGGTGGAAAACGATATTCCCGGATGTGTCACGGATGTGGTATCGGGCATTCTCTACGTAGCCAGCCTCCCGCTGCAACCGGACGCAACCTACAGTTTTCCGCTCAATGACGGAGGCAAGACAGTTTCGATTCACGCGCACGTGGAAGGGAAGCAGGAGATCAAAACACCGGCAGGCACCTTCCAGACGATTCGGGTCGGCCCGCAGGGCGATTACAGCGTGCTGAAGAACCGGGGCAAGATCACGATCTGGTACACCGACGATGCACGGCACCTGCCCGTCCAGATTCAGGCCAGGCTGTTCTGGGGAACGCTAACGGTGTATCTGACGTCCATCGACAAGTAAGTCCGTCACTGCAGGTGGAAGCGCTCGGCCATGAGGCGCTGCAGGCGTGGCTTATACAGGATGTCGTAGGCGAACTCCTTGTCGGGAAACATGGCGAGGGCCGCCCGCTTGGCGTTGGCAGCGAGCTCAGAGGCCTCTTCCAGCGATAGGTCGGCATCCTGGCTGATGACCGACATCACCATGCTCATCATGATCTGCAGGCGGCGCAATTTGCGGCGTTCCTCTTCGAGTTCCTGTTCCTGAGGGTTGGCGGCATTGAGAGTGGGTGCGGGCGGGTCATTCCTTTCGAGTTGGTCCATTCAGTCCCTCATTGAAACGGGTGCGAGCAAAATCCGGGATTGTGCGAGCCGTGTCGGTGAACCTGGTTACAATTTGAATGTCAGCCGCCATCCCGCCGATACGGTGTATTCTGTGGCGGCATCATACAACGAAACGCCGGCGATTCGGCGGCAATTTGCGGATTAGCACTAAGGCACTGCGTCGTAATCACGGGAGGAGCCATGGCAGAGACACCGGAACCTATGGAGAAACTGGTTAAGGTATTCGACACGGATGTGGAGTCGGAAGCGATGGTGGTGCGTGGACTGTTGGAATCGGCCGGCATTTCGGCCGTGATCAGCAATCGGGAGGCGCCGCAGGACATCTTGCCGGGCGTGGGGGGAGTGGTGATTCTGGTGCGCGAAGAGCAGGCGGGAGAAGCTGAGGCGATGATCGAAGAATTTCGCGCTCACCCCGCCACCGACGAAGACGAAGAGGTCACCGAGGAGCCGGCTGGGCCCACACCGTAGTGCCGTCAAGATAAAACGAGACAGCGCCCGCCAGGTCCGTGCGATAAGTCCCCACATGGCGCTCAGCCAAGCGATGCATCACCTCCGGACGGGGATGACGGAAGGAGTTGTAGTATCCCGCCGAGACCACGGCAAATTGCGGCGCAACCGACTGCAGAAATTCCGGGGAACTGGAAGTCAGGCTGCCATGGTGCCCGATCTTCAGCAGGTCGGAGCGCGGGTCTTCTTCCCGCAGCAGTTGTTCGGTGCGCCGATGTGAGTCGCCGACCAGCAAAGCAGAGGTGTTGCCGTACTGGATCCGTAACACCAGAGACTCGTCGTCCTGCGCCGGATTGGCGGGAACTGCGCCGGCGGCGGGATTGAGAACGCGCATCTGTACCCCGCCGAATTCGAATGTGTCTCCCGCCGTATGCGGACGGAAACCAAGACCGAAGGAGCGCGCGGCATTGGCCACCTGGGCGAATTCCGGCGTCGGCGAATCCAGCCCATACCAAAGCTCGCTTGGCCGGAAGTTGGCAATCACGCTGGGCATGCCGCCGACGTGGTCGGAGTGAGGGTGAGAGATGGCTACGGCGTCGAGGCGCCGGATGCCACGAGTCCACAGGTACGGAGAGACGACCTCTTCACCTACGTCGAAGTCGGAGCGGCTGCCTCCGCCGACACCGCCCGAATCCAGCAGAAGCGTCTTGCCCTCGGGGGTGACGATAAGCAGCGAGTCGCCTTGTCCCACATCAATGGCCGTGACTTCCAGCACGCCGGGATGCCAGCGCATTTTCGGCGGCACAACCACGATGGCAATGGCGGCAGCCAGCAGCGCCGCGATGCCCAGCCATGCCAGCAGGAGACGGCGGCGAGCCAGAACCATGGCCGCGGCGAGCGCCGCGGCGGCCGTCCAACAGACCGCGGCCGGCGGAACCGCCAGGCGCACATCGGAGATGCGAAAGTGGCCGATGAGGCGGATGGTCCCGGTGAGCACAGCGAGCGAGTATCCGGCGACAAGCGCAGGCCCGTGCGCCAGCCAGAACGACACATACGAGAGTGCCACGGCGAGCACGGCGGCAGGCATCAGAATGCTGGCGAGCGGAATGACCAACACGTTCGCCGGCAACGACATCGTAGTAGTGCGGTGGAAGTACCAGGCCATCGGAAGCGCAAGTGAGAGTTCGATGATGAAGGAGATCAGGAGCATTTCGCACGCGGTCAGGACAAACCCGACAGACTTGCGAAGCAGGAAAGTGGCTGGTGCGTCACCAACGACCCACCCCAGGTACTCGCGGACGACGCGCATGTCCGACCGGAATTGGGCCGCGCGTGTGGGCAGGCTAAAATCGTAGGCCGGCGAGTCGAGATTGCGGAGCGCCTGCTGCAGAGGATAGAGAGTGTGTTGCAGAATGGGGACGGCGATTCCAGCGACAGCGATCACCGAAATGAAGGTGAGCTGGAAACTCGCTTCGAACAGGGTTCGCGGCGCGGCGACTAAAACCCCCAGCGCCGCGATGCCGAGCGCGTTGAGTCCGGCGCGGTCGCGGAAGAGCAGCCTTGTCAGCAGATAAATGCTAAGCGTGATGGTGGCGCGCACGATGGGCGGGCCGAGATCGGCGAGGAAGGCATAGCCCCACGAAAACAGGATGGTCAGGATGGTGGCGGCGGCTTCTCCCATGGGCAGCCAGCGCAGCGCCCAGAAGAACGCGAAGGCGAGGATCCCGACGTTGATGCCCGACACAACCAGGATGTGATACGTGCCGGTACGCTGAAAGTTGGTCTTGAGCTCGCGGCCGAAGAAGGCGCGTCCGCCGATGAGCATGGCCTGCATCAGGGCGCCGGGTTCGCCCGGCCAGAGCCGCTGGATGTGACGAAGTACGCTGCGGCGAGCGCTGCTGCGCCACCATCCGATGCGGCTGCCCGCAAAACCGGGCAGCACTTCCACCTCACTTGCGCGGGCTGAGCCGGTCAGTCGCACGCCTTGCGAGGCGAGATACCCTACCAGGTCTAGCGCGCCCGGGTTGCCGTAATTGCGCGGAGCCCGCAGCTTCGCCGGAAGGTGCAGGCGCTGGCCGTAGGTGTACACCGGGAGCGCCGAGTCGGCCCCCGAGTCGCGGGCCTCGTCCTCGTCCGTCCGCTTGCTGAAGATGGTGAGACGAATGCCGACCGGTGCCGACAAGTGATGATCACCGGTCGCGAGTTCTTCGGTTTCGACATCCACCGACTCCTGCTTGCCGCCGTAAGGACTGTCGCGCACGATGCCTTCGCGCGTGACGTGGACGGTGACTTCAACCTTGCCTTCTCCGGTGGCAAACGCCTCCAGGTTGGGAGGCGTGGTTTGCGCGGCGTCATAGACCTGCAGATAGAAGGCGCCTAGAGGAACCAGCGCCAGGAGCGCCAGTGGAAACGCCAGCGAGGGTGCGCGGCGATAGAGAAGGCAGATTCCGGCGCCGGCGAGGAGAAAGGCGATTAGCCAGACATGCGGCGCGCGCCAGGCGAAGTTGCCGGCGAGAATACCCGCTGCGAATGCGAGAGCGGCGACAAATACAGGCTCGCGTCCGCCGCAATAGACGGGCGTGGGCGCACGTGCGGAGACATGCGCTCCATCCGGGGGAGGAGTGGATGATGGCAAGTCCGCTTACAAGCGGTCCAGTTCCTCGGCGCCAATCGTCGGGGCCCAGGGCCACAGTTCATATTGCGCGAGTCCGAACCGGGTAAACGGGTCGTTGTCGCGGATACTGTCGAGCGTCGCCTGGGCTTCGTTGTCGGGTACCCGCAACAGCAGCGCTCCACCATTGCGCGGGACGAGCGGGCCGGAGGCGATGAGCAGCCCCTCCTGCTTGAGTCCCGCGAGGTAGGCGCGGTGCGAGTCAACATGTTTGAGGACGTCTTCCAGCGGCTTGCGGTAACGAAGTATGGCGATCGCGTACATAACTCTGCGGGGAGCGGTCTAGCGCACCAGGTGGAGGACCGTTTCCATATGGGCGGTCTGGGGAAACAGGTCGAAGAGGTGCGCCTGCTCCACCTTAAAGCCCGATTCTAGCAGCAATCGGAGGTCGCGCGACAAAGTTGCGGGGTCGCACGAAACTATAGTAACCTGCCCAGCCGAAGTGCGGCAGAGGGCGGCGGTGGCCCTCTCGCCCAGCCCGGCGCGGGGAGGGTCAAGGAGGACGAAATCGGGCTTGAGCGGGTCGGCCTGTCTCTCAAGAAAGGTCTCGATGGTCGCGCGGATCGCATTGACGTTTGGCGGAACGTTCTCTCGGAGGTCGCTGTAGGCATGGGGAGAGGCTTCGACGGCGACGACTTCCTTGAAGCTGGCGGCGAGAGGCAGCGTGAAGAGGCCGACTCCGGCGTAGAGGTCGAGGGCCAGGCTTCCTTGGGCGCCATTGACGGCGGTTTTGACCAACTCATCCACCAGGAAGCGGTTGGTCTGGAAAAACGAGCCTGTGCTTACCTGGTAGGCATGTCTTACAGCGTGGTAGATGAGATGCTCTTCGCCGACCGCAGTCGCGTCTTCGTTATGGACCGAGGTTAGCGGCGCGTGCTGGCGGGACTCGTCCTCAACGGGCGAGGTGGCGAAGATGGCCACGCCGGTCACTGAAGGAAGCGCTGTGCGCAGCGCTTCCGCAAATTGGGCCGCTTCAGTATTCGCGGATTGCGGCCGGACGTAAACCTCCACCAGCAGCGCGCTGTCGTCGTGATTGGCGAAGAACTGCATGTCGTGAACTGTGGCTGGGACATTGCCGGCGCGACCCAACTCCCACACTGCGGTCATCGCCTGGTTAATCAAGCGCGAACTGATGGGGCAGCGCTCGACCGGCAGGAGTGCGTGCGAGTTGGCGCGAAAGTAGCCCAGCGCAAAGGCGGGCGTGTGCTGCAGGCGCACCCGCGTGCGGTTGCGGTAGTGCCAGGGCTCGGATGGGTGCGGTTGGATTTCCTGGTCGAGTTCGAGCTTGGCGGTGCGGCGCAGGGTTTCGCGCAGGATCTCGGCCTTGAAGCGAAGTTGCGCTGGGTAGGCGATGTGTTGGTACTGGCAGCCGCCGCAGCGTCCGAAGTAGGGGCACTCCGGCGCGACGCGGTCTGCTGACGGCGACACGACTTTGTTCAGGCGGGCTCGGGCAAAGCCGGTGCGGCTCTGGGTGAGCGTAGCCTCCACCAGCTCGCCGGGAATCACCAACGGCAAAAACACAGTCTTGCCGCGCCCATGCTCGTCGGCGGGAAGCCGCGCCAGCCCGTCGCCGCCGTACACCAGCTTTTCGACCTGCAGTTCCAAGTGCTCGTCCTTTGTCCCACAATGTGGGAGTCTCTACATGTAAAACAGGCTCAGGCGCGGAAGGTGGTGGCGTTCCAGCAGCCGCTTGTGCACGTATTGCCTTTGGAGTTGCTCGATCTGCGGCGCAGTCATGCGGCTGCGATACGGCGCCAGTTCGCGGTCCGCATCGGTGCGGACCTGCAGCAACGCAGACTCCGGCGTACCAGCCAAAAGCGCGGCTATCAGCTTTTCTTCCATCACCGTCAGGCGGCGTTCGAGATCCTCGATCGGAGGCGGCGCTTGCGACCGGAATATGGAGGCGATGTCGCGCAACCCGGCAGCGGTTTCACCGGCCAGCTTGCGCACGGCATTGGGCAACGAAGCGCACCCCAGCTCATCGGCATTGCGCAGCAGAAACTCGGTTACCGATTGCGTATCGAGTCCCGGATCGGTCTTTGCCGGGGGATCGCTGCCCACAGCCGCTTCCTTCATGTCCTCCGCGGCAGCCAGGACTTCCTGCGCGCAGTACGCGAGGCTGTTGATCTTGCGGGTGTGTTTGGGGCGGCGCTCCCACTTGTCGAACGATGCATCGATGCCGCGGAGCACGGCCTCCAGCGGAATGCCAGCGTCCTTCCAGATCTCCATCAGCGCCCAGTCGAGCGGGGAGAGCACCGTCAGAGTACCGCGGCGGCGCTGGAAGTGCTCCTCGATTTCGGTGAAGTAGTTGAAGTAATTTTCCACGATGACCGCATTGCCGGGAACACACCTGTCCCCGACGGAGGCGGCGCCCACTACGAGTGTAGCCCTATCCTTTTCTGGGTGGAGCAGCGTGCAGGGGGTCGCCGGCCGCATGAGCGAGTTCGCTGCGGCGGACCCGGTGAGGCAGGTTGCGTTCGTAAATGATGCGCAGGCCATCGAGCGTCAGCAGGTCATCGACCTCGCGAATGTACTTCGATCCACCGCCCATGAGCGTGGCCAGTCCGCCGGTAGCGACAACCTTTACATCATCACCCAGCTCGGCAATCAGCCGCTCAATGATGCCGTCGATCAGCCCGATATAGCCGTAGTAAAGTCCGGCCTGCAGGCTGTTGACGGTGTTAGTGGCCACGACGCTGGGAGGCTTGCGAATGTCCACCCGCGGAAGCCGGGCGGTGCGCTCGAAGAGCGCGTCGGCAGAGATGCCGATGCCGGGAGTAATAACTCCGCCCAGGTATTCGCCTTTGGGCGAAACGACGTCGAAGGTGGTGGCGGTGCCGAAGTCCACCACAATGCAGGGCCCGCCGAATTTCTCGAAGGCGGCGACGCTGTTGACGATGCGGTCGGCGCCCACTTCGGCCGGATTGTCGTAATGGACGGGCATGCCGGTCCTGACGCCCGGCTCGACGAACAATGGCTTGATCTGGAAATAGCACTCGCACACTTCGCGCAGGGTGGAGTCGAGCGGCGGCACCACCGAAGAGACGACGATGCCCTGAACGGAACTCACCTCGATTCCATTCATGGCAAACAGGTTGCGAAACAACACGCCGTATTCGTCCACGGTCTGCGACTTGTTCGTGGTCACTCGCCAGTGTGCGACGAGAGGTCCATAGTGGCTGGCGGCGTGAGAGTCGGGCTTGGGGCCAAAGACCCCGAGGACCGTATTGGTGTTACCCACATCGAGTACGAGCAGCATGCGTTAGGTTCCGTGAGTTGCGATGGCGCGCACGCCTCCGGAGAGCGCCGTGCGAAGGCCACTACCAGTCCTGACCAGCAGAAAGCCGCGATTGTCGAGCCCTTCGGTAACGCCCTCGTAGCCGCCTTCTTCGTCAACGTGGACCAGGCTTGCGCGGGCAGACGACGAGCGCTCTTCGAACGTCCGGAAGATGGCAGTACGCGCCTCGGAGCCGCCATCGGAGAGCCGACGATACCAGGCGTCGAGCGATTTTAGCAGAGCCGCGGCCAACTGTACGCGCGACCATTCGTGGCCGCTGGCAAGCCGCAGGGAAGTGGCGATGGGCTGCAGCGCAGGCGGAAAAGTAGGCTGGTTGACGTTGATGCCGATGCCGACGACGACGTAACGGACGCGTGTGGCCTCGGCATTCATCTCGGTGAGGATGCCGCAGAACTTGCGCTCCCCCAGCAGCACGTCATTGGGCCAACGCAGGTCGGGATGCGGCCCGGCCGTCTGCTCGACGGCTTCCGTGACCGCGATGCCGGCGATGAGCGAAAGCAGCAACGCGTCGGCGGGAGCAAGCTGGGGACGCAGGACCACCGAGCAGTAGATGCCATCGGATGGTGCCGATTCCCAAGTGTTGCCGCCGCGGCCGCGCCCGGCGGTCTGCTGCTCAGCGAAAAAGACGCTGCCCTCGGGTTCGCCTCCTGCGGCCGCGTCCATGGCAGCAGCGTTGGTGGAGCCGATACGGAAATAGTGATGGATGCGCGAGGCGAAAATCGTGCCCTTAGCCAGCGGGCCGACGATGTCGGGCAGCAGCAGGTCGGCCACCGATTCAAGCTGGTAGCCGGTGGCGGGATGCCCGACGATGCGGACGCCCAGTTCGCGCAGGTGCTGTACCGCGCGCCAGATTTCCGAGCGCGTGGTTCCCAGTTCTTCGGCGATGCGCGTTCCGCTGATGACCAGCGTGGCGTTGTCGCTCAGCAGCCGAACAATGCGGCCGAGGCGGGCGTCGGTGACGCCCTCGGGCGCATCGGCTCGAGTTGTGCTTAAGCGGCTGATAGATAAATTATGCTCGTTAGGCGCGGATTGGGGAAGCTCGGCCATTGCCGTCTATACCGACGCAACGCGCATACTCAGGTCCACCGCCGAGACCGAGTGCGTCAGCGCGCCGACAGAGATGAAATTCACTCCGGCCTCAGCGTACGCACGGATGTTCTCCAGCGTGATGCCGCCGGAGGCTTCCAGCGGAATCGGCCGTCCCGATTGTGCCACCAACTCCACGGCCTGGTGGACCTCTTCGGGCGTCATGTTGTCGAGCAGCACGGCTTCGGCGCCGTTGTCCAAAACCAGTTTCAATTCCTCGAGCGAACGCACCTCGATCTCGATGATCTGCGAGCCGCGGCGATTGCGCAGAGCGTGCTGTAGTGCTGGGACTACGCCTCCGGCGAGCGCGATGTGGTTGTTTTTGATGAGTACACCGTCACTAAGATCGAGCCGGTGGTTGGTGCCCCCGCCGCAACGCACCGCCCACTTGTCGAGCACGCGCAGGCCGGGAGCGGTCTTGCGGGTGTCGAGAATCGTGGCGCCCGTGCCCGCGACCGCATCGACGTAACGGCGAGTGAGCGTGGCGATACCGCTCATGCGCTGCAGGATGTTCAGAATGACGCGTTCGCACGACAGGATCACGCGCGCGTTGTGCACAATGACAGCGATGGACTGGCCTTTACGCAGGCGCACACCGTCGAAGACCTCGGAGTTTGCCGTCACATCCGGATGCGAGGTCACCGTGCCGTCCAGGCTGGCGAACACATCGAGCACCCTCTCGAGGCAGCCCAGCCCCGATAGCACACAGTCCTGCTTGGCCAGAATGGTCGCCGAAGCGCGCTGTTTAACGTCGATGCAGGCGTAGGTGGTGGCGTCGCTGGTGGCGCGGTCTTCCTGCAGCGCGGCTTCCAGGATGGCGGTAACTCGACGGCTTGTCCAGTCCACAGTGGGTCCTCGCTTCGGTGCGCGGCGCTCTAGCGGTTTCACAGTTGATGTCGCCGAGCTCTCGCCTTGAAAGGGCGCGGCTTCAGCCGTGCCGCAGGTGGCATTCACGACGTCGGGCTTTTGCCCCTGAGGGAAATCGCTCTACACCTTCTCTGAAAACGCGCTAGCCCAATTCATCCAGCGCCGACTTTGCCTTCGTGATCAGAACTTCCAGCTCGCCTTGGCGCTGTTTAAGCCCGTTTACGATCTTCTCCGGCGCTTTGGCGAGAAACGCTGCGTTAACAAGCTGCGCCGTGGCGCGCTCCATCTCGCCACTCAGTTTGGCGAGGTCTTTGTTGAGGCGCTCGCGTTCGGCCGCGACATCAATCTTGCGCTCGTAAATCACGCGCACATCGAAGCGGGCAATGCTGCGCGCTCCCGCGGCGTTGGCCAGCGACTGGGGAACGAATGTCACCGACTCGACGTTGGCCATGCGTTCCAGAGAGGCGCGGTCGCGCTCAATCAAGCTACGAATCTCGTCATCGGCGTGGATTTCGATGGCCAGCCTCTGCTTGGGCTCGATCTTCAGCTCGGCGCGGATGTTGCGCACCGCGACGATCAGGTCCTGCAGAATGGCCATCTCGGACTCGGCGGGAGTGTCCACCTGCGCCGGATCGCCTTGCGGATACGCGGACAACGCGATGGACTTCCGCGGCGGGTTGCCGTCGTACACCGCGTGCCAGATCTCTTCCGTGATGAACGGCATGAACGGTGACAGCAGGCGCAGGGCCGCCTCGAAGATGCCGACCAGGTTGCCGAAGGCGGCGCGGGCCTGTTCGCGATCATTCGACGCCAACCGCGATTTGATTAGCTCCAGGTACCAGTCGCAATACTCTCCCCAGAAGAAGTGGTAAATGTCGTACGAAGCCTCGTGAAAGCGGTAGGTCGAAAGTGCGTCATGCACCTCTGTCACCACGCGATTGAAGCGTGAGAGGATCCACCGGTCTTCCAGCGTATCAGTGCGGAATCCCGCAATACCCTTCAACCCAAAGCCGGAGGGTGCCTGGAACTCATCCAACGACCACACGCCCGCCTCTTGCGCCCGATCAACGTTCATGAACAGCAGGCGTGAGGCGTTCCAGATCTTGTTGGCGAAGGCGCGATAGCCCTCTGTCTGGCTCTCGGAAAACGCTATGTCGGTCCCGGGCGCGGCCATTGAGGCCAGTGTGAAGCGCACCGCATCGGTGCCGTAGCGCTCGATGATCTCGATGGGATCGACCACGTTTCCCTTGGTCTTCGACATCTTCTGGCCTTCAGCGTCACGCACCAGGGCATGGATGTACACGGTGTGGAATGGAATATCCCCGTGCTTGTGCCCCCGCATAAAGCGGCAGTTCATCATGATCATGCGGGCCACCCAGAAGAACAGGATGTCGAAGCTGGTGATGAGCAGCGAGTTGGGATAGAACGCGTCCAACTCAGGCGTACGGTTGGGCCAGCCAAGGCCCGAGCACGGCAACAACCCCGACGAGAACCAGGTGTCGAGCACGTCGGGGTCCTGTTCCAGCTTGGCGCTTCCACACTTCGCGCACTTTGCCGGCGTGTCTCGCGCGACCACGATCTCGCCGCACTGCTTGCAGTACCACGCCGGAATGCGATGTCCCCACCACAACTGCCGCGAGATGCACCAGTCGTGAATGTTCCGCATCCACTCAAAGTAGGTCTTGGCGTAGTTCTCCGGAACGAACTTGACCTCGCCCTTTTCCACCACTTCGATGGCGCGGTCGGCCAGCGGCTGGATCTTCACGAACCACTGCGTCGAGAGGCGCGGCTCAATAATGGTCTTGCAGCGTTGGCATTTGCCCAGGGGAACGACGTAATCCTTCGCGCCCACCAGGAACCCGCCCTTTTCCAGGTCTTCCAGAACCTTCTGCCGCGCCTCGAAGCGGTCCAGTCCGGCGTAGGCACCGGCGTTCTCGTTCATCTGCGCGACTTCGTTCATCACCTCGATTTGCGGCAGCGCGTTGCGCAGCCCGGCCTCGAAGTCGTTGGGGTCGTGCGAAGGCGTCACCTTCACCGCGCCAGTGCCGAACTCCGGGTTGGCGAGGATGTCGTCGGTGACGATCGGGATCTCGCGGTTCATCAGCGGCAGCAGCACCTTCTTGCCGTGCAGGTGTCTGTAGCGCTCGTCTGCGGAGTTCACGGCGACGGCGGTGTCACCCAGCATCGTTTCCGGGCGAGTCGTAGCCACCACGATGAACTCATCGGGCATGTCCACAACCGGGTACCGAATTTCGTAAATCTTTCCCGGCGTCTCCTCATGGACGACCTCAAGATCGCTGACCGCGGTGATACAGCGCGGACACCAGTTCACAATGTACTTGCCGCGATAGATCAGCCCTTCTTCGTAGAGCCGGACGAAGGCCTCGCGTACCGCGTGCGACAGCTCGTCGCTCATGGTGAAGAACTCGCGCGACCAGTCCACCGACGCGCCCAGGCGCTTCATCTGCTCGAGAATGGCGCCGCCGTAGTGCTTCTTCCACTCCCACACGCGCTCGACGAATGCCTCGCGGCTCATGTCGCGGCGGTTCTTGCCCTCGGAGGCGAGCTGGCGTTCCACCATCATTTGAGTGGCGATACCGGCGTGGTCGGTGCCGGGCAGCCACAGCGTTACGAAACCGCGCATGCGGTGCCAGCGGACGATGATGTCCATCTCCGTCTGATTGAGCATGTGGCCCATGTGCAGGCGGCCGGTGACGTTGGGCGGCGGCAGGGTCAGGGTGAAGACCGGCTGCTTGGAATCCGGTGCCGGGGTCTCGACGTGAAAGAGCTTTGCCTGGATCCAGTAGTCGGCCCAGCGCGGCTCAATCGCACCGGGTTCGTAGGCCTTGGGCAGTTCGTGGGGCATTCGTTTCCGTTCGCAGAAGTGCGTTACTTCCTTGATATTACAGGATGGCGGTGCGCGGAAACACGCACGCAAGACAGCCCGGCCGCCACGGTGCGCAGCCACCGCAGCCAGTCTTGCTCCATGCAAACTAGAAGATAATGAGGTGTTTCTTCTTCTTTCTCTTCGACGAGCTTTCCGTCGTGGGATCGGCGGGGGTGGCTTGCGCCGTGCCCGCATTCGCCGATGCCGGAGCGGTGTCAACCGGAGCTGTCTTGGGCGCGTCATTCACTTGCGTAGGTGGCAACGGCGGCGCCGCACCGGGTGCAGCTTCGCTGGCTGGTGGAGTCAGATCATTGCCCAACTCAGGAATGGCGTTGTCGGCATTGGCGGCAGGTGGCTTGTTGACCACCTCCACGCCGGAGTTCAAGGTGGTTCCGGAACTCGCGCCAGCGGGAGCGGCCGCATTCGGAGCGGCAGAACCGTCAGAGCGTGGTGCCGCCGCATTTTCGGGAGGCGGCGCCGTTCCCGTTCCCGGTGTGGCAGTCGCATTCGTGGCGGCGTTCAAGGCAGACATCACGCTGGCGGTGGCAGCGCGGACAATATCGGGCGCGCTGGCCTGCTTGGGATCGACCAGCGTCGGCTCGCCCACGGTGGCTGCTTGCGAGACGTCCGGCCCCTTTTTGAAGTTCAGCATCATCTTGTCGTAGGTGCTGAGCGAACCGCGGCTTTCCTGCTCTTTCTTGTCTTGCGCGATGGCTTCGGGTGTGGCCTGGGGGATGGGCTTGCCCAGCGCTTCGAGTTGCTTGCGCGCGTCGGCGGCACGATCCTCGACAGGATAGCGGGTGAGAATCCGGTCATACGCTGCCGCCGCCTGATCGTTGTATTGCTTGATTAAGGGAGCTTTGGCGGCCTCGGCCAGCTTGGACCTGCGAATCAGGTCCGCCTCGTGTTCGTAGGAGTTTCCCAGTTCAAAGAGGGCGTCGTCGGCCCCGCTGTAGAGCGGATACGTGTCGGTCAAGGACTTGAATCGGGCAATCGCGGCGGGCCAGGACTCGCGCATGTAATAAAAGTGGGCGATCATGAATTCGCGCTCAGCCAGCACCTCCTGCACGGCGAGCAGCTTCTTTTTGGCCTCCGGCACCATGGGGCTGTCGGGAAACTGCATGATCAACTGCCGGTACTCTTCTTCGGCGCGCTTGGCGTGGGTGTAGTCGCGATCAGCCTTCTCCATCTCGTTGTAATGGATGTTGGCGATCTTCATCTGGGCCTCGCCGGCCTCGGTCATGTTGGGGAAGAAGGTGATAAAGTCCTTGTATTCGCTCTCGGCCTGGGCCATGGCGGCCGAGCCGCCTTCCGCGTACCAGGAGTCGCCGATGGCCAGCTTGGCGCGGGCGACATACTCAGAATCGGGATAAGTGTTGATCAGGGTCTGCAGGCTGAGGCGCGCCACATCGAATTTGTTGTGCTTCATGGCGTCCATGGCACGGTCATACAGCACCTTGTCGGGCTGCTTGGAGTTGACGTTCGCGATGGGGTTGCTGACCTTCTTATTCGAGCAACCCACGAACACGATGGTACCCACCATCAGACCGATTAAGAGAACACGACGAAACATCCCTGCCACCTTTGGAAATCCGGAACTGGACGAACTAGACGCGCACCAGGGTCGCGTCGTTGGCTGCCTTCAGCAACTCTTCCACATTGACCGTCGGATCGCCCTGGGAAAATACTGCGCTTCCCGCGACTAGAATTTCAACCCCTGCCTTGACCGCGGCCCCGACGGTTTCAAGTCCAATGCCGCCATCGATCTCTATACGAAAATTCAAACCCTTGGCCGCCCGCATAGTCGCCAGCTTGCGGACTTTTTCCAGGGTACTGGGAATGAACTTCTGCCCCCCGAAACCGGGGTTCACCGACATGATGAGCACGTAGTCCACCAGGTCCAATACTTCGCCCAGCGTCTGCACCGGTGTCGCCGGATTCAGCACCACCCCCGGCTTGCAGCCGTGGCTGCGAATCAAATTCAGGGTCCGGTTCAGGTGCACACAGGCCTCCTGGTGGACCGAAATCCAGTTCGCCCCAGCCTCCGCGAATGCCGGAATGTACTCGTCGGCATTTTCAATCATCAGGTGGCAGTCCAGCGGGACGTCCACCGCTTTGCGCAGCGACGCAACCACCGGCGGCCCAATCGTAATGTTGGGCACAAAGTGGCCGTCCATCACGTCTACATGGAGGAGCGTGGCTCCGCCTCGAATGGCAGAGTTGGCGCCATCCGCCAAGTGGGCGAAATCCGCGGACAAAATGGACGGCGCAAGCTCGATCAAAACACACCTCTCCGCCGCCAATTTTAGCACGTGCCATCGACACCCAAGTCACCTTAGCCACACTTGGCGCGAGCCTTGCGACGCGGCTCCGGTGGAGCCTGTGCGAGGACCGACGTCCGGGTCGCGTGAACAGCCGCATGGTGCAGGAAACTCGGAATCGGTGGATACTAGCGCCTTTGTCGATACGCGTCCCGAAAACGCAACCAACTTCATGTATTGCCCCCCACTCGATGTGGATATTGAGGCATTTTGCACAACGGTGTCTATCTCCACGGCGTCTAGTCTGTTCAATTTGTGAGCAAATGCGTGGTTGTCGAGGTTCTCTAGAAATTCCCGATTCGGGAACTGTCATCTGCCCAGATTGCCATTTGTTGCCGCGTTGTGCCCGAACCGCATGACAATTCATCGCAGGAGGCGAGCTCGAAGCCTGGCTTACGAAAAGGGTTATGTGAAAGGAGACAGTAGAGTTATGAACACGGTAGCAGAACTTCTTCGTGAAACGGTCGACGAGTTCGAGAAAGAAATCACAGACCACGTTGAAACAGAGGATGGGTATTTCGCGGCCACTCTCGGGCCAGAAATCGACGAAATCAGGGAGTTGCTACAGGAAGGGAAGAATGACGAAGCCAAGAGGCACTTCCTGGAAGCCAAGGCGAAAGTTCGCATGGCCGAGGCGAGCTACAAAGCGGAATCGACGGCGTGGTACCTGCTCTGGGTCGAGCTTGGATACCTGGCTGTCATCCTGGTTCTCGGCTACTTGGTCCACAAGCTTCCGGACTTCTGGCTCTGGTCGGGCCTAATCAGTCTCAGCGCGAAGACCGCGTGGTTTGGAACTCTGGGAGGGGTGGCAGTAGCCCTGTACGGAATCTATGGCCACGTTCAGGTCCGGAACTTCGATGCCAAGTACAAACTTTGGTACATCTGCAAGCCTGTCATGGGTGCCATCTTTGGCTGGTTCGTTTACCTGGTGTATTACGTGGGGTTGGTGTCGGTTCAGGGTGCCAGCAATGTCGACGTAAGGACACCGGCGGTCCCTTATGCCATAGCATTTCTAGCGGGCTTCAGCGAGCGATTTACAGTGCAGATCATTGATAAGCTGATGCAAGTGCTGGTGACATCGCAGGAAACAACTGCTGGACCGCGCAACTACTAAAGTGCCGCAACACGCCTCCTCGGGCAAATTGAGTGGCAGTGCTGTCCTCGTTTCCCGAAATTCCCGTTTCGTTATGCGTTGCCAACTGTTTCTGGTATACACCCCGAACTCGTCGGCCCACCGGTTTCTGGGCACGTTGCTGATAGCCGACGACCCGGGAGTCGACGGGTTCGTGAAGCGCGTCTATCGTTCCCGATGCAAGACATGAGCGGCGGGGAAGCCAGTTCAACGGTCTGGGCGTTTGAACTAAGTCGCTGGCCCGGCGGACGCTGCGCATGTCGCTAGTTTGAGGTTACTTCTCGAATGAGCCTTACGCCGGGACTCGCTAAGCCTTATGATTGGGTGCCATGGCAGTCATGGATTATCAGGCGCGAAGGCACAGGTTGAGTGTCCCATTATCAAGGAAATCGCTATTGAAATCCCATAGCTGACCGCGTCCGCCGCAAACGCCAGCGGCTTCCTTCAAACGCCCTTATCGAAAGCGCCCCGGTACTAAGCTCAGGCGCTCCGCTTCGCCCTTTCACGCCGGGGCACTTCCGATAAGGTCCTAGCGTTTTTCGTCAACTTGACCGTTCCCTGCCAAACTTGCAGTTGGCCCGTCATCCAGCCAGTTGAACGGTTACTTGTGAGATGCGATATTGCACCCGCGCGGTTTATCCGCCATTTCTTGACACGGCGTAATTTCGAGCTACCCCTAAAGCTGGTCAAGTTGCAGCGCAATCAGCAGACGCAGAGAATTCCACCCCCGATAAATTAGATCGACCGCCCGATGGCTGACAACGAAAGCGCCGATAAAGGATTGTCAGGAGGTGGCATATGGCCGAAGCGGACGGTTGTCAGCTGACCAAACTGAGCCCACTAAGCCTACACCAGATGGCCGGGTTTCTCGAGGAGCATCCAGACTGGAGTCCGGCCTTACGTGACGAAGAGGCGGTAGTCTTCGGTTTCTATTGCACTGGGGCACAGCAGCTTTTCACATTGCAGGAGATTGCCCACGTCATCAATGGAGACGGTCAAGATCTCATACCAAACATGGGATGAGATGAGCTGTGGGTTCGCACAGAATATGCAAAGTTGCGGTAAACAGTCCGCTGCGATTGCGACGCCCGATCAAGGTGTTCGCTGTCTAGCGAGCCACACCGGACGACTCGTCGGTCGTTACCTCCGAGAATAAGCATTAGCACAACTACTCCAGCCCAATCCACGGTGCGAGCCAGCCGGCGTAATTGAGGCCAGTGTCCGATGCGTCGCCATCACGCTCCGGTCCGAAGCAGCCGCATTATGGTTCGATGCCGAGGTGGTCATTCACGGGTGGTCCGGGTAAGGGACAGCACTTACCTTAAAGTGTTCATTCGGGTGCCCCTCAATTCAAGGGCGCGCAGCGACCTTGACTGGGGGTTTTCGTCGCCTCTCAAGACAGCGCTTCGATTCACGACACCGCATTCCCGCTCCGCGTG
>Ga0335069_10004251_pt1 | contig 21337 bp, 11 predicted proteins | sample Lox_Sample_11_FD_206714 | JGI IMG/M metagenome (GOLD analysis project Ga0335069, IMG submission 206714) | Soil microbial communities from Loxahatchee National Wildlife Refuge, Florida, United States - Lox_Sample_1.1 | ecosystem: Environmental > Terrestrial > Soil > Wetlands | place: USA...
CCTGAAACATGTGGCTGAGGAGCAGTCCGAATGCCCAGTGCTGGTGCTCCTGGATCTGAACCTGCCGAAGGTCAGGGGAATCGAAGTTCTACGGCAACTCCGTAGCGGAGCTCGGTGTCATAATGTCCCGGTTATCGTCATTACCTCATCAAGCGAAGATGCTGATCGGACTGAAGCTCAACGCCTGGGAGCCGACGACTATTTCCAAAAACCAGCAGATCTAGCAGCTTACATGGAACTGGTTCGTGTGATCCAACGCACCATGGGTCGTTCGGAAGATAGCTCTGACCCTCCGGCAAGACGATAGAATGCGAGTAGGGCGAACATGTCTCCCTGGGAAAAGCTTCTGGAGCGGCCGCACCCGGCTGGGCATTTGGTGCAGTTTTACCAGGCTGACGAAACTGCACTAGCCAGAAACGTGGCGCGATATGCGGGTGAAGGTCTTCGCCAAGGCGATGGCGTTCTCTTGATTGTGACGCCAGAGCACCAGGAGCTGTTCTCCGGGCAGTTGTCCGGTTTGAACATTGATGTATCGGTAGCGGTGAAAGACCGGCAGCTCGTCTTTTGTGACGCGAGACCGATCCTAACCGAATTCATGATGGGCGGCCGGCCCGATTGGCAACATTTCGAGGCTGTCATCCGCGAGCGGATGCGTCAGGTTCATCCCACCGGCGGCGCTGGATTGCGTGCTTACGGAGAAATGGTCGGAATCTTATGGGGCGAACGCCAATTTGCCGCGGCGATCCGGTTAGAACAGCTCTGGAACAGGCTGCTTGATCGTATGTCCTTCAGCCTTTTTTGTTCATACGCCATTGATGTATTCGGCCCGGAGTTCGAATCTTCCAATTTGGAAGGTGTCTTCTGTGCGCACACGCATCTGGTTCCGACGCAACCCGATGGAACCCTGGAGACCGCGCTCAACCGTTCCATGGACGAGGTTCTTGGAGCCGAGGCGAAAGGGCTCCGGCTTCTGGTCAAGGCAAACCACCCTGGCGCGCGGGCCGTCATGCCTGCTGCGGAGAGCACGATTTTGTGGTTGCGGAAAAATCGGCCCGAGTAAGCCGGCGAAATTGTCGCCCGGGCGCGCCGCCATTACGAACTCATGGCGCAGTAAACGTCTTACGAGACAAGAACAGGCTCCTTACAAACGTCCAGAATCTCGGCCGCCACCGCCGTCAGTTCTTCTAAGTTGCTCGGTTTGGCCCGGTAGAGACTGACTCCTAACCTCAGCATCTCGGCTTCTTCCTCTGGACTTGCCTGTGCGGTGAGGATCACAACATGAATGTGCGCCAATGTGGGTTCCTTCTTGATTGCCCTTAGCACGGACAGGCCGTCGTACCGTGGTAGATGCAGATCCAGGACGATGACACAGGGACGCGGCTCATCCGTTTGAGTCCGGTGCGAGTTCACGAACGCAAGAGCCGCTTCACCGTCGCGCAGAACCTCCAGTTCGTATGGCTCATGTAGCTGATTGAGCGCGTACCGCAGCAGATACACATCCGAGGCATTGTCGTCGATCATCACAATGTGTGCAGCGTGTTGAGTGCTTTCCACGATTCGCTCCTTGGCTATGAGACAGACGATCCACATAGCACCAGATAGACTTGCTCTTTTTAGGGGTCCGAGCACTTCTTGATTAGAGGCTCGGCGCTGCTGCTCAACTCGCGAGTAACTTCCTGCGGGCGGTTACCTCATGCCTGCAATCGATGACGGAGCAACCGAGTTGCCAGAGTGACTGTGGGCCCCTTGTTCTGAAGAAACCGTTCTGCACATGTTGTGCACGCCACAGATGCAACAACGGAACCGGAAAGAATTACAGATCATTCTAAAGCCGAGAGCAGCTTTTGCTAAGTGCCCGGGCCGAAAGGAAAAACGGCCACTCGATTGCTCCTGCCTTAATTGACGCCGGTACAGAAGTGAAGCTACCACCAAAAAATGCGGAGGGCTTCGAAATTGCAATGAGCCGCTGTGCCGAGGTGGGAGGCCGCCGTTCTATGCGCATGGAGAAAGAAACTGAACTATCGAAGGTTGGTCGCGCTTGTATGTTGGTTGACTCGGAACTGACACCTAACCCGGGAACGGTCCTCGTTATCGATGATGACGATCACGTGAGAAAACTCTGCTGCCGATGCCTCGCCGGCGCCGGGTTCCGTGTGCTCGACGCCGACAATGGCTTCGATGCGCTACTGATCGCCGCGAAGCATGATGGGCGCATCGACATGTTGATCACCGACGTTGAGATGCCCCAGATAGACGGCCCTGAATTGGTGCAGGCATTCCAGGCGTTGTGGCCGGCCACCAAAGTGTTGTTCATTTCGGGATGCAACGATGCTGGCCGCGCTGAATTAAATCCCGAAGCGGCATTTTTGGAAAAGCCCTTTACACCCCAGAAGCTAGTTCGGACTGTAGACTCTGCGCTCGGCGGATGAATTCGCGAACGGTACAGAAGCGTACATTGGACGTCGCAGTGCTCTTTCTCGCTATCCTGTCTTCCGCTTACTGATACTCCACAGGTTACACGCAGGAACAACCCAGAAGTGGGTACGCTCTACATGCCGGATAATACGCAGCAGAACTTTTGGGGCGGGTGGCGGCAACGGGTGCATGCGCTCCGGAACATTCCTCCCGTTCTGCGTATCGTCTGGGCCTCCGGGCCACGGGTGATCTCGGCGGGCATAGCTCTCCGGTTGCTGGCGGCACTCATTCCGCTTGCGATGCTATCAGTCTCGCGGGCGATTATCGACGATGTTGTGGCAACCACGCATGCACGGCCGTTACCGTCCGGGTTTTGGTGGCTGGTGGCGCTCGAGTTTGCCCTAGCTATAGCGGGAGCAGTTCTCAGCAGGGGTATCGGATTCTGTGACAGTCTTTTCGCGGACCGCTTTACGCGCCATGTCAGTATCCGGGTCATGGAGCACGCCTCACGCCTGGATCTAGCCAACTATGAAGACCCCGCGTTTTACGACAAATTGGAGCGCGCACGGGTACAAGCCACGGATCGCATTGCCATGATTCAGGCGACGGGCATGATGTTGCAGCAGGCGATCATCGTGGCCACGCTCTCTGCCAGCATCCTGGTTTTCTCACCATGGCTGCTCCTGGCGATGATCCTATGCCTTGTGCCGGCATTTCTTGGAGAGAGCCACTTTGCATTTCTCGGGTATTCCTTGAACTTCCGGCAGACTCCGTTGCGGCGCCAGTTGGACTACCTGCGCGTGCTTGGCGCCAGCAAGGAGTCAGCGAAAGAATTGAAACTGTTCGGGCTCCACTCGTTTCTGGTCGAGCGCTATTCCGGACTGTCCAACGAAATCTATGAACAAAACGTGGAGCTGGCGGGTCACAGGTTCCGGGCCGGGGCATGGCTGTCCCTGCTGAGCACCTCGGGATATTACGGCGCCTATGCCTACGTCATCTATCGCACGGTCACCGGGCAGATCAGCGTTGGCACGATGACGTTTCTGGCCGGTGCGATTGCCGCCGCCAGCACGAATATCCAAAACATTTTCGCGACGTTTTCCAGTATCGCGGACCAATCGTTATTCCTCACCGACCTGCTGGATTTCTTTGCCGTCCAACCCCAAATTCGCAGTTTGCCCGATGCGCTACCGGCGCCGCGGCCCATCCGCGCGGGATTCGAGTTGCGCGATGTCACCTTCTCCTACCCGGGGAACACGCGCATGGTTCTGGATCACCTGAGTTTTCGATTGGCGCCAGGAGAGCGCGTGGCTCTCATCGGAGAAAACGGGCAGGGAAAAACGACACTGGTCAAACTCCTGACGCGCCTATATGACCCTACCGGCGGCCGGATTCTCCTGGATGGCGTTGATCTGCGCGAGTACAGCATCGAGGACTTGCGTCACGAGATCGCCGTCATTTTTCAAGACTATATGCGGTACGAGATGACGGCGGGTGACAACATCGCGATGGGGAGGATCGAGCAACGCGGAGAGGCGGAGAAACTCCGGCAGGCTGCGTGCAAGAGCATGGCTGATGCTGTGATCACGCGCCTGCCTGGAAGTTACCGGCAGATGCTGGGACGCCGCTTCGATGGAGGCGTGGACCTGTCGGGCGGTGAATGGCAGAAGGTTGCCCTGGCTCGGGCCTATCTACGCGATGCCCAACTGTTGATCCTCGACGAGCCCACCGCATCGCTCGACGCACGTTCCGAGCATCAGGTGTTCCAGCGCTTTACTGATCTTACTGACGGAAAAATGGCACTGCTGATTTCGCACCGCTTCTCTACTGTTCGCATGGCTGACCGCATTGTCGTGCTGGAAAACGGAAAGATCGTTGAGGAGGGCAGCCACTCACAACTGGTTTCCCTCGATGGACTATATCGCGAGATGTTCGAATTACAAGCGGCGAGTTACCGCTAGAACTAAGGGAATGAATCATGAGTGCCGCAGCTTCGCACTTGGACAAGGAACCAGCTTCATCATCTTCTGAATGCGTTTCGCCGGGCATCGATGACTCGGATGGGATACTGCCCTCACAGGCCGACGTTGAAAAGTTCCGGCGCCTCGGTTCGCTCGAGTCTTCGCAATGGAGCTACGCAGGCTTGTCCGCCCGGCGACGGGGTCTAGTTTGTCGAAAAGCAATTTCGACACTGATCCGGCGCGCCGCTGCGGGAGGCGCTGCATTGGACTTCCTCGCACAAGAAGATCGCGAGTGTGTCCTGGATAATCTGCGACTGCTGCGGACCGCGCTCGGAGAGGTCATCGAGTCCTATCGCGACCCGGCTCGCCACCCTCAGGTGCAAGGTCGTGACGGCCGTACGCAGCTACGAACGCAGGCCATTGCAGAAGCTTTTTGGCGTACAAGTCTCAGCTTTGCCCCAGAGTCTTTTGCCGCCTATCTTGACGGCTGGCAGCAAAACCGGACGCTCGACATGGACGAATTGTCGAATCTCAGAACGGCCCTACAGGCGAGCATCTTGAATATGCTTGCGGAGGCCGCGGCGCCGGTACGCTCAGCGCCGGGCTTGGTGATTGCGCTGCCAGGGCGATTCTCCATTCCGCGCCTGATCACGGCATTGCGTGACGTCGGGGAGGCTGACTGGGAACTTCTGTCGGATCAGACCAGCGCGGTGGACCACGTTCTGCGGCGCGATCCGGCGGGGTCTTATGCGCAAATGTCCAGGGAAAGCCGGGCACTTTATCGATCGGTAATTGCAGATCTCGCCCGACGGTCGAAATTCGATGAATGTGGAGTTGCCGAGACAGCGGTAGCGCTCGCCCAGGCGGCCGCCCGCCAGGATGCATACCATTCGTGCTCCTCCGATCGGCAAGTACACGTCGGGTATTACCTGGTGGATGAAGGACTGCCTCAGTTGCGTTCCGCCACTGGGTATCGACCAGGTCTGAAGCGCCGCTTCCAGGATCTGTTAGGGACGTTTCCGAATGGCTTCTATCTCGTCAGTATTGAGGCCTGCACCCTGCTGATCGTGGTCTTAGTGCTGGCAGGCCTCCATCACCTTTCGCCAGTCGTGGCCAGCTTCTTTTTCCTCCTGATTCCCGCAAGTCAAGCCGCTGTGGAGATTGTGAACGCCATCGTCACTGCTGTGCTTCCTGCGCGTCCACTACCCAAACTGGATTTCTCACAAGGCATACCGAATCAGTTCAAAACCATGGTGGCGGTTCCTGCGCTTCTCTTAAACGAACGGGAAGTGGAGCATCTTTTGGAGGGGCTCGAAGTCCGCTATCTCGCGAATCGCGATCCGAACCTTTACTTCGCTCTGCTCACCGATAGCCCAGACTCTCACGAGCGTTTCGACGGGAAAGAGGCTCTTGCGGGGGTATGCGGGCGCGGGATTCGAGATCTGAACCGGAAATACGGAGTCGAGGGCGCGGGACCTTTTTTCCTTTTTCACCGCCTGCGGACGTTTAATCCGAGTCAGAACACGTGGATGGGATGGGAACGAAAGCGCGGCAAGCTTCTGGATCTGAGCCGTTTGCTGCGGGGAGACGAGGACCGGTTCTCTACTAAGGTTGGAGACCTGTCCGTACTGCCGCACATCCGTTATGTCATTACCCTGGACGGCGATACGCAACTGCCCAGGGACGCCGCCCATCGCCTCGTCGGCACGCTGGCGCATCCTTTGAATCGGGCCGTAATCGACCCGGCAACAAACACCGTGACGCGCGGATACGGCGTTCTCCAACCCCGCGTGGGAATCAGTGTCCAGTCGGCGAGCCGTTCCTGGCTAGCATCCATCTACTCCGGGCAAACGGGCTTCGACATATATACGCGCGCCATTTCCGATGTCTATCAAGATTTGTACGCCGAGGGCATTTTCGCAGGGAAGGGGATCTTCGACGTAGATGTCTTTGAGCGGGTCTTGAGCGACCGGTTTCCATGTAACACTCTGCTGAGTCACGACCTCATCGAGGGCGCCTATACCCGCGCGGCGCTTGTTTCCGATGTCGAGGTGATCGAGGACTACCCTTCGCACTTCAGCGCGTACAGCCGGCGAAAACATCGTTGGGTGCGCGGCGACTGGCAGATCAGTCAGTGGCTTTTTCCCTGTGTGCCTGATTCTCGCGGCCGCATGGTGCCGAATCCGATCAAAGTGGTGTCCCGCTGGAAAATCTTCGACAACCTCCGGCGGAGCCTGGTCGACCCATGTTTGTTTGCGCTGTTGCTGGCAGGTTGGTTCATCCTGCCCGGGCACGCTTGGTACTGGACAACGATCACGGCGCTGCTGCTCGTTTTTCCAGGGCATGTGCAGGCTTTGATTTCTCTATTCCGGATCCGGGATATCCGGCACTTGCCGGCTACCTTTGAAGCCATCGGCGCCGATCTCACCACCGGGTATCTGAACGCGCTGGTCACTCTCACTTTCCTTCCGCATCAGGCTCTGGTGATGGTTGACGCCATCATCCGCACCATAGTACGGCATCGCTTTACGGGCCGGCGTTTGCTCGAATGGGAGACGGCGGCGGAAGCAGAGTCCGGCCAGGGAACCCGGCGGCCCGCGGACAGATATCTTGCATGGACACCGTGGATGGCTCTGGGGCTTGCCGTCGCACTCGTGTTTATGCGTCCGGAAGTCTGCTTTTATGCATTACCGTTCCTGCTGGTTTGGGCCGCTTCACCCACCATCGCGCGCTGGCTGAGCCGTGAGAAAGCCGCCAGCCGGGTCGTCAGTCACTCACACCAGAAGCGTTTCTTGCACGCTTCTGCCATGCAAATCTGGCGTTACTTTCACGAGAATAGCGGACCCGCCGAGAATTGGCTGATTCCTGACAACGTACAGGAAGACGCCGCGGACGCAGCGCATCGTGCTTCTCCGACGAATCTGGGTTTACTCTTGAACGCGCGGCAGGCGGCATACGAAATGGGATACCTGACTTTGCCTGAGTTCGTTGCAGCCACCGGACACACGCTTTCCACCATGGCCTCGTTGCCAAAGCATCGCGGACATTTTCTTAATTGGTATGACACGCTGAGCCTGCAAGCCCTGACCCCGCCGGCCGTGTCCACCGTCGATAGCGGAAATCTCGCCGTTTCGCTGTGGACCTTGAAACAGGGATGCCTGGCCTTGTCCAAGCAGCCAATATTCGGCAAGTCCTTGTGGCAGGGACTTCTCGACCACGTGGGTATTCTCCGTGATCTGGATCACGCCCGAACTCGCGACATTTACCACCTCACGCAACCCTGGGGAACCGATGGATGGCAATGGCTCATGGGGCTCGCAGGCTTGGACGCGGCCATTCAGCCTTTGCTCTCCGGATCTTCGACATCGGTCGTTTATTGGGCGACCGCACTGGCAGAGCGTGTTGCGGCCGTGCGCGCGCTGGCGGACGCACTAGCGCCGTGGCACAGTGCGCTCGGCGACGATGCGCTGCGTGAACTGATCCCGGATCCCGAGGCATGTTTCGCTGAACTGAATCTCGATCGAGTGTCTGTGCTGGCGGACCGTTTCCGTGGCAGGCTCAAGCCGCCCCAGTTCTCGGCGTTGACTGATGCCATGCTGCGGGCGGCGATGACCGCCGAAACGTTGCAGACTGAGTTGACGCGGTTCGCGGCGGAGGCGGATCATTTCGTGGACGAAATGGATTTCCGTTTTCTTTACGACGAACGCCGGAAGCTACTGGCCGTGGGATATGACGTCGCCGGTCAGCGCTTGGATACGGCCCGTTACGGTCTGCTGGCGTCTGAAGCTCGAATGGCAGCCTTCGTTGCCATTGCCAAGGGAGATATACCTCAGAACTCGTGGTTCCATTTGGGGCGATCGCAGACTTCTAGCGGCGGTTGGCGAGTCTTACTTTCCTGGACGGGCACCATGTTTGAGTACCTCATGCCCACGCTATGGATGCGCAATTATCCGCGCACAATTCTGGAGAAGAGTTCCCGCGCGGCAGTGGAGATTCAGCGAGCCTACGGCTGGAAGATGCGAATGCCGTGGGGTGTCTCGGAGAGTGCCTATTCCGTCACAGATCGCGACGGGTTCTATCAATATCGGGCCTTCGGCTTGCCCCAGATCGCGTTGAAGCGTGCCAGATCGGCCCCTCGTATCACAGCTCCGTATGCGGCATTCCTGGCACTGGCCGTGCATCCCGCCGCGGCGATCCGCAATTTGCAGCGTATGCGGAATCGGGGATGGTGGGGACGCTACGGCTTGTATGAAGCCGTCGAGTTTCCGGAGCGGGAGAAGCCCAACCCGGTGCGCTGCTGGATGGCGCATCATCAGGGTATGAACTTGCTGGCAATCGCTAATTGCCTCTGCGAGTCACCCTTCCAGCGGCTGTTTCATTCCGAGCCGCAAGTAATGGCGACAGAACTACTTCTGCACGAAAAAGCTCCCCTTGGGGTCCGGGTGCAAAAGGAGCCATATTTCAAGCCGCCCACGAGTGTTCAAACTGCCACTTGTACGCCGGGTAACGTCTCGGCGCACAGCCTCCTACCTTAAAATATAAGTAGAGGTGGCTGACACCGGTTTGCGAAGAGCATGCCACAGGGATGTTACGGCTTTATTGCTGCTTTGGCTCCTGACGGCCGGAACAGTCATGCCTCGCTCACTCGATCGCGCAATCGCGAGACCGCCCAAGATTTTATCCGAAGCGGATAATGATCTTTTGGACGATCTTTCCCGCCGGTCGTTCCGCTATTTTTTGGAACAAACTAACCCGGTTACGGGGTTGACTCTCGACCGCGCCCCCACCACCGGCGGTCTCGACAGGAAGCTGTCCTACGAGGGCGTGGCCAGCATCGCCGCCACCGGGTTCGGGCTCACGGCCTTCTGTATCGCTACCGATCATCGCTGGATCAGACGTGAGGTCGCCCGCGAGCGCGTGCTGGCTGCGCTCGAGTATTTCGCCAGGAAAGCTCCACAGCAACGCGGTTGGTTCTATCACTTCTTGGACGCGGCCACGGGAGAGCGGCGATGGCACAGCGAAGTGTCTTCTATTGACACGGCTCTGCTGCTAGCCGGTATCCTGACGGCACGCCAGTATTTCCACGATGACCCCGAAATCGTCCGACTTGCCACGGAGATCTATGAGCGAGTCGATTTTCCATGGATGATGAATGGCAGTCGGTCTTACTTTTCGCATGGCTGGACACCAGAGAAGGGCTTCCTGCCTTTTCGTTGGGACACTTATAGCGAGTTAATCATCCTGTACGTGCTTGGGATAGGTTCGCCGACACATCCGATTTCTGCCGATGCCTGGGACGACTGGCGCCTTCCCGTAGTCGAAGTCGGCGGTTACACCTATGTCGGCGGAGGGCCGCTATTTATTCACCAATATTCACAGGCATGGGTGGATCTTCGTGACCGTGGGTCGCCGGGCACCTCACTTGTTGACCTGATGGAACCACACGTGAACTACTTTGCCAACTCCGTGGCTGCCACACGCGCGGAGCAGGAGGTATTCGCTAAGCAGCTCTCGAGAGCATTTCCGAAGTACTCGGCAAATATCTGGGGCGTCACGGCATCTGATAGCAAGAAAGGGTACACGAACTGGGGGACGAACTTGATGGATTCTCGCATTGACGGCACAGTGGTTCCCAGCGCCGCTGCGGGCTCTCTGATGTTTGCCCCTGACATCTGCATTCCGGCGTTGCGCACCATGCTCGTCGAATACGGCAAAAAGATCTACGGCCGCTATGGATTTGCGGATGCGTTCAATCCGGCGACCGGATGGGTAAGTCCGGACGTGATCGGCATTGACGTTGGCATTTCCTTGCTCAGCGCCGAGAACCTGCGGACAGGACGCGTCTGGCAGTGGTTCATGGCGAATCCCGAGGCACAGAAGGCACTGGATTTGGCAGGACTGGTGAAGGTCCGAGATACGCTGCAAGCTCCCAGGCTGGTTGCTCCGGGGACTCAATAGACGTCAATCTTCGGACGTGTAAAGCGCGGCCTGCCACGCGGCGAGTTTTATGATCGAGGCGTTGGCTCCGGCGTGTGCCGGTGGAGCATTCTGATCGTCAACGCCTCCATAAGGTTGTGCGCCGGTCCAAACCCTGAGCACCCAGTTTCTCTGGCCGAACGGAACCGGAATGGACTGTGACGAGCCGCCGAAGTTGCATACCAGCATCGCCCGAGACGGTGCCGGATCGCCGCGTTCGATGACCAACCAGTTCGATTCCTCGCTGAAGGTAACCCCCGTGAGGTCCTTCCGGCAGTTCCCAAGGCAGCTTAAGTTTTGCCGCAGCGCAATCAAATCACGATATAGACGAAGGATGGCCGAGTGCCGTGGCGTCTTTGGCAGCGTCCAATCGAGCCGGGATTGATCGAAGGTGGCGGGATCCTGAGGATCGGCAAAGGGCCGATCGGTAAAAGCGGCGAATTCTTTTTTGCGGCCCTCGCGCACCGCCTCCACCAGAGCCGCGTCATCGAAGCTGGTGAAGAAATGAAAGGGCGCCGTCTCGCCGTACTCCTGCCCCATAAACAGAAGGGGAATGTACGACGAGCACAGGAGCACGGCGGCGGCCAGTTTCTGTTGGTCAAGTGTCACCAGTGTCGATAGCCGCTCTCCCTGGGAAGCATTCGCGATCTGATCGTGATTTTGTGTGAAGGCGACGAACTGACGGCCGGGCAGATCCTTCGAGGATGAACCGAATCGTCGCCGGCGGTGGCGGGAATAACTCCCGTCGTACACAAACCCCTCGGTGATGGATTTGCCGAGGTCTCCGACCCGTCCAAAGTCTGCGAGATAGCCGTTCCGCGGGGGAATGAGCACGGTGCGCAGCGCATGGTGGAACTCGTCGAGCCACTGGGCATCCAATGCGTATCCGCCTTGGGAAATTGGCTTCGTGACGCGGACATCGTTCAGATCGCTTTCGGCGATCACGTGGACCTGACGCCCCGCCAGTGAGGCCTGCTCATGGACGGCCGTAGTAAGCTCTTCCAGAATGTGGCGCGCGCCAAAATCAAAGATGCTGTGAACGGCGTCGAGGCGCAGCGCGTCTATGTGATATTCAGTAGTCCAATAAAGTGCATTGTCGATAAAGAAGCGGCGCACATTGTCGCTGTCCGGTCCATCGAAGTTAATGGCATCGCCCCACGGCGTACGGTAGTCGTGGGTGAAGTAAGGAGCGAACACAGACAGATAGTTGCCTTCCGGGCCAAGGTGGTTGTAAACCACATCTAATATCACCGCGAGGCCTTCCGCGTGACACGCGTCCACAAGCTTTTTCAAGCCGGCTGGCCCGCCATGCTGTGAGTGGGGAGCGTAGAGGCAGACGCCATCGTAACCCCAATTCCGCGAGCCTGGAAATTCCGCAATGGGCATCAATTCGATGGCGGTGATTCCGAGTTGCCGAAGGTAAGGAAGCTTGGGAATGATCGCTTCGAACGTGCCTTCCGGCGTGAACGTGCCCGTGTGCAACTCGTAAATGAGCAGGTCTTCGAGGGCAATGCCTTTCCAGCGGCCGTCGGTCCAGAAGAACGAATCAGGATCCACAACACGCGACGCTCCGTGCACACCACATGGCTGCCAGCGGGAAACGGGGTCGGCGTATTGCTTGCCGTTTGGCGTCATGAAGGCGTAATCCGCGCCGGCTTTAAGATGCGGAACAAAGAGATGGAAGTCTTCACCATCCCGCGACATGGGAACGATACGTTGCTCAGTGCCCGGCAGGCTCACACAGAGCGCGTCCTGGCGAGGAGCCCACACGCGGAAAGTCACACCGGCGTTCTCCTGAGGGCGGGCACCGTACTGAAGTTTCCAAACGTCGCGTCGCGGGGCGATCACGCTGCATTCTCACCGATAAGCAAAGCTAGCGGCAGATGCGCGAAGACGTGCCGCAGCGGAAGAACAACTTTACCATTGCGGGCCTCTGGTTTGACCGGCTCCTGTGTAAAGGCATCGCGATACGGATGATTCCCCAGTTCCGAACGCAATACCAAGCACGATTCTCCCCAAGCATGTTCACCGATAGGCACCGGTTGAGCAGCGCCCAGCCCGAGAAAGAAGCGGCCGGCCGCCACAATGACCTGGTGCTGCCCGAGCATGCGGGCAAAGCTGATCACGTGGCTCTGACGATTCCCGGCGCCTCGCAGCGGCAGATAGGCGCCGCGTGCGAAGAGTTCCGGATTCGCGCGGCGAAAACGAAGGGCTCGGCTGGTGATGTACAACTTGATCAAACCATCTCCCAGCGTTCGTGCCATCAGGTCGACAAGGCTCGCCGGGTTCTGCTCCGCCGCGCGGTCCAATTCCTCGAGCAGCGTCTGACGGTACGCAAAATCGACCGGCTGACGATTGTCCGGATCTACCAAGGTGAGGTTCCAAAGCTCGCTGCCCTGATAAAAATCCGGAACCCCAGGCGCGGTTGTCTTGAGAAGAACCTGCGAGAGGGCATTCAACATTCCGGCTGTAGCGATTCGGCACCGAAACGTCGAAAACGCACTCAGGAACTCATTTTGCGGAGAACGTTCGAGCGCACTGTGGACGAAATTCCGAATCGCGTCTTCGTAGGCGCTGTTGGAATGGATCCAACTCGAATTCACCTTGGCCTCACGAACAGCTTTCTCCATGTATTTCTTCATGCGTTCCATGAACCCTTGGTGCTGTTCCTCTGTCATGGGTTTAAAGGGCCAAGCGCCGATGAGAGTCTGGTAAAAAAGGTATTCTTCGTTCGGGCTGGGCGCGGTGGCGCCGCCAACTTCCCGGCGCAGGCTGCGGTTCATTTCGCGCCACGATCGAATCGCGCGATACCACTCCTCGGGGATTTCCGAAAGCACGTTGTTAACGGCACGCACGTCTTCGCTGCGCTTGGAGTCGTGAGTGGAAGTCGCCAACATAGCATTCGGCCAACCTCTGCGGCGGATGAGATTCTTGGTGTGAAAGAGCCCGAGGGAAGTGCCGAACCGGGTGAGATCGCCGCCCACTTCGTTTAATGATGCCAGCGGATAATGGCGGTAAAACGCGGTGTCCTCCAGACCTTTAGCCATAACGGGCCCGGTGAACTGCTGGAACCGCATAACGAAGTGACGCCGCCGTGCGATCTGATCCTGGCTCAATCCCTCGGGGTCATGAAGCAGTAGCACGCCGCGCACGAAGTCGAAGACCGACTCGCTGATGGCACGATTCCGGCGCTTCGCGTAATCGATGGCGGCCAGGATGTGGCGCTCGTCTTCGGGGTCGGGCGTGGAAGCAACGTCGCTGATATAGGTTCGATACACGGGAAAACAGGCGATGGTTTCCAGCAGCGCGGTACGGAGACTTTCGAGTGTAAAATCGCGGGACCAACGATGCTGCTCGGATATCCGGTCCAACTCGCGCGCCATTACGTTGAGCTCACTGGACATCGACACTTGCAGCACCAGCCTCTTACTGTGATAGAAAAGATCGTCGTAGCTTTGGCCGCAACCGGTGAATGCCCGATACAAGCGCTCGAACGCGCGTTTCTTGGAGTGATCCACAAACAAGCCGTTTAGGAAATTGAGGAACCCGTATCCGGTGGTGCCCTCAATGGCCCAGTTGCGGCGCAACTCCTCGTCACTGGTGAGGATCTTCTCGCAAACTACGAAGAACGGCCGGTTACCATGGCCGCGTGCCGCCCGGCACCCAGCCTGTAAATCCTGAAAGTATTGCGCGGGATCGTACAAGCCGTCCGGGTGGTCGACGCGGATCCCGGAAATGTGGCCGCGCTCGATCAAGTCGAAGATACGCGCATGTGCGGCCTGAAAGACATCGGGATCCTCAACGCGGATGGCGGCGAGCTCGTTGATATCGAAGAAGCGGCGGTAATTAATTTCGTCTGCGGCGACACGCCAGTAGCTCAAACGGTAAAACTGGGATGCCAACAGTTTTTCCAGCGTGTCGAAGCTCCGGAGGTCGCCCTTAGTCCCGTTTGCATTTTCCAGTGATTCATCAATCAAGCGACGCAATGTCTCATCCCCGTCCATCAACTTGGCCAGGCGATTCTTGATGATCTGTTTTTCCCGATGCAGTTCCTGCACGACGGCCTCGCAGATCTGAGATCCAAATGGGAGGTGAGAAATAGCCGTGAGGATGCTCTCCAATTCGAGGATGCCCGGGTGTTCGGCCGCGACTCGCTGTTTCATGGATAGCAGCACAGGCGAGAGAATAAGCGGCCATGAGCGCGGCGTCAATGGCAGCCGTTTATCAAAGTAAGCAACGCAAAACGCACCCTCTTCATAAACCACGCTGATCTCTCGGCCCTCTAATACGCGGCCGAATTGATCCCCGAGAATGGGAAGGAGCACCTTATTGATCAGGTCTGGTTTTGGCGGCGACCAGTCAATATCGAACCAACGGGCAAACAAGGAATAAGGGCCGGTTTCGAGCACATCCCACCACCACTTGTTATGAGCGTCGGATATGCACATATGGTTTGGAACCACGTCAGCAATCAGACCCATTCCGTGGCCCTGGAGCCGTAAGCTGAAATGGTGGAAGTCCTCCTCGGATCCGATCTCCGGATTCAACTGGCCGTGGTCCACGACATCGTAACCATGCACGCTACCATGCCGGGCCATCAGGAACGGTGAAGCGTAGCAGTCGGTGATTCCGAGCAAATGCAGATAGTCAACCACGTTGGCAGCGTCCCGGAATGTGAAAGAACTGTTGAATTGTAAGCGATACGTTGACGCCGGAACGCGCGATGGCTGGGACTCCAAGCGTCGCGGCGCGACGGCCGCTTCAGTCCGCATGGACTACGTCCTCGTCCGGATGTTCGAGAGCGGCCATAACAAGCAGGTGGTCTTTGACATCGCGGGTCAGCAGGAAATTCTGTTTCACGTGTTGATAGCCGTTGTCGCCCATGCGCCGGCGCAGTTCGGGATCGGCCAGCAGTTGCAGAGTGCGCAGAGCGGCTCCTTCAGGTGAGTGGACCAGGTAGCCAGTGACCCCGTCGAGCACCTGCAGGCGGATGCCGCCGACATCGCCTCCAATCACAGGCTTTCTTTTCCACAAGGCTTCCGTGACGGTAAGGCCGAACCCCTCACGAAGTGATTTTTGGAAGACCGCCGTGGAAGCACGCACGAGGCCGTTGATGTCAAGGTCGCTGCCATCCGGGAGGAGCAGAATGTGAATGTCTGGATCGTTTGCGGCGGCACGCACCTCTTGTAACACTTCGAATCCCTCGGGGTCGTCGGAAGCCCCGCCTCCAGCCAACACGAGTTGGCAATCGCGCCGTGCCTTGACCAGACGGTAGGCTGCAATAACTCCCACAGGATCCTTGAGACGGTCGAAGCGCGAAATTTGGGTCAGGATCGGCCGCTTTCGGTCCAAATGAAATTTTTCCGCCACGCGATCGACCTGATTCTCGTCGAGTTCGCGGTTCTTGTCGCTTAAAGGGTCGATCGACGGCGTCACCATAAACTGCGGGATCGAAAGCTGCTGTGCGAAAGCGGGCATCGAAAAGATCGCGGCGTCGTACTGGTCGACGAACGGCTGCAGAAAGTTCCACACGCGTGCATCTGGAGAGGACACGTCGATGTGGCACCTCCAGACCCAGCGGCGGCCGATTTCCTTTTTGGCGGCAATCAGCCCGGCGGGCTGCGGATCGTGTATCCAGATCACATCACCGGTGAAGTTCATCTCGCGGAGGTTCATCTCGGTTGTCTCGCGGTAGGACTGCAGCATGTGTTCGGTGAGTTCGATAGTCTTGCCATGGAGAGCGTTGTGGAAGTTCTTGGTCACGCTAAAGAACGTCTGGTCGCCCTTAATTACGTCCCAGGTGGTATCTACGCCGAGTTCCCGCAGGAGCGGCACCATGCGCGCCAGCAACTCGGCCACACCACCGCCCACGGGCGTCGAATTGATGTTCTGCATCCGGCGTTTTCCGACGTGATCAGCCACCACGCGCAGTTCCTGCGTAACTTCCGGGCCGACGATTTCCTCATACTGCTGCAAAAGTGACGCCGCCATATCAGACAACTCCGTGCCGGCTAATGAGGTTCGCGATCGTTCCTTTTAGCTCGTCGAGTGTGAGCGCGTAGGGATCGATCGAATTGATTTCTTGCGCCAAGGCATCGGCACCCCACGCTTTGAACCACTGGGAGAAATCATTGGTGGCGCGCTCCATGCGCAAGCGGGCTTCCACAAAGTGGAAATAGAGGGATACATTCGTGATAGTGGGCAACTTCGATGCCATGTCGGCAGGATCCTGCGCCATGATTCCCGTCGGCATAATGAAGCTTTTCGACTTGCAAAAATGAAACTCGTGGCCCGGCAAGCACGGGCGGAGTTGTCCATCGGCTTCACGGAGATGCTCTTCGACGATTGCTACCAGCGTCTCCCGGAGTTGGCGGATCGAAGTGAAGCGGCGCAGATCGAGGATGCCGAGCTTCTCCGCCAGTTCCTCTGTTTGTACGGCAGCCGACGCCCAGACGGCAAAATCGTTATAAACGAAGGGCTTTTGAAAATGATGGGAGAGAAACCGATGGTGCGTGTGATAAAAGATCGATGAACCGGAAACGTCTTTTAGCCCCGCGAGCAACTCCCCAAGGTCACTAGCTTTGGCGCCGGTAAGTTGTACCAGGCGTCGCTCGGTGTAAAAGTGAAATGGGCCGACGGGATTCATTGGATTTTCTCGCATCGAAGCCGGACATTTTCAGCGTCGCAAGAGTTGCGTGCAAATCCACATCCAGTGTGAAAATCTCACCGTGAGCAATCATACGAAGCCTTGCAGGTCGCACTTGTTTCCTGCTCAATGTTGAAAATTGTACGAAAGATAGTATTCTGCCTATCTTGCGCCGCGGCGATAATGCGTTAGTCGTCCTGTATTATTGATCCCCTTGTCCAGTTCTTCCGCGACCATCACGCAACTGCTCGTTCAGTGGAGCCGCGGCGAGCAGCAAGCCCTCGACGCCCTGACGCCGATGGTTTATCAGGAGTTGCGCCGGCTGGCCCGCCGGCACCTGAGGCGCGAGCGCCCCGACCACACCCTGGAAAGCACCGCGCTGGTCCATGAGGCGTATCTGCGGCTGATTGATCAAAACAACATTCAATGGCAGAACCGGAATCACTTTTTTGCGCTGGCCTCCGAGTTGATCCGCCGGATCCTGGTGGACTACGCGCGCAATCGGATGGCTGTCAAGCGCGGCGGTCAGAATATCAAGCTGTCACTCGATGAAGCCATTGCCGCACCGGAGAAAAAAGATCTCGACCTGGTCGCTCTCGATGACGCGTTACAGGCCTTGGCAGCGCGTGATCCGCGACAGAGCCGGATTGTCGAGTTGCGCTACTTTGGCGGATTGACACTGGAAACAACGGCTGAAGTACTTGGAATTTCGCTTGCCACCGTCAAGCGCGATTGGCTCCTGGCGAAAGCTTTCCTGAAGCGGGAACTTACCCGCTCCGCCGATTGACGAACCAGACCAGCATGATCGACCCGTGAAGCCGGAACGATGGGAGCACGTTAAGAGCTTGTTTGAGCTGGCCCTCGAGCGCCAGCCCGACGAGCGCGCCTCGTGGGTCGACGAGCACTGTGCCGGGGACGACGAGTTGGGCCGCGAAGTCAAATCTCTTCTGGCGGCGCACGACGACGATTTTCTGGAAGGCCCGCTGGTTTTCCCCGAAGGGTTTGAGGAAAGGCTACCGCCGGCCGATGCTGTCAATCCGGGTACCCGCATCGGCGCTTACGAGATCGTCAGCGAATTGGGCCGTGGCGGCATGGGCGCAGTCTACCTGGCGGCGCGCGCGGACCGGGAATTTGAAAAGCGAGTCGCGATCAAGCTGATTCGCCGCGACCGGCTTACCGAGTTGGCCGTGCGGCGGTTTCGGAATGAGCGCCAGATTCTGGCCGCGCTCGAGCATCCGCACATTGCAAGGCTAATCGATGGAGGCACCACACCGGAGGGCCTGCCCTACTTCGTGATGGAGTACGTGGAAGGCAAGCCGTTGTTGCAATACTGCGAGGAACATTCGGCGCCCGTCCGCCAGCGGCTGGAGCTGTTTTTGAAAATCTGCGGCGCGGTCCATTACGCGCACCGGCGGATGATCATCCACCGTGACTTGAAGCCTGGGAACGTCCTGGTTAACCAGGCTGGCGCGCCCCGACTACTCGATTTTGGTATCGCCAAACTGCTCGACCCGGAAACGGGCGAGCGAGGCGAGGAGAGCACGGTGACGGGTGTGCGGGCCATGACGCCGGCTTACGCGAGCCCTGAACAGTTGCGGGGCAAGCCGGCCACTGTCCGCAGCGACGTTTATTCTTTGGGCGTCATTCTGCTGGAACTGGTGACGGGACGGCGCACGCTGGCCATAGAAGAAACTGGCGGTGCGCCGGCGGCCGATGCGAAGGCCGCTGAAGGCGTAACTGATCTCACCAGGATCGCTCGACGCGCCATGCGGTATGCGCCGGAAGAAAGGTACGAATCCGTAGCGGCGCTTTCGGCGGACATCGAGAGCTACGTGGCTGGGACCGGCGTTCCCCAATACGAGTTCAGAACTGTCAAGGAACCTGTGCCTGTCCCGCAGGCTGCCTCCACTGTTTCGGTGGCTGTTCTGCCGCTGCGCCGATTGAGTGCCGACGTCACTTCCGACGCTTACCTGGGCATCGGCCTGGCGGACGCCGTGATCACGAAGCTCAGCAACGTTGCGCGCATTACGGTGCGTCCCACGAGCACCGCTATGCGGTATGCCGAAACCGACGATCCGGTGTCTGCCGGCAAGGAGATGGCGGTTGATTTCGTGCTCGAAGGGCGGATTCAGAAGTCGGCCAATCACGTGCGTGTCACTGTCCAACTCGTGCGTGTGCAGAGCGGTATACCCGTGTGGGCCGCGCACTTCGACCAGGAATTCGAAGATCTGCTCAAACTTGAGGATTCGATCTCGGCGCAAGTGGCATTAGCATTAATTCCGCAACTGACGAAGGAAGAGCAGGAACGGATTGCCCGCCAGGGTACGGCGAAGCCGAAAGCGCACGAAGCGTACCTGCGTGGGCGCTGGCATTCGAGTGCCCATACCGGCGAGGGTTGGGCGAAGGCGCTCGTCGCGTTCATGGAGGCGATCGCGGAAGATCCGCAATACGCGTTGGCGCATGCAGGTGTAGCCGACTATTATTTGCAGCTTGCCGTGTGGGGCGATCTGCCGCCGGCGGAGTCGTTCGCCGCGGCCAAAGATGCCGCCAGCAAGGCGCTGGAAATCGACCCGGCCCTGGCGGAAGCGCACGCGTCGCTGGCATTTGCCGTTTGGGCGCTCGATCGTGACTATCGCGGGGCGGATCATCATTTCCAAATGGCCATCGCGCTCAATCCCGATTACCCGCAAGCGCACCATTGGTTTGGGTTGTTTCAATTAACGCGCGGACGACCGTCGGTCGCTTTAGCCAGCCTGGAGAACGCACGAAAGTTCGCTCCGCATACTCAGATCTTGACGGTCAGTTACGCATTTTGTCTTTATCACGTCCGCCAGTATGATCGGGCGATCGAAGAATTGGGAAACGCCATCCGCTTGCATGGCGACGACAGCCGCGTGCAGGAAGTGCTGGCGTGGTGCTGTCTCGCGAAGAATCAGATCTCCGAGTGCCTGCTGGCCGCCCGCCGCGCGGTCGAGATATCGAGACGCAATCCCTTCTCGTTGTGCGTCCTGGCTAACGCCGAAGCTGCCGCGGGAAATCGGTCGGCCGCAGTCGCTCTCGTGGACGAAATGACGGCGCGCGCGCAGGAGCGCCGCGTCTCGGGATATGTACTCGGCTGCGCCAATTTGGGGCTGGGACGAAAGAAAGAGGCTCTGAAGCTCGTCGAGCAGGCTTGGCACGATCACGACTGGTGGACCTATTTTGTCAGTGTCTCCCCGGCATGGGATGCGTTGCGCGATACCCCGCGATTCTTACGGTTGGTCGAAGCAATCAGCGCGCCGGGTGGAACAGCCTGGACATCGCCGCGCGGAATGTCTTCTGTGGTTCCCAAAACGCAGAGCCGGATGACAACCGCGATCGTGGCTGTTGCTCTTGCCGTGCTCGTAGTCTATGGCGTCATCGCCTGGTTTCATCCGAAGGCGCGGCCTTTTGAAACTACGCGCATGGCAAAAATCACCACCAACGGCACAGCGGTGCGCGCGGTCGTCTCTCCCGACGGTCAGCAAGTTGCGTTCGTCTCCAACGAACATGGGAAGCCGATTCTCTGGCTGCGAAAAATTGATTCGCCGGAAACCCGACGCATCGCAGGCCCCGTCGAAGGCGACATTAATTCCATCAACTTTACCAACAACGGTAAAGACATTTGCTTCGTGGCCTCGAATCGAAGTGACCCCGACCGCGGAACACTTTACCTTGTCTCGCTTTCCGGCGGTGCTCCCCGCGAGCTGATGACGGAGGTGTCGAAGCCCGTTGCTCCATCGCTGGACGGCGCGCGCCTCGTCTTCCTCCAGCGGAACGCCGAAGGCCACAGCGACGACTTGTATGTCGCCCAACTCGACGGAAGAAACCAACGCAAGATTGCGTCGCGACATTATCCGGACCGCTTCGCATGGGATTCGCTGCCCGCATGGTCCCCGGATGGAAAGATGTTAGCGATCGGCGTCGAAGGGGCCGATAAACAGGGTTTCTACGTCGATCTCATGATCGTCAGAGTGCAGGACGGTTCGACGCAGATTATCCGGGCGCCTCGCTGGCAATATCTGGAGCGGATCGCGTGGCTGGATCGCGCGAGAGGTCTCGTCGTAATCGGCCAGGAAGCGGAATCGTCTTTCCAACACATCTGGTACATTCCCTATCCCAAGGGCGATGCCAAGCGCATCAATAATGACCTGAGCGATTACGTCGGAGTGAGTCTGACTTCGACTGGGAAAACTCTGGTATCGGTTCAGTATCAGACGCTTTCTAATCTCTACGTATCCCGTCGCGATAACGCCAGCCAAGCCGTACAGGTGACTCCCGGGCTGGGCCGCTACTTCGATATTTCCTGGTCGATCGATGG